>Ga0126342_10022576_pt1 | contig 10371 bp, 9 predicted proteins | sample Cyp1metagenome_FD_92528 | JGI IMG/M metagenome (GOLD analysis project Ga0126342, IMG submission 92528) | Coral microbial communities from Lord Howe Island, Old Settlement Bay, Australia - Cyphastrea 1 metagenome | ecosystem: Host-associated > Invertebrates > Cnidaria > Coral ...
GCCGCACCATTTTCGTGTGGCAGGTGTGGGACTTCGAGCACACCTGGTCACTTGTGACCCTATCTTTTTTACTTCAAAACGTAGAAACAGTGATTAGGGTCACAAGCGACCAATGTCCCTTAATATTGGGGGGACAAGATTATAGGTGAAATTACCCCTACCTGTTTTAGTCGTTCATCAAATCTGCTTTGGGTTCAAGCAACGGCCGTTTGACGCAACCTTCTTTCGGCCATGTTCTGTTTGCATTGGGCTTGCACTACCGCCACCATCGCCACTATCACCGCTAATGCTTCAATGCTTCAACTGCAACACAAGAGCAACACCAATTGCCATCAACAACAACACTAGTTTTGCGTACTATTGCCGAAACATCAATAGAACGATACAAGAAGGACACTATTCAGTAATTGCATATAATTACGCGTCAAAAGACCACCAAAAAAAGAACAGCTTCACAGCATCATTCCGCTTTCGTGCCTCCTCAAAGACGTTAAACATGGCATCCCGGACCCCGTCGTAGTGACCATAGGCGACCCGCCGATGACAGTGGTGCTATGGCATTTCTGACAGAAAAACATCCATGGATCAATAGCCTTTTGTGGTTTACCAGCAAAGACATGACCCAAGGACTAGTTATGGATGCTGGAAACATCTGGAAACCTACAGTGTCTTCTGGGGAGACATCGGAATGCTTTAACACATCTCCAGCACTAGGAAATGCACTTTAATCTGTGCAAATCTTCAATGCTGGCACAAACGAATGGTGGACTGGTACGAAATCCCTACTGCTGACCTGTTCTCGGGCCAAATGAAAGGCGTTCTGGCCAAGAGTTTGCTGGCAACAGCATGCAACAACCTTGGATCCCTTTTCACAAGAAAAAAAACATACATGAAGCAATGCAGCCCCCTTTTAGAAGTTGGAAGCGCTACACGTCTGAAGAATTACCCTTTCGCATCATTCAGGGGTCTGTGCATTAGACAGGTGCTAAATTACCATCAATGACGTCTGTGTGGAAAGAGCGATTGGGAAATGGGAGATGCGCAAGAGCTTGGGTAAATGGAACACCTTCGAAATTTAATGGACAAAACACCTGCTCCTAAACGCTGCTACGGCTGCTACTGCTCGAGGTTTGTGCGTTCCGCTCATCACCCGCAGAGTCACAAAAGCTGACCGACGCTTCGACTTGCATAAGATGTCATGGTCAAAACTAAACGGGCAAGCCATTCCTTCCTGATTGTTGGATGGCACCTTATGCAAATGACGCAGGTGTGTCCAACAAAATATGCCCTCATTTCTTCCTCTCCTGAATTAGTTCAATAATGAATAGACAACTATCTAGGAATATATGTTTTTTCTAATGGATCATGTCGCTGTGATTTTGGAAACGCCCACTTCCCTATGTAGGTGAAACAGCCGGAGGCAAGAGCTTCATGTCTATGACAGCACTCGTAAAAACCTGACGTGGCAAACTACATCAGGATAGGTCACCGTTGACTTCACGGCTGACGGTCTGCAATCGAACAGGCATCAGGATGGTTCATCATCTCGATTCTGATGTGCTTAACCCAATAATTCCAATAAGCAACCATCCATAACCATCCCCAATTTACCAGAAATGGTTGGCCCCAAAAAATAATCCCCAAATGGTAGTCATTGGGTTTAGATAATATGGTTGTCATATCAACAGCACTGCAGTTCCCGCCTCTACTCCACATCCAGATTCATTCGAAGCAGGCGCACTTGTTTGGCTTGCCTGGCTGCTTGACCAAATCACCATCCCTAGATCATCCGAAATCTCCCTGCATTGGGTGATCATTACTATCAACAAGAAGCTATACTATAGGACTATAGGTGCTGCTTGGATATGTTTGGAGTTTTCTCTGCTCCTGCATTCTTTAAGTGTCGGAACTGTAGCACAACAATTCCTGGCTTGTCAAGGCCCAACACGGGCAAAGTGGTGAACCCTTCCATCCCAATATGTCCTCGCTGTTGTGAAAAGTTCACGTCCAATATTCGAAGGCAAAGGACATGGCACAAAAACATCAAAGTGGGAAAATAATTCACTGCTGATGGAATCCATGAATCCGTTTTCTATCATCTTCCCTCCCAAGACGCAGCTCACCTTGAATCCGTGCCGACCGCCAAGCATGGAGGAACAATCTGCGCAGCAAGCTCCCGCATCACATGGAAATCAACGCAGCATTCCATGATCTTCAATGCTGCATCGCCTAGTAAGTCCAGCAAGCCTAGTATCATGTGAAGCTCATGAAGGAATTTCCTGGCAACAACTGCCTCCAATCGGAGAAGGAGGAGCCATACGAACGATTCTAGTTGTGTTGTGAACACTTCCCAATGGATCTAGATGGTGGAACTTCTTTGTGTTGTGATTGAACATATGTAAACAGTCTAAACATAGATTCTCTTGAAACCGCGTACCCCGAAAATCACTTGGTAAATTGTCATTTTCCCATTGACATGGCATGTTTATCAATATCAATTTATGTTACCCCGGGATTAAGACACCCTGACTCTTGATTGGAAAAGTTACCCCCATCATCAATAAGCTATATCTAAAATGAACACCACTCTATTGATAAACTGGGACTTTAGCAAAATCATGGTATCCTGGGCATCCCCCAATTTTGGGAGGGAGCCATGTCCCCCAAAATTGACCGTTTTTGTCCCAACCTTGTCGCGCTTCTCCAGGGACTTGCCTGCAGCTTCTTCATCCACTGGTTGGTGGTTGAGCCACCCCTCTGAAAAATATGAGTCAGTTGGGATTATGATTCCCAATATATGGAAAAAATAAAAGCCATGTTCCAAACCCACCAACCAGTATATCATCATATGCATCACTGTATTACATCGTAAGGTGGGTAAATTGCTTGAATAGAGAGGTATAGAGAGGTAAAATCCCTAGTTTTCTTGGTGGGAATGGTTCAGCTAGAATTTATTGGAGCAACCCTATTACAGTATATATAGTCTTTTATGAAACGGAAAGAAACTGTAGGGCACCGTAGGGGAAAGATAGAGAGGCAGAGAGAGAGAGAGAGAACAAAAAAAAAATGTTTGTCGTGCTTTCATTGTCTCTAATCAACTCTTCAGTGCTTTTAACTTAAATGGTTTTAATGGAGTATGTGGGGTCCAAATCCTATGGACCTACGGACATGTCCATCGCACGCTGTGCCTGCAGCCTCTACGGCTTTCATGATCTCCTCAATGGGTGCACCAAGGGCCTGGCATTCGGTCTCTCCGCCTCTCCCTCTATAGTCGTTCATCATCGTTCATCATTAAAGTGACATTGGCATCATGTCCTACTATGCAATACTACACATGGATTTCTGATGATTTCTGGATCTATGCTTATCATTCCTTTTCTCTTGCCAATGTACCCCACACGGGCAGTTCAACCACCACCTACCAGGACCTACCAGGACCTACCAGGACCTACCAGGACCTACCACCCACCAGGTTCCCCTACCAGCGGCCGCACACAGCGAGCAACTTGACCGTGGAGTGACCTTAAACGTGGTGTCAGCAGCAACCCCTGCGCCCAACGAGATCCAACGAGCCCTGGTGAGTGGTACCCAGAAAGACAATTAAGCGAGTTAAGCGGTGTTAAGCGTCCAGAACAGTTTGGTCATTTGAGCGCTTGGGTTGCAGGTACTGACATACTGCGCCAGTTAATTTAAACATGTTTAAACTCCATGTCACTCCGTCCTATTTTACTAGACCCGAAACTTCGCAATAACTTGAATGTCACTGCTCAAAATTACGCTCCTGCAAGACTTCGACGGCACCCGCATCAAGCCATCATAGGCCATCATAGGTCATTTGGAGCACCCAGGCACTGACTGTCGCAACTCCAACCCAACAGAGCTCCAGAGGCGCAGCAAAGACTCGGAAAATCCCTCCAGTCCGTTGCGAACCTCGCCGGCGGTTACCACCTTGGTGATAGAAACGCTCCTGATTTCTGACTAATACGGGGATGTCTGAGTGGTATACTCCTCCCCCCCCAAAGTGGCCCTTTAATGAGGAAAATCATGATGCTCCATTGGAATTGGGAGGGCACCATTGTTATAATTATATAATCAATGAATTGGGAGTACTTACTGATGTGCACATTCTTTCAGACACCACAATTTTGAAGAACATCCATGTTTCGGATGGCTTCCGTCCTCCACGGCTGACGCGGCCTATCCTTTTTTGCTGGGGGGCATGGATTCGTCGGCATGCGTCCGTCCTCCCTTGTTTTGGCGCAAGGTTTTTTCCCTTCCAAGAAGGTTTTTCCCTGTGACGGTTTTGTTGGCTATTCCTCTTTTTCGTTGGAATAGATGTTTATAGAATTCTCATAGTGAGGCTATGACGTGGCCAGCCAGGCCAGCTGTTCCCAAGGTCTGCACACAATTCAGCGGTGTCAACACAGCGATGGCACTCACAGGCACCTTGTGTGCCTCAGAAGCCAACTGCGCTAGGGCTAGGGCTCAAAAAAGGGGGCTGTCAAGGACCCACACATCTTGCCAATACAAGTATATGAACCATTTTAATACATCCAATCTGTGAACATCTAGAAATCCAATGTGCGTAGTTCAACATCATGCGCTCACATCGTAGGAATGGCCAAAGAACGCCCACCATATCATTTAGCTTGACCTGACCGATCATGTCACCCGGGCCTGAAATTGGTGCAACGGTGAAGCTGACTGTCCGGTGACATCCCACACAAAAACATTGCCATCCTGTCGCACGTCGCAGCAGTGTGGCTTGGGGCCAAAAAGTAAAGGAGTCTTTCAGACTTCAGAGTATTGATTGCGTGTTTATCCATGCAGGGTGTCAAACCGCAAGGAGATACAAGGACTTATTGGTGTGCTCGGCATCTTTGACAAAGTAACGGCTAGCTTGACTCGAGAAATGAGAATCAAAACAAAGTCGCCAATATTTGCCAATCCAACTGTGGGGTTCAAGTTGGATGAGGGTATTGTCGGGCTGGCAGCGATTGCCTCATAGCCAGCCACGATAGAGTTCCTGCGATTCCGTCCGAAAATGGGGCTCAAAACATCTCGAAACTGGGAAACCTTGGGCCCGCAATCAAGACATCCAATTTTGGTAAGCCCATGGAGCCATACCCAAATGGAAATAATGTCTGGACATACATGCATGATCATGCATGTATATACATCTATAATATATAATGTGTACGTACATATATCTATATATATATATACAGATACATATTAATGTGTATATATATATATGCATATATAATGATAATCATGTATGATATAATGTATGTATATGTATGTATATATATATACATGTATATATATATATATTACATTATATTTCCCCACATACATCTGTGACTCGATTCGAATCCGCTGGGTGCCCCTGACGCCAAGGTAGCCAGGCAGCGAATGGGTGACGGCCCCGGCATCCAGGAAGATGGAGGACATCTGGACCTCGGAACGGCAGAGTGGGCAGAGAATCATAGGTTTATAGTATATTATAGTAACTAAGAATGGGTGTCCTCAAAAATCATTGGAATATAGCAGTTCAAAGTTAGAATTACAATGTAATAATTTGTAATTAATATTGATCATATGTTTAACTCATTAATTATCATTCATACCGATTAATCCCTATATATAGACATGTACAGACAACATACCATATATATATAATCAATTAATAAGTAAGAGAAACCCACGGGTGTCACCAAAAAGGGTCGCCTCGCCACCTTCAATGGGCTAAACCCAAAAAAAAAACGGGCAACCCTTGGTGGGCACCTTTCAACTTCCACTTTCAAATGGGATCACATCCATGCAGCCGAAATACATCGAAATACAACCATATTCATCAACTGAAAACTGATTGCGATGCAAATCAAGAGACATATACCACAAAAGTTACAACTGAGGATGGGCTTAACAAAAAGCGCGTGAAATCCATGAATACCTGGACCATGCTGCTCCATGCTCGTTTGCGCCTCTGGCTCAAAGCTGATAAACAATGATAAACACTCCACATGGATGCCAGCTATGCTGTTACATCTGCGCACAACAGGAAACGTATATATATGACTATATATCTGAGCAAGAAATGTCAAATCAAATCCGTCAAATCTGTCCTGTCGAACAGAAACAAAACATGCGTTTGGGGGATCATGCGGGTCATCCAAACCTGCCAGCCATTTTGGGTTCAATAACCACAGCTGAGGCAGCACACGTTCTTTGGAGGCCCTTCCAACGAGACACCACCTGACCAGTGAATATTGCCAAACGTTTATATCACTAATTTACCAACAAGATCCAACAAGTAAGACAACATCAAGCGCACACTGTAAGAGCAATGACCATGATGGAGACAACAGTTGTTCATATGGTGATGATGATGATGATGATGATGATCATCATCATCGTCATCATCATCATCATCATCATCATCGTTGTCGTCGCTGTTGTCACTAACACGTACTAACACTAGTACTGTCATCATTAAGGAGGAGGAGGAGGAGGAGGAAACCTGATAATATGGCTACTGCATCTCCTGTCCTGTCCTGGCCTCAAAGCTGACATGAAGCTCCATGCCATCAGTGCCTGTGGAAACAGTTAAATGATTGTCGTCATAGGGAGGTGCTCTGAACATGGGGCACCTTTAAACTCAAGTGGATTTTGCAATTTCGGGGTATGTCCCGCTTGGAGACAAACCCCAGGTTTTGATTTTACATGACGTTGCTTCCGTTGGGTGAAAAAAAAAACTGGCTGAGCTCTGATTAACGGAATGGGACCCTGGAACTCGCTTGCAAGCAGTGGCTGGCACATTTTTGATCCATCATATCAATACTCCAGTTGAATAAGATTATCAAGTAAAGGTATCTTCAGTTAACTCAGAATCCATTCGGATGGGCAGTGAGCTTTCAACCCGCCAGCAAATAATTCCGGACGTTATAGAAACACAATGCATTGAAGCATCATGCCATGATCAGAGTGGCAAACATTCCAACTTGCCAGCCTAAGCTGGACTGCAGTTTCGTTCAACCCACCAACGACTGACGGCCAGCTTACTTTCAATGTGTTTCAAATCCAGGCTTCAAGTAAGAACTCTATTAACGTGACTTCAGTGGCAAATCATTCAAAGCATACTCAAACCAATGCCATATCTTTGGCCGACTTCAAGGCATGCAAGGGCATGCCGCGACCTACCCAGGTGGCCCCAGCCTAGGTCTTCTCTTTCCTTTGCCCCACTTTTCAGGCCAAGGGTTACCAAGGCGCTACCAAAAGCTTCTGCCACCTGTGGTCAGTGGAAGCAGCCATTCACCTAATTGGATCATGATCCAACCCCAAATGCCAATCATCCACGCAGAGGCTTCCTTGAATGCCCCATCCCTCCATTCATCCCTCCAAGAATTCCATGCATTCATTCAAAATCGATCCATCATCCGGAAACATCCGGAAACTATGCCCATTCATTTCCGTTCTGAACAACGCGCGCATCCCTGTGAACAGCTGTGAGCCTGGGATTGTCTTGGTTTGCTGGGGCTGCTGGGGTCCATCTCCCCTGGCTCCTGGGAAAACTGAAGCATCAAGCCGGCACCCGTTGTGAGCTGCTCAGGTGTGACAAGGGTGGGATGTCCTTTGCCTTTAGCATTTATTGAACTTGGGGTACTTGACAAACAAAAACATGACTGAATGATATTGATTGATTTGATTGATATTGATTGATATTGATTGATATTGATTGACCGTCCCTTTTTCATCCTTTTCCCCTCGGTTGCTCTCAGAACTTCCCCCCACACAAACACCCCCCCCCGCCCCGTCTCCGTGGATTTTTTGAAGGGTTTGTCCAACTGCTTCATGACCAGTCTCTTGTTGATGGGCAGGCACCTGCAAGGGATCAGTGGTGATGGTCAGTGACCCCTCCAGCGACCGACCCGAGGGCCTCTCTTCATCAGCAAATGGATCTGGTGAACTGGGCCGTTGGAAGGCCGACATAGCGTCCTGGCATCCCAGCAAGAGCTGGGTGTCATGAAGTAGCCTGGCATAGCCTGGCCAAATCAATGATATAAAGTAATCACTAAGTAATCTAAAGGTAATTTTACAAATCTGAAACAACCCACCATTTGGGGGTTCTACTTTGCACTCTTGATCATTGAATCATAACTTCTAGCTCTTTCTAGTGATGTTCTCTCCTATTTGGCCTCAACAAACGGTGCCCCTCAACAAGACATCTCGTCCTCGATGCGCTCCCGGATGGCAATGTTGGTGACGGGATCTTTCCTCGTTTGAACTGGATAAAGGCTGGTTTACCAGTAGCCAGTTTTCTCTGTGCAAATCGAGGGTAAGACCTTCTCATTTAAAGATGGTTCAATGTACTACAGTACAGCCTCTCCGAAAACTGTTGTCCCGATTGGAATCGGGATACTTACTGTAATAATGATGGACATGCGGCAGGTGATTGGCAAAGCTGAAAATCAATGCTTTGCCAACAAACTTCAAATGGTCCAACCCAACTGCGGTAAATAGTAGTGCTGGCCACCCTCCGTCAACATTGTTTTTTTGTGGGCAGGGCCCAGTCCAAATATCTACATTGGATACCACATGATACCACTGGATATACCACTGGATATAGAAATATACTATTGAACTGTTGGTTCTGTAAACCCTTGGCAAGCAATTCACAAAGCAACCTGTCATAAATACCTATTGATACATCAATAATGGTATTACTGTACCCCAATTTTTCTCCCTGTGCGAAGCTTTCCTCAAATCTTAAATGCCCTCAATGTGGGCCCCCCGTCGCCAAAAGCATCGCATCGTCGCATCGGATCTCAGGACTCCGAACCCTTCGGTGGCACTAATCTCATCCAGGACCTTCAGCTCCATGATGACACATGACATAACTGGTATACTGGGACACCACTGGATGTATCTTTGGTTGGAGCAAGCAGGGGATTTAGATAGATCTAGGGGACACCACTTTGTGATACTTTGTGGCCCTACTGGCTCCCTCTCTCGCTCTCCCTCCATCGCCCTCTCCGAGAGTTTAGCCAAGGGCTAAAGGCAAGCCATTAGCCCAATGTCCAGAACTCATGCTAGCTGCTTATACCATGTTCCGATTGAATCTCAATCTTGGACATCCTCAAAGGACTTCAAACCTGCCGCCAGCCCCAGCGTCCTGCTGGACGGAAATGGAACTCGAGCACAGGACCAACTGGCACAGGCAAGGGGGCAACAGATCCGAGCGAAGGTCCATGGGATGTGGGGTGCGATAGCACTGGATTACTGGGTTGCGTAGTCCAACTGACCACAACATATTTGTAACATTTTGTAACGCGGTGCTTGAGGTCTTGGAGTCAGTTTCAACCGTCTTGGAGGTGGTTCTAGTGCTTATGCAACTTGTCACAGCTTGCATTGGGTGCCCAGGTTGCCGCTTAGTGTGCCTGCTTCTTTTTATCCACCACATCAAACTTCAAGTGCCACCCAGCTCTGGCCTTACTCAGTGCACTCGCAGCACTTCTAGTTTGCTGAGCAGGTCATTGATATCTATGACCCTTTACATACATACGAATTACGAACTGCATGTCGACCACCATAAAACTGAACAAACTACAACTATGCATACAAGACGAAAAGCATCGTTGCGCTGCTCAACCTAAGTCTAAGTCGGACCGACGACTGCATCTGCTGCGCACTGTAAAAAGACCCGCAAGCCCCAACAGAACTCATGGAACAAATCAAGAATGCTGGGCCTTGTGCCTTTGAGTTCTGCAAGCCCTTGAAGTAGATCTACCCAAAAAAAAAAATGTGGTGATGTGAGGCCATCGGAGTGCTAAAAAACTGCACCAAATTCGGAGCTACACCTTTTTCCCCGCGTTTTGTAGCGGTCTCGAGCTGAAAACTGTGGTCCTAAACGAGGCCTGGTGCCACCACGTGCCAGGCTAAACGGCCAATGGCGCCATGCAGTGTCCAGCAGAAAATGGGGCCAAACCAAACAGCTTGGGAAGATCTGTACAGCGATAATCCACCAAAGGATGGATCACTAAGGGATTATGTGTTGATTTTTTTTGTTCAAACAGGTGAAAAGACAATGTGAACATACGATATCATACGTCAATAGAAGCTCTCTCACCATCTATTTCTGTGAAACATATCAATATTATATTACAATGCCATATGTACACACACACACACATATATATATATAGTGCCACTAATAAGGTTTCGGCTGTGAGTGTGTCAGTAGGAAGCACTACCCCCCTACTGATACACAGGGTACGCCGTTCACCTAAGCGGGTGCGTGGCCATATCACCCGCGGGCTGCTGCGTGGCTTGTGCTCTTCGGTCTTGGGCTGGCCGAATCACCTTTGCCTA
>Ga0126342_10022577_pt1 | contig 10371 bp, 8 predicted proteins | sample Cyp1metagenome_FD_92528 | JGI IMG/M metagenome (GOLD analysis project Ga0126342, IMG submission 92528) | Coral microbial communities from Lord Howe Island, Old Settlement Bay, Australia - Cyphastrea 1 metagenome | ecosystem: Host-associated > Invertebrates > Cnidaria > Coral ...
CTTCTTATCTATCTTCTTATCTATCTTCTTATCTATCTTCTTATCTATCTTCTTATCTATCTTCTTATCTATCTTCTTATCTATCTTCTTATCTATCTTCTTATCTATCTTCTTATCTATCTTGTCTATCTTCTAATATCTTATCTATCTTCTAATAACTTATCTATCTTCTAGTATATTGTCTATCTTCTAATAACTTATCTATCTTCTAATAACTTATCTATCTTCTAATATCTTATCTATCTTCTAATAGCTTTTCTATCTTCTAATATCTTATCTATCTTCTAATAACTTATCTATCTTCTAATATCTTATCTATCTTCTAATATCTTATCTATCTTCTAATATCTTATCCATCTTCTAATATCCTATCTATCTTCTAATGTCCTATCTATCTTCTAATGTCCTATCTATCTTCTAATATCTTGTCTATCTTCTAATATCTTATCTATCTTCTAATAACTTAACTTATCTATCTTCTAATATCTTATCTATCTTCTAATATCTTATCTATCTTCTAGTGTCCTATCTATCTTCTAATGTCCTATCTATCTTCAAATATCTCATCTATCTCATCTATCTCATCTATCTCATCTATCTCATTCATCTCATCCATCTCATCTATCTCATCTATCTCATCTATCTAATCTAATTTAATCTAATCTAAATCTAATCTAATCTAGTCTAGTCTAATCTAATCTAAGCTAAGCTAAGCCAAGCTAAGCTAAGCTAATCTAAGCTAAGCTAACCTAACCTAATCGAATCGAATCGAATCTAATCTAATCTATATAATCTAGTCTAATCTAATCTAATCTATCTCTCTATCTCTCTGTCTATCTGTCTTTCTACCTATCTATCTATCTATCTATCCATCCATCTATCTATCTATCTATCTATTTATCTATCTATTTGTTTTATCTATTTATCCATCTATCGATCTACCGATATACCTATCTACCTGTCTACCTATCCATCTATCTACCGATCTACCGATCTACCTATTGACCTTTCGACTTATCGACCTATCTATTTGTCTGTCTGTCTGTCTGTCTGTCTGTTGGTCTGTTGATAGATAGATAAATAGATCGACGAGGAGATAGACAGATAGATAAACAGATGGATAATATATAGACGACAGGCAGATAGAAAGACAGATAGCTAGCTAGATAGACAATGATGGACAGATACATAGATAGATCGGATCTACAAGATAAGGAGAGAAAGTCCAGTCCGTAGGTCCAGCAGTTGTGCACCCAGTGAGAAATGCACGCACTCCAGCGTCCGATGCTCCAACCATCTGTCGCTCCGTCAGCGGCTTGCTCCGCAGTCCGTACCGCTCAACAAACCAACTCTTCCTATACGTTTCCTTTCCTATCTTTGAAACTTCAACCACCGCCTTGTGCGGTACTATTCAGTAAGTAGGATTGTATGAAATGAAATGGAATGAGGTGACTGAACTGTAGTGGACTGAACTGAAGTGATGGACAAGAACCGTGAAGTGGAAAGAAGGAGAGTCTGAAACTAGTGGAATAAAGCACAATGGCATAGACTAAAGCAGTGGGAGCGCAGTGGAACGCAATGGACTGAATTGAAGTGAATGGACTGGAAGTAGAAGAAGAAGGAAATGGAATTGGAAAGGAAAATCATGTTGCGATATGTTGCGTGTGGACCTCCTTCCGGATACTCTTCAAGCAAGGCATGCTGTATTTCTCCTATCCGCGGATCTCGGATACTGAATTTCGAGTCACAGATCTCAAAACTCGAATTTCGAATGTCGGACTTCGAATCTCAAATCTCGGATCTCTGATCTCGAATCTCGAATCTGTCCGTTGTCACGTGCGCTCTGTGATTCATCCTTGTACGTATGGACATACGCTTCTGGCGTATCCGTATGTCCCATATGATCCCCGGCTTTGTATGATTTCTGGTCGCTTTGGGAATTCAAAAAAAAAATGATATTTTTGGGACCTCACGCTGTCCTGGTCCAAGGTTGTTGCCCCTTTACCTCAGAGTTAATGACCACTAGACCAACCGTGGAACTGCTTGTTGGGAATGGCACCGTGCAATTTAAACCAACAGAGTGCGGACAGTAAACTGTGGTAATTTGAGAAAGATCACAAAACATTCCTTCAAATTGTTGCTTGCTCCGTGGCCATTTGCAATTCGTGTCCGCTCTCGACTTAGCGCCATCCGTGCTCTTTCCCGAAGGGAGGAGAGCCGTACTTTATCCGTTTCTGGCTGCTGGCAGAGACTATGCCCCAAAGGTCTATCAGCTGGGAAGTGGTTTTCTTACACTACATGCGGTGCACTGAATGGAACTGTCACGCTGTGTTAAGTTTGGTAGCCCCATGGGGCCCCCATCTTTGCCGTTTTCCTGCGCCAGTCAGCCTCCTTGAAGGGGAGTCTTTTAGTTTTTTTTGATCTGCCACAATGATGGCCAGAACTGGCCCCCCGAGTGGATCTGAGGGAGGGAAAGCTGAACATCCGTGAGGCACGTCTATTTGGCAGGTTTGAGTTAGAGAATTTCTTTCCTGATCAACGCCAAGAACACTTAGCAAATCTTGGCAAAGTAGTGTTCTTGAAGTGGGGCGTTGTTCGGATAGATTCTTGGACACTCACAATCTATCCATGAAAGTTATGGTTTTGCAGGCCAAGGGATGTTGAAGCACGTCCTTCCACAGCACACGCATTGGATCCACAGCGACCCATTGACTTTGGCGGGTTGGGACAAATGGCCGTCTGGTGCTGATTTATATATCATGATTATCCAACCCCTTACTTGGTCCCAAGAGTGAGGCGAATCATTTTAATATTTTTTGTGATCTATCTACATGGCTTTTATTGGCTTTTGCTGCTTCAATGCAGCATTTCTTTCAATGCCCCGTGTTAGGTCGTTAGGTGTTCTTGATATTCAGTTCATCTGGTTAGACTAGACCTATAGATCCGCTGGGCCAGGTCGCAGCTCTTGCGTCGACACGCCACTGGGCTTACTGGATTTCTGTTCCAATGCTTTAGGATGTTTCCCAAACCGGAGGTTTCCCATACCAAAGAAGGCATGAATCAGTGAATTGGATTGGGTTGGATTGGATTGGAATGGATGAATGAGATGATCAACAGATAGATCAGTGGATAAACACACACACACATGTTCATGACATCAACCAAACTCATCCACTCGCCAAAAACCATCTACTGTACATGATACTACATGGATAACAGCTTGACAACTGTGAGGTTCAGAGAAACGTCTCCAGTGAATGCAGAGGCATGAAGACTGGGGAAGATGCTTTGCTATGCTTTATGAGATTGCATTACTTCCAGGATCTTCCAGGTGGTCAGAAAGGTCCTACCTGAAATGCATTGAGCAATGCTCGCTCCGCAGTTCCGATTGCTCCCATGCCGTAGGATGACACCTCTTGCACAACACAATCAGAACCAACAGTGGTTATATGATGTTAATTGATGTTATATGCCATTTGCCCCAGCTCTTAAGCCCTGGCAACTGCAGCCGTACCACCTGTCAAATATCGGAACTCACAGGATCAAACGAATATCGCGTGCAAAAACGCAGAAGTGTTCCCAGCCGCTCCTATTGTCCTGTCGGCCGATCCCCCTTAGATTCGACTTGATCGAAGTTCAGCAGCTTGGCGATGAAGTGATGTCACCAGCAGCGACACACCACGGACGGATATATTCACTACTTATCTTATTCAAGACTTATTGGCTGATTCCAAAGACATTTTTTTTCGTTGCGGGGCACTGCGCTGACAAAAGTGATAGTAAAGTAAGGCAGTATGCGGAGCTTGGCCTTAAACAGCCGCTTGGCGGTGTCCTTTGGTGCCCCAGGGTTGATGAGCAGCATGGAGACAAGATTTGCCACACTAATTATCTAAATGACGTTTTAATTCAGATATTTTATGGTATTTGTTTGATTGTTATGAATCTATGAACATCTACCCTTGTTGTTTTTGGTTTTTGGCATGGATCTTGCTTGCTGTTTGAAATGAAACAGAGTGGATAGACATAGACTAGAAGGAATGGAGCTCACAAAGATGATATAGCGTCATTTCCGTCGATTTCCGGCAATGGGGAGCTTGGAAGTTTAAAGTTCGAAAGACCTGGCATAGCAATCTCTATTGAGTTGCTGCAACCAAGGGCTTTGGGGAAGTGAAACTACTGATGGAGGCCCATGGCACGGGAAAGACATTTGGTGGGTACTTGACAGCGATGTCCTTTTCCGTATTTTTTGACACAAGACATTTGATTTCTCCCATGCATTTCCAAACATGTCTATATTTTGTCCATGTTGGTAGCGGTAGCACGTCCTTTGATTTTGTGCCTTGTATGATCACCCATGCATCAGGGGGATTTAACACACCTTTTGAAACGATGACTTTCAAATAACAACAACGTCATAAACCCTTGTTAAATTTTCCCTCCTCAGCCCTGAAGAAAACCTTGATGTAATAAACCACAATAAACCCAATCATGAATCATAAGCTATCCATAGCTATCCCCTTTACCAATGGCTGGTAGAAACCATCCCCGGTAGGTGCTGAGAACCTCACCGGCGAAGCACGGATGGCCCACCTCGAAGCTTCACTGGCCGAGGATGGATCAAAATGGATCATATCAATGGATTGGTTTAAGGGAAAATCTACAGGAAACCATGGTTTTTCCCGTCAAATATAGGGCTTTCCTGTAAATTTTCCCATCATCCAAGTCTATGATCATATGGATCAAAACCTTATGAACACTCATTGAAATACCGTGACGTACCGTATTTTGGAAGGATGAACCCCCATTTAGATCCATTTAGCAGCTATATCCAGCTAAGCTATATACCAGCTATTTTATGTGAACAGAAGGGTATCAAACTTTTGGCACATACCCACTTTTCACTACTAGCAGTGGAACAATGTGATTTTTGTGCGCATGTTTGTTGGGACGGTGCGGAGGATTTTCCTGTACTCAAAAAAGGAAGTGGTTTACGGCTGGTGTTGTCTCCAAAGTTGGCAAATCTGATGTTTGAAGACTCTTTGTACGCATAAACAGTGGGGATCGCCAACTTTGCAGACCGTTCCTGAACTCAAAAAACTGTTGCTGTTGTGGACCGGGAGGTGTCAGTGGGGATCAGTGGCGCGTCAGTGCAGGAGCGGAGAAAACTGATGCAGAAGGATGAGGAGATCGTGCAGATGCAGAAGCTCATGGCCAAACTTGAGAGTGACCTGCCCAAACCATTCGAAACAAGAAACAACCAGGTTAACAGTTTGAGTACGTAGACCATCAGCATTCATTGACTTGGAAGAGCTTCCCAAAAAGGTAGCCAGTGACAATTGCACCAGTTCATATGGTCATGCAGAGGATGGCAAAGGGGTGCCAGATTTCAGCAGATTATGGACTTACAATATAGAAATGACCAAGGTATGTCACGGTTTGAGTCATGGTCCAACAGGCTTGATACGCTCGATGTTCTTTCCTTGATCGCAACTCGACCGTTTGAGCATGTTTGAGCTGCTTCCAGGTGTCATTGAGCAGCAAGCAAAAGTGTCGGAGAAAGAGCAGAACAGGCTGAGCACTTTGGAAACAGTTTCTTGGCCTTGACAGGCATGTTGTCGCACAGATGAAATTGTGCTGGATAGCTGCCATAGCAGTGTTACAGCAGTGCTGAGATGGAGCAAGCAGTCCCACAAACTTTCTGACACTTAGGTCTTGTATCAAAAGCAGGAAGCAGAGGACAGGCTCAGCTTATTTGTTGTAGAAACATAACTTAATTAGTGACAAGCAGAACGAGTCAATAAATGTTTGCAACTTTGACCCTATGGATTTGGCATGATATCCATTCTACAGGTTAAAAAGACATCGATGGGTTGCAAAAGCTTTCACCGCAGAACAAATGCGAGAGAGAGAGAGAGAGAGAGAGGGAGAGAGAGGGGGGGAAGAGAGATTGATGCACCATGATGCACCAACATTGTTGATATTTGTTGATGCTTCGGCATGCAATCTGGTCACGCCAATCTCAAGGTGCATTGGCCCACGCAATTGGGACTCCGGTGCTGTTTGATTTACCACTCTTGGGGCCAGCAGATTCCGCTGCAGGAGACTGAGAAGGTGAAGAAGTCACTTGGATTCCATAGGCCAAGGCCACCAGAAACCCATTTGATGGCACCGCGCTTGGCCACCGAAACCAACTTTTCTTGAAACTTCATAGTGGGTTGTTTGGTATACAATATACAACACAAGGACAACCGTTTTTCCTCTTGACTAGCTGCTGCAACCCGCTCCCCTTAGACTCCTGACAGGTTTCATGTGAATCACAATGGCGGATCGCGGATCAGCTGGTTCGCTTTGAAACTAGTGTGGATTTATTCCGACTTGAAATACAATCCGCCACGCAGGCCACGCGAAGTGAGGATAATTGGCTGAGGATGATGATGTTCAAAAGACGCTAAACGGAAAAAACTTTCCTTATCCTGATGTATCCCATGTTATCCCATGTTGTTATGGTTTGATTCCCATTTTCTAAAACTATTTTTACTTATAGTAGCCCTTGTCGGTCAAATCCTGTAGCCAATTCCTATTGATTGCACAAGGACTGGGTAGGTGCGAGCTTCAGGTTGGTGCTGGCACTTTCTGAAGTGAAACGACAGAAGGCAGCCCCTGAGTGGCTGGTGGGTACCAGTTTTGCGGTAAAATACGGCAAAATTGGTATGGGATGAACATCAACCACCCCATGAACATCGCACCAATGGGACTTGACCATTAGCCAATTGAGGGGCCCCCAAGTTTGACTTAGCTGAGGACCTAGCTTTTTCCACGGGAAAATGGATCCTGCTAGGGATTTTTGGCCACACGCATCACATCAATCAATCAATCTATCAATCCATCCATCCATCCATCCATATGCAGGCGTCATTGTGGAGGTATCATGGGCTGAAAGAATGTGTTACTCTGCTGCCAAGCTGCGGGGCCAGGAAGCTGCTGAGAAGCTGGCCACTGAGGAGGGCATTCGTGCTGAGAGGCCAAGCCACAAGCCTGGGTCGATTGGTTATATATGGATAATGGCTATAAGTGGTTGGGCACACACACGCACAGATATATATATATATACATATCACAGATATATATATATATACACATATATATATATATATATTACACACACATATATATATATAGAAGAGAAATAGTTGCAATATTGGTAATGCATCTCAATCAAGGTTTTAGAGAATGATGACTGGTTATTAGCCTCTGCGGTTTATGGGAAGCATAAAGTGACAGAGGGTTTGAACGCTGCTCACTTATTAATGCAGGCTTGCCAAAGACAATGCAGAGCTGCGGCAAAAGCTGGCTGCTCAATCCACGCAGTCGAGGGCCAAGACTTTGGGTTTTCAATTTCTGTGTGGCCTCCACGCTAAATACTGTAGCCACATAGTCTCTGAAGCTAACATGCAAATTTGAAACCCAACATCAAGAGCCATTGAGAGCACTCTAGCCGTGGCAAAGCACATTCGCCGCATGAGTTGGACCTGCCAAGGACAATGGACATCGAAAAATCCCAGGAGGGATGCGAATGGACCCCATCTTCTGATGGGAAACCCATGGGTTGATTTTGATGGAGCACCAAGGGAACTAGCAAAGTCGATGTTGGTTGTGAAGCGATAGTTTCAGACCTGCTTCAGATGCTTCCATTCATTTCATTCTTTTGCGGTGGAGTTGCTTTGCACACTCAGGGATGTTGCTATATGTATCTACATGTGACTATATCATAGTCACATAGTGTGCATATATATATATGTACGTATATTATATGCATATGAACATCTATAGATACACGATGATATACGCAACTATATTATACTATATATCAGGCCGTATCGATGCAGCAGGTGTTCGGTCTGGCTTTGTTTGTCTGTGGCATCATGTCCATGGCCCAGGAGCTCCAACGCTTGCGTGAAGATTATGCAAATGAGCAGCAGAAACGAGAGGAGAAGCAGATTCCACAGCTGGCTGTTATTGTGAACTGGTACAGCTGTTGGTTTTCGAGATGTTTTGAGCCATTGTAACAGCCTAAACTTGAATGGAAAGAGTTGGAACGTTTCGGAGCTTCAGCTTCAGCTGTGTCAGGATGCCGAAGTTTGGGAAAAAATGCAAAGGGCCAAGTTGGAGCAGTTGGAGATCCAGCGGCTTGGCCTGTGCGGAGATTCCACCGAAGACCTTCCACGGGTTGGTTGCGGTTCATGATGGTTCATGATGGTTCATGATGCTTCGTGCATCCTTCAGATGTGTCTTGATGGATCCTGGCGTGTTGCATGGTGGTATGCCATGACCAATACTTGCATAGAGAGACACTGACAACGTCACCACCTGGTCGAATAACGATTGGTGATGAGGTTGGCAGAAGCACGAGCCGAGAAGGTGCTTGCAATCCGCTGTTTGATCAGACTCGATCAGTCACCAAATCAGTGGAGAGCGTCAAGAGACTCGCCCGCTGTTGTTTGTTCGGGCATTCATACATTGTTTGTTCAATGCATCTATTGCATTCATAGGCTGGTGACCTGGTGGTTTCTCAAATCCCATCCCATCCCTGTCACTGTGAAAAAGATATAAAAAGATCAGAACCACAAAAACTTTGTATCGCATTCCAGGAGTTGAAACCGGGCCTCATGGGCCAGGCTGATCCATTACTTCAGCTACAGCTCGCCGAAAAGGAACGGCTGCAGGCTCGTTTCCCGCCCCCGGTGCAAGGAGATGTTATATCATGTTAATTTCATGTTATATCTTTGAGGACAGATGCAGATCCCTCGAAAAGTGACGAAATGGAACATTTGGAAGACTAGCGTGACAATTAGTGACAATTGCTTCTGGGTTTGGTGCTGTTTGGTGATGCCTGGTGATGCCTGGTGCAACCTCCAGGAACTATTTCAACGTCTGACATCCGATCCCTCCTCTGTGGGTGAAGACGTGGCCAGAATCCCAGCACAGCAGATCCTAGCAGGTCCAAAGCTTGTCGTGGCAGCATTATTTCCCCGCAGGTCATTGCAGAGTTGCAGGACCGCTTGAACACCGAGGACCGGTGATGGAGCTGAACTGACAGTTTTGTAGAAATTTGCTGGGATGTGTGATCAAATTTAATCAAACTTGTGTGTGTGTGTGGCCTGCTGTTGTGGGAGAAACATGGCCTAGATTAGTAGATTTTTCATGATCTGCCTTTTGTGTCAGCTTGCAGGAGAAAAAGCGACGCGAGACAGAGAGTCTTGTTGCAGATCGGGACGGACAGTTGCGGCATCTACGTGAACGCCTTGGAAACGAGGAGAAGGACGCCCTGAGAACCCGTACAAATCGGGCTGGTGGGCTGGTGTAGTGTCCAAGATTTCATTGAAAAAAATGTAGGCAATTGTTGATGGGACCCAAAGACCTTAGCATAGCCAGATAAGAATCCATTGTAGGCTCAGTAAACTCTAGTGTCATGAAGTGATTCTTCGAGCTTGACACACTACCCCAGCTAAATGGCATTCTTCTTGGGTGGTACTTGCCATGGAACACACTTTGTGATCGGACTTGTGTGCAGAATTGGAGGAACGAGCCGCAAGAGAACAGAGGCTCCAGCAATATGAGGCAGACTTGCGAGATTCCAAACTGGACAAAAGCGAAGTGCTACTTGTCCTGTGTGTCGGCCATGGGATGCTGTGGGGCATTGCGATTATGAGCAACTTGCTCCGGTTCTTGAAAAATACAGTGTGGTTCCCTGGACATACTGCAATGAAAGGACATACATATTGAGCCATGACATCTTTGAGCGTTGTGGTGTGTTGTGACTTGTCTTCTTCTGGTTTGTTGGCTGGTTTGGTTGGTCAGTTACAGTATGGACGTGCTTAGTTCGTTGTTTGATTCTGTATGCTGCCACCATTGCAGACACACACCGCAGGGTTCTCCTTCTTGCAGCCATTAGGTTGACTCGTCTCTCCGCAAAGGCACTTGGGTCAAACAAATGCTGCCAATGAGTTTCTGCATTCCATGGCATGTATTCAATTCATCGCTTGTCATGTGTTGTATACCACCACCAAGTAAAGGAATCCTTAAGTAGGGATGTTCATTGGTTTTCAGGATCTGTTCAATTTATTCTACGATTTTGCCATCAATTCAGCTCACCACTTAATGGCACAGCTAAGCCCTGATTACCCGTGGCCACGCAGGAGTCTCAAGTCGTGGAATTGCAGCGACAGCTGGCCGAGGAGCTGTCGCAACGACAGGCGTGGAATGTCATGAATCGTTGTGAGTCCAGATGTGTGCTCAATTTCATGAATTATACTTTTCACATTTTTTCTACCCACACATACACACACACACACACACATATATATATATATA
>Ga0126342_10022578_pt1 | contig 10370 bp, 6 predicted proteins | sample Cyp1metagenome_FD_92528 | JGI IMG/M metagenome (GOLD analysis project Ga0126342, IMG submission 92528) | Coral microbial communities from Lord Howe Island, Old Settlement Bay, Australia - Cyphastrea 1 metagenome | ecosystem: Host-associated > Invertebrates > Cnidaria > Coral ...
CCTGTTTCTCCACCTGTTTCTCCACCTGTTTCTCCACCTGTTTCTCCACCTGTTTCTCCACCTGTTTCTCCACCTGTTTCTCCACCTGTTTCTCCACCTGTTTCTCCACCTGTTTCTCCGCCTGTTTCTCCGCCTGTTTCTCCGCCTGTTTCTCCACCTGTTTCTCCACCTGTTTCTCCACCTGTTTCTCCGCCTTTCTCCATGTTTATCCTTCATTATCCTTCCGGATCTTGGCCCAGCATGGCCCAGCCTCCTTCTCGGAGTCTTTCAGAAACTTGTCTATCTCCCGCTGAACAACTGCCAGTTCCTGCTGGGTTAGGATTTGAGGACCCCAAAAAGTAGACATCCAAAAAGAACATCCAAAAAGAACAATCTCTCGACTCATTTAGATTCATTTAGTAGAATCTAGATGAATCTAGGATCATTATGGAGCATTTACGATACTCAGAGGATCTACTCTCCAGTCTCCGTCACGTCTCCTGTGGCAAATCTGCCGAAGCACTCTTTCGACCAAAAAGGTTCTTAGACTTCTGCACCTCGACCCTGGCCTGTCACAAAAGCAGCACGGCTAAAACGTCTCACACGTATTCAAACATGATCAAACATAAAACTCACACTAAAAACTGTGGCATTGCTCTGAGCTGAAGAAATCTGAAGAATGCCCATGGTGTCGGAAGCCAGGCACTCTTGTCTTGTTTTGAAAAGCATACATTGAACAATTCACACGGATGCCATGGCTACCGTCGGAAACAACTGTTGATGTGCATCCTTGAGCACATGGTGCTACAACCTTCTTGAGTCAAAACAAGCAAAACAATTCAATTACCAAAATGTTGAGGCAAATCAAAAGCCTCATCCTGATTCAGCTTCAGCACCAACATTGACCCATTGCTTTGAAATTCTGTGAAATTGGGAGTGTCTGAAAATGTGGCATACCCCCAAAATGCCCATTGTAGTTGTGATGTAACCATCAAATATTGGGGCACCATATTTTCAGACAAACCATGACAAACCTAACTATTTATTTTCTCTCCTAACAGCCGCCAAGGGCCTTTCGGCCGCCAATTTCAGGCGATGGTCCAAGCGTTTGCAAAGCCTCCCGTGCCTGCCATGGAAAGCATGGAAAGCAGCACGGGTTTGGATTTGGATGAACCATAGGCTTTGAAAACATGTTAAGCATTTCTAAGCACAAAAGCTTTGAACATCTTTGAATGTCCTTCACCCATCTTATACCCATCTTCACTTTCTTTGTTTTCACCGTGCACTGACGGCCTTGAAAGAAGAAGCATACCTCACGAAGACGGTACCTTTCATTCCAACATCAAACCAGTTCGATTCAGCTCCGAGCAAACAACAACTGAAAAAAATGTTTCAGGTGCTCAACCGTTTTGTCTCACATGTTCATCTTATACGAATGCACTTCTTCCTGCCTCGGAATGAACCGCTAGCAGGATCGACATGGAGCTCAACCTACGAGACAGGACTGGTCAAATATTTTCAAGATTCTTCACGATTTGAGTGATTTGGCATCTGGCATGATCTGTATGATCTGGCCTCTGTTGCTCCGGCCCCTTGGCTTAGCAGGTATTTTTCCACATCCTCCTGTCGCAAGGTGACCGTTGCAGAATTGCACTACCATTCACTACCGTTTCGATGACCCAGTACAAAGAGGTAACGACTTGAGCGGAGCTGGTTCAGCGTTTGTGGCTCTTACTCAACAAATCTTTGTATAAATGTATGCATGTGTGTATATATATATACACAATATATATATAATTATATATACGTATAGAGAATAGGACAGCAGCAAGTCACATGAAACATTGCAATTGATCTTAGAAATGCATCAAAGAGAAATGGCATCATCCTTCTGGAAGTCAAGGGCGAGGTTCTTGATCACTAGCGTTGAAACCTGGTTGGTCGACTGACTACACTGACACCAAGATATGGAATCGACATGAATCAACTTAAGCAAAACACCGCTTGCCTCCTCACCACTGGCACGACGATTGAGAACCGACTTGCCTGATGAGCATCAACTTCAGAATGTTCAGTCCTCCATTTATAGAGATGTTGTTTGCATTAAAACAATATCTTTATGCCATTCGACTTGCTCTGTTTTTATATGTTTTTATCATCCTCTTCTTTACCAAAACTAACTGGAACCTTCAATTACATGCCAAGTGCTTCTTGCTAGAGCAAAACGTCTGACATTCTGTACCATCAGATAAAGCCTTGCCTTTCCCCTCGGTGGGATTAAGCGTGGGCGAGGCAGGCGCCGTGCCACAACTCCTCCAGGGCTGAGAGCGATAAAACAGATAGCCGGCGTCTGAATAATTACATTTAAAAGTTTGACCAAAAATTCAAACGCAAAGGCTGGCTAGAAAATGCTTGAAGGGCAAGCAAAAACAGCAATAAATGCTTTGTAGAATTATAATTGTATGCGGTTGAATGGACTGTGTGGGCAGCCCGCGCTTTCGCTTCAACAAAAAATAGTTGTGGCTTGTCTGGCGGTGCTTGGAAATTTTGTTGCTCGAGGTGCTCGAGGGCCCTGTGTGTGGATCTGCCTGAGTTGAATTTCTTTGGCATCCTGGCTTTCTCGGCTGCTGGTGAGTTCTGGCGTCTTGTTTGAGTACAAATTGGACACGCGTTCGACAGCTTTACCTGATGCTGATACTGATACTGGTACCTGTCCTTTGGATTTTCCAAACTGGACGAAATCGCTTTGAGGCATGTGGCATTCAAACTAAGATGCTCTAGGACTCTAGGTCTCTCTGACAGCAGCGAGGAGGATGATTTGACCAGAATTCGGGATTTTGGATAGAATTGAGCGGGGATGAACAGGGCTGAATTCGCTCTATTGTTTTGAAGCAGGGCACGCTCGGTATTGTTTTTTGACATTTTTGATATTGTGTTTTTATTTAAAGGAGTGTTGGAATATCTTGGGATGTTTGCACGCACACTTGACAACAGAAGCTCATCCTCCGCCCTGGAGGTTGCTTCCGTCGCTGGGATTGACGAACATTGGAGTGGCCTGGGTGCTTGAAAAATACACCCGCTGACCTCTGGATTGCGACAAATTGCCAGAAAACCCTGGCAGCAGTTGTCAAGTTGTCTGATGTATACTCTGTGTATATATAGAATATGATGAATATATACTAATGTATACTAGGGTAAATGATTCACGAACATTCCCGATAGTTCCTGTACTTCAGAATATCGTTCAACACTGCGTCCCCCTTGCCCCTGAAGCATAAGCTCCCTACATGCCAGCAGTTGGGGAGAGCAACTCAATGCTCTCAGTTCCAGATCTGCCTCCTCTCAATCCATTCAAGTCTGTTCAAAGTCTGTTCAAAGTCATAGAATGCCATTGTCGGAGAGCTGCTTTTAACAATCATTAAGAAATCATTAAGAAATCATTCAGACCCCACTTAACTTGTATCAAAATGTATCAGATATAGCATGGGAAGTCTGTCTCAGTCTCGTTGCGGAGGCACACACACGAGGTCTTAGGCCTGTCCACCTCTGTCCAATGCGTAGTCTGGATGTGCCATTCCAGCCCTCAGCGACTCACCAAAAGGGCAGTTCGAACTCTTGCTGGTGTGTATGTGCTTGTTTTATCTTGTTTTGTGTGCTTGTACTCTGGTCTGTGCGCGCAAAACTGACATCAAGTATACATCAAGTTACATGGCATGTCAATGTATCATCAAGCCAACCTGGTAACCTGAGCTCCGGAAGAGCTCAGAGAACTCTGGTCCATATGCCACCAAAAGTTGCGCCGCATGGCCGAAAATGCCTTTGCGAATTGCCCAAGGACGTGGCCGTCGACTATCGTCATGTCCATCCAATGCTGGATGTTCTGGGGAGAGCCTCGAAGGATTTGATGAGGAACCCTATCCCAGCATGACTCGCCTATTTGACATGCTCAGACTGCTCAAAATATCTCAACATGCTTCTTTCATCTTCTTTCCTTTCGTTTCATGAGATCAGGACTGTGGTGAACTCATGTACCGCTCATTTGCCATGATCAACCTGAAACAGAAGCAAACTGATCAAGGGAATCCTGAAGTTGGTGTTGCTTCAGTCAAGGTTCAGGAGCACAATCACAGTTGGTCACAGTCGGTCACAGTCGATCACAGCTACAAATTTGACATCAAAACAGGCAAGCTGGACTTTTGCTTGGATGGATTGAATTCAGGCGCTGAGGGGTTAAACCTTAGCCAGTGGTGGCTGACATGTTCCATTACATTCCTGACCAAATCAGGCATCATAGGCATCTAGATTCTTGATGATTCTTGAAGATTCCCTTAGGATCCCTCAGGTCTCAGCTCAAAAAAAGCATCTTTCTCAATCGCTTGTGTCGCTACCATTGTATCAGAGCGGCTTGTTCACCTGTCAAGCTGTCAAGCTCAAGCGAACGGACACGCGGACGCAGCACACACTGAAGTGAATGCCTATGACAAGCGCAAAGCCATGCAAACCTATTGGCCTAACACGTTCGCATGAAATTCCTCCAAGATGTGCGGGTGCAAACTGTTTCCATTACTTTTAAAAAATCATAAAAAAACTACAACCAAGCAAGCCAAGAAATCCGCTGAAGTGCGGCTGTTGCTTGCTATTTGCTTCTTTATAATAATACAGCCGCAGCACCCCTTCTGGTGAAACACCAACGCTGGCCTGCAGCGTTGTGGGGCCATTCAAAGTGCACTTGAGCCGCGAAGGCAAAGATGCCGAAACCATCTAAAATCAGGGTGATTGAAGTTCAATGATTTAGTTTAGTCGCAATCAGTTCTTTCACCCGCGGATCTTGCTACAGCACCAATCTAAATAGAGAAAGCGGAAAGGGAGAGGAAGAGACAGAAAAAGTGTGACACCTTTTGAATTGCTCAGCAAGAAAATAACAAGTGCCAAGTCGGCAATGTGGCTGCCCTTTTTCAGACTCTCTACGCCTGCAAAGCAGCGAGACAAGTCTAGACCCCAAGTGCGAAGGTCTCCTACGCCCTACATGACTTTACAATTTCTATGTAAGTCATCACGATTCAACTCAGGAACGTTCTACGAAAAGGGAACGCCACGGCTTCGGGTCGGCTTTTTCCAAGGTCACCTTGGTAGTGTAAAGATGGGAAGTTGAATATGGTGACATCATGATCATCATATGAGATGGCGTGAAGTTGTTTCATAGTGAATGATGAACCACATATGAACCACCATTTCAATCCATTTCATATCCCTCACTGGCAAAAGTGGCTCAGCATGGAACCACTATGTGGCCCTTGCTCAGCGTCCACGTGCAGCCTTTCAGACATTTTTTTTCACGCATTTTTACACCACGCGTGGTGTCATGGAAAAGACACATTTCGAAAAAGTCGCGGAATGTCACGGAGACATCTTTTATATAGATTCTTTCATCACTATTTCATCATTCTTTCATATTCTTTCAATCCGCTGCATCTCACATTCTGCGGTTCGGAGCCTTCAGGACAGCATGGTGAAGCCAGCACCCCTTCCACCAGAGCCTTTCCAGCTCGCAGAACCTGAACGGCAAGAGCTGCCTAACAAAAATATTGGAATCACCAAATAGAATTGCAACCAGAATGCTGTTGACATGATTTGACAATATGTGACATATGTGACTTATCTATTCATCTCCAGACTCCAGAGATGCATGGTAGTTGTATAGTGCTTGATTATCGACTTTCGTCCTCTCACTTCTTTGTTTCTTCTTTCAGATCAAGAGTCTGCAAGATCTGCAAGTGCCTTCAGGGACTTGCTCTGGAACTGCACCTCCAAACAGGCTTTGCCAGGTCTGAAACCAATACATCAATTCTCACATTGAGTAGCTGTAACATGCTGTAGCAGCTCTATAGCACCTTCACTTCCGTCTTCACCGTGTTGTCAGGCACAATCACAGAGACCTCGACTTCCTCGGTGTCCTTGCGAATGGCAGGAGCAAGCAAGAGCAAAACATGTCCAGCCATCCATGTACGTCCATTTTTTGTTTCTTTGGCGCGGAAAGCTGTGAAGCTGTCGTGAGTCGTGTGTTGCGTCTGGGGTATCAGTACGAGCTGTGTCTGCCATGCTGAGTGCCTGCCGCCATTTGTAGGTGTCAGTTGAGCCACCTTGCTGCGGTGGCCTTAGGGTGCAAACAAAATCAAAATGCACAAATCGTAGGGAATCCAGATGCATTGCATTCGTATTTCGCAGTATTTCGCAGTCGCAGGATGCCGCATTGTCCAACGTTGTCCAACGGTCCAACTGCCATGATATGCCGAGTGCCACACGGCGGTCCGGGAGGCGGAAATGGTCCAGGCGGTGCACCAGGAGGTCTGGGCATACCAGCAGCTGCAACTGCCTGGGATCTAAAGAGCCAAGTGCCAACATTGGAAGAAACAGGAAGAAACGAGAGGGTCGAAATTGTCGAAACATGCCGAAAGGATCAAAGATGTTCTCCGGAGTTTTTTTAATGGAGATTTGCTTTCCCTTTTCTTTACAGCCCCAACACAGCCATTTCTTGTTTACCGTGACTTATGATGTCCTCTCTTGTGTTCATGCTTATGACACAGCTTTTAAATGAATGTATAAGTATACAATAGTATACAGTATACATAATTGATCCATAGTATATGGTACATAATATGTACGTATGAAATCATCTGTTTGCATTGTGGTTGATTTAGGTATTTTTGTACTGTATTTTCGTACAACAGCATAAGCAAGTGTGTATGTAGTGTATTTGATGGTTACTGTATATTGTGCTGGAACCTTTGGGAACAACCTGCTGCCAGGAAGCCTTTGCTGCTGCAGCGAGGGCATTAGAACCTCAACATGGTTTCAAATAGCGAACCAATCTTGAAATACTCCAAGCATTTCCAAACCATCTGTGCAGTGACATGTCTTCTACCACTACCACCTGAGAACTCTTGACTCTTGACTTCTCAAGACTCTGATGCTCTTGGATGCTCTGCACTTGATTTTGCTGCTGAATTTGCTGCTGAAAGCCTTCTGGTGCGTTTTCCGGCGGCTCTGGAAACTTGTCCCAGATCTTGTCACCATATCTGACAACCAGCTGCATAGCCTGGTACAAAGCAGATCCAACTATCAACTACTAGTACTTCCCTTCTCTCTCCACCACAAAGATCCACAAAGTGGGCAGATACGCAAGAGAGATAAGAGAGATGAGAAATGCAACGAAAGCATCCGAAAGCGACAATAGCCGGCTAAGGTGTGATTGAAATCCAACCCAATCCAACTCAGCTGCCTCAGATACTATGCCTTGCGGGTCATGGGACGGTTCAATTGCCAGAGCCTAGCAACATCGCAGAAACCACATGCTGGAGACACGAGCGACAGCTCTTGGAGACAAAAACGACAACCACGAAAACGGAGCCATACACAATGCCATACACAATGCTATACAGAGCCTCATTTTTGACAGCTTCTATCTCTTGGGAGAGCTCTCGCTCTGCTGCCAGCACCTGGAAAGAAACATGTTGTCATACAATATGATGGTGCAATCTCAGTGTTTGATTTTGCGAATCTCGCAATATTACACAAACTTAGTCAAACCATCTTAACTAGAGCCATTGGGAGCACATTCGGCAAAGCTTGGCCATGTGCGTGTTGAAGTTGGAATGAACCATTGGATGGCAAGAGTTGGTGATAATTGATTGCAAGGTATTGTAAGCTGAGTGCACGAGAGCTAAGCGCTTCGCTGAGTTCCAAAATTTCGAAGTGATGATGCCCTTGGAAAACAGCTTCCAATAGCCACGCGCCTCAGAATGCAAGTTACCCAAAGTTCCCGTCAAATGACAAACAGCATCAAACAGCAATGAATTTTGATGACTCTGTGTGCATCATTTTTTTTTTCTGTGCCTCCCCACATCAGCGTCAATCTTTTGTAGCAGTGACATGTCTCCGATGGCTCGCTGCATAAGTCTGTACCTCGAAAGCCCTTGAATACCCTTGAGTCTGCAAGAGCAATGAGAAATTATGAGAAATTGGTTGTCCGCATTTCATCACATTTCTGCATTTCATAGCTGACTGGAAATGCTCCATGTTCTATCATGTTCTCCTATCAGAGTTGCTTGATGTCTCAACAGCGCAGATCTTCACATCCATACAAGTTACCACATATGTGGGAACAGCCCGTAAACTTTCTGCACTCTCTTGAAGTTTTTGTCGGAATATGTCACTGAATGGGCACTTGAGCATGTCTTTTACATGCGCAGGTAATTTTGATACCCACATATCGCCGATTGCATCCTGTTGTTGGTCGTTCAATCGCGTTCAAACGCTTCTTGTGGATGGTGTCTTAGCTCTGTCATCTGCGCAGCCATTGTACAGAAACACACACATATATATATATATATATATTATATACACACGTATATATAATCATAATATAAGATCATATTGTAGTAATTTTATTATATTACGTTATAATACGTTATATATATAATATTAGTCATATATAATCATATATAGTCACTCCACATCAAGCAACCGTCCTTTGCGAACTCCGTGCGCATTTTATCTTTGAGTTGCATGTATGCCTCAGCAGAGCAGTGCATCCGGAAACTGTGTTTTGTAGCATATTGATCCACATTGTAGCTTGATTCCTAGCAATGAATCTTCAACTTCCATCAACTTCCCACCTGAATCTTGTCATCAGGCAAAGCACTTCTAGGATAGGTCGATTTCACCTGATTGAGGAAGATTGCATGCAACATGCAGCTACTCACCAAAGCAAACCACAACATGAGATCGCAGAACACTGACAAAAGGCAGAAGATTAGGAGACGCACCCCCAACTCCTCTAGAGGGTCTTGCCTGCGCAGTGCAGCGTACACTATCGTGGACAAATATGGACAAATGGTATTGTGATATATTATGACAATATATTGTGACCATGTGTGACATATTGTGATAATTTGTGACACTGTAATCAATGGGAATTTCAGGATCCTAAAATGGAGGTACTGTACCATATAAGATCATATAAGGCAATATTTTGTGGGGATATTCCCTTACATAGGCCTTATATAGGCCTTATATATGGTAGGTACCTCCAATTTAGGTTCCTGAAATAGCCATTGATGTAATGACATTGCTATGATCTTAAGCACAGCCTGGAAGAGATCCAGAAGCTGACCGCCGAAGAGATTAGAAGGCTTAAGGCAATAGTGATGCCAGCTACAAGCCTTAGTGCGCTTCACGCTTTTGAAGCAAAAACCAATCTCCCGAAACTATACCACCGAATATCACCCATCTACGAGTAATTACCTCTTCAACAACCCAGTCTGCTTGTATATCTTTTATCAGCTTCTGTCAATAAATCTGACAGAAGGTATTGCAAGAAAGCCACACCCATAGAGCCATTGCAAGCTCACCTGAAAATTGGATGCATCCCTAGGACACAGCAAATGTACTTACAAGATCTTACAAGTACTTACACAGGTGACATCAGGTGACACTGATGGAGGGTATCACAGGAGGTGGGACAGGTTTTTGCATTGCCTGCTGCAAAATCAATAGACGCAATCCATTGCTAAGGCACGGGTGGCTACTGCAATGGTGAAGCAAGTGATTCCAGTAATTATGGGTCTGCTTTCAGGCTTCATAGAAGGCTTTATGATGCTTTATGATGCTTCATGCACTTTCATGCCGGAACAAACTCGTCACAACTAGCTTTGTTTCCAAGCCCATAATATATGCCGTATGCCCCATATGCAAAAGGCTCACACTACACCATTGCATTTTCATGTCGTTACTGCTCCGCAGCAAGATCTTGTAGACACTGCAAGGCAGCAAATGCTGAGGATGACTCTAAGGCCAAGTGTAGTATCTCTAACTGTGCTCTGTCCAGTATTCACCCGCAATATGCTGCAGCATGCTGCTGTTACATTCAGATTGCGTACATGTAGCTTGGATTAGGTCCTACGATGTCGTACAGGCTGTACATGCTGTATTACAACTGTCTTGTGGGATTCCTTGGTTTCACTACTGTTTGACAGGAGCGCCCTCAAGTTCAATTGCAAGCTCAGAGCCAAACAAATCAAGACCGTGCACAGTAGAGATCAGTAGAGTACAGTAGTAAATGCAACTTAGGAGTACTCAGGCTTGAAGAAAACAACTGCGGCCTCTTTGCTGGTCTTGGATATACGTAGACATACTTAGACTCCAAATACTCCAATGACTTGAGTACACTGAAATGACTCAGTACGTTTTTCTTCCTTTTTTTGATATATATATCCGCCGACCCCGGCAGACGCAAGGGGGAGCGCGCCAGGGAATAAGACATTGCGACTACTACTATACTACTGCAGCTACAGTAGATAGAAACAGCAGCAGCAGCAGCAGCAGTAGCAGCA
>Ga0126342_10022579_pt1 | contig 10370 bp, 12 predicted proteins | sample Cyp1metagenome_FD_92528 | JGI IMG/M metagenome (GOLD analysis project Ga0126342, IMG submission 92528) | Coral microbial communities from Lord Howe Island, Old Settlement Bay, Australia - Cyphastrea 1 metagenome | ecosystem: Host-associated > Invertebrates > Cnidaria > Coral ...
TAGCGCTCATTAGATTGAAGAAGATGCCTTTCTAGGCCAACGAACGAAATAGACCCCAAAGGTCCCTGCCACATATATATATATATATATACATGTGTATATATATATACACATACATGTATATTATATATATATATATATGTGTGTATGTATATATATATATATATATACACAATCATGTATGTATATATATATATAGACACGTCTATATATACACATATTAATCCAATGTTATATCCTCCCAAGCACCTCTCCACAACTTGGCGTTGCCGCAGGTGCCCAAAGCCCACCCCCAAACTGGTTGGTTCCATTGTTTCCATGGAATTTCTTAAAGTGGATGAGCCAAGACCATAAAAGCTATGGTGGCTGTCAAAGATACAATGTCTAAGGATGCCTAAGGCATTTTGAAAGACCATGCTGAATACTGAATGAAGCCACAATCCTAGCAAAATGTAGCGAACCAGTTGGTATAGATATTGGAAAAATTGCAAGCCCGGAGAAAGCGTTAGAAAGCCAACCTGAGAAAGCCAACGTTGGAGTGGTGAACGTGGAGCCGCAAAGCCCTATGGTTTTTCGTTCCCAAAAACCAAACATCGTAAAACTGCAATAAACTCTCTTCGGAGATCCCCCATGCCTCCAACGTCTTGCCACTTGCCCTTGACATTGAACTCTGAGTCTGTCTCCAATGCAGCAAGCTTCTTTCCTCCTGCCAACTCGCCTTCAACGAATCCATGATCAGACCTGGCCATCCCGGCACTTCGAAATCCAAGCCATCCCAAAGTCCCAAACAACCACAACGATCATCAAAACCATCAAAACCCCAAAAATATCACTGCGTTTTTGCAGGGAGTCATGGTTTTGTCACTAATTTAAGCGACGGTAGCAACTCCTTGGCTGAATTCTTCTGTCTTGAATCATCACGTTGCTTTTCGTTGCACCCGAAAACCCCGCAAAATCTACGACGCAGGGGGCTCACTTAAGCAGGACGAATCGTGACCCTCCCAGCCTTCGCTTCATCACCAAATTCAGGTTCAGATTGCGTTTTGGCCTACAGCTAACGGTAAGAACAGCGATGTCGGTGGCGCCATCCTTGCTGTTCATGCTGAGATGTACTTGGTTGAGGTTAAGCTGGTTTCGGCTGGCGTGACCACCACGGTGCTTCCTTCCATTGGTCTTGGTCATGTTGAAGCCGGTCACATAGTCTTGACCCTCTGCAACGGAGATCATTCCGGGTTTGCTCACCATGGTCCACTCTGCTCCTGAGTGGGCTCGCCACTGGCAGTCCTGCGAGGTGATTTCCAAGACTTGCCGCTGAACTCCTGCCGACCTGTCAATCAACAACAAGCCCTTGGTAAAGGACTGGTGGCCTGAGTAGTGCGTAAAGATTTCCCACTCCACTGGTACTTTTTTGAATCCATCTTGTGTTTGGAATTCTGTTAAGAGACCATGAAGATGCCAGAGCGAGAAGGTGCCCTGGCTGAGGAGCAAATAGTGAGATCCATCCAAAGCCGTGATGTGAGGATCTCCGTAAACACCGACACTCCATACTTTTCCACCTGTCAAAGTTGTGACCCTGTGCAAATTGCAACAAGAGTATGTGGACCATGTGATGTACTTGTGTTTGCGGTTATGTTTTTTCTGTTGTTCTTGTTCAAATCCCATTTTTGTTGAAAAACAAATGCGCTTTCGTGATTGATGCAACGCAATTTTCACATGAAAACGCGGGTGGTTCACAAGACTTGGCACACCCAGCCAAGGTGGGGTGGGAACTGGTGGCCACCGGTGTTACACATCCTATAGCTGAAACAGATAATTTCCAGAAAGGATCTGCCAGCACATACACAAGACGTCTATAGGGGTGTTCTCGTCCAGTTGGAGAAAAGTACCATCGCTGCCAGCAGAACCAGAGCAACAACCACAAAACTGGAGCACGTCATAAACGAAACCTGTGACAGTCACTGTGGCTGAAGCGCACGTCTCGGTACATTCCTGGGGGCTAGAGATGAGGGGATGAGTTGAGATGAAGGGCCCGCACGCACCGGTGCCGGCATAGTCCCAGCCTGGCACATCCACCCTTTTGACTTCCCTTCTATAGACAAAATGTGACCAGGGCGTTGAGAACCTTGGTATAGGGATCAGCTCAGTAGTAGGATTGAGACCGCTGCAGCATGTACACCCAGGGATGTTGCGGGGGGTGTATATGAACCAGCCAGGATTGGTTGTCGGCTCACAGGACAGGGCACAGTCATTGAGCGTGTTGGCAGAAAAACTGGCAACTGGCGATTGACAGCGTTTTCCTGTACCAATGAAATCCCACTTGCGAATTGCCCTTGCATACGCAAAACTTCGATAGCTGGTGGACAGGGCGAGATCTTGACAGCAAAAACAGGTACTACTACGCAATGAGTCGAATGAGAAAGCGAGCATCAAGTAGGAGCACTGTGAGGCACAGGAGGTGGGATCCGGTTCGTTGAAAGTTTGGAGAATCGCGGCGCAGTCCCCCTTCCCGGCATACTCCCAGCCAGCCACTGGCATTTCAGCCAGCAGCGAGAGCTGGGTGGGTGCCTTCGGCTTCTGGAGGAGGCAAGCCGGCTCGGCTGACACTCCAGCCAGGGGCAGCAACAGCGAAAGCATCAGCATGGCGGGATCGGAAAGAATCACGATAGGCACAGGGAAAGTGCGGCATCGAAATTGAGCTGAGAGCTGAGCCAAATCTCCAGTGTCTTGACTCTCGGCTGTGCTTGCTAAAAACCATGAGTTTTCCCACAGCAGTTGAGGTCTTGTGATTCTTTCAAAACATCTGAAGCACCAAGCATTTCACCAACACACCACTCCCAGACTCCAAGCCTCCCAGGAGTCGAAAAAGGGTGAAGTCCCCCGGCACCTGGGATCGATGCTTCCATGCAAAAAGTGGGTGAAAGTGGGATGAAAAAGTCTGTTTTTTGTTTAGTGGAAGTATCCTATGAGCAGAACTGCGGAACTTTCCACCTCATTCAGAAGTGGGATTGTGGGATTTTCATGGGTTCTTCCATGTTTGTGTGTATATACATAATATATATATATATGTACACACATATCTATATATTTGGTACGATTCTATATGCAAAGCCCCACTACTGTGAACTCACCGCTTTGGCTGAACTACGCTGGTTGCAAGTAAGAACGGCAGCGAAACAGCAGGGCCAGACGGGTTTTTCAGGGTGAAACAGGTGAAACCTGCACCTTGGAGCCAAAACCCTGGTGACAATGAAAAATCACCATAAAATCGTCTGCAACTGGACATTGAATATGGAAAATCAATGAAAATGATAGGGTTCGTTCGACCCATCCCCATCTCAACGCCTGGGTGTTTGCAGGACCACTCACGCTTCCAATCATCCCTGGTTCGGTGAAAGCCTTTTTCCCTCCAACGGCTCGAGGCTGTTTCCAGGTGCTGTTGGTTCATGATCCTCATCGCTGTAGATCTCCTGTATATGGGAGCACATAGAACTGTAACGAGGGCGAACTCTATATAACCCCATCCAGACTCCCAGCTAATGGACCAGCTTGACGTTGACTGCTCTGAAGTTGACCCGAAAAATCGCTCTGTCAGGTCTGTTCGGCCACTTCCTCCAGAAGCCTTACTACCTCCCAGTGCCCCTCCTGCCTAGCAATACTCACAGCTGTTGCCCCATCGCGCCTAGCCTTCTGGTGGTCAGCCCCTGCTGCCAGCAGCACCCGGACAATCTCCAGATGTCCCTCCTGTGCTGCCATGAACAGCGGCGTGGCGCCAGCATCTAAGGCCTGATCTTTCTCAGCGCCTTGCTGCAGCAGGTACCGCACCACCTCCAAGCACCCCTCCTGTGCCGCGCTGCACAGGGGTGTGGCATCCGTGACGTCGCTGGAATCCTTCAGGGCACCTGCCTGGACCAAGAAACCCACGGCCTCCAGGTGGCCCCCACCAGCCGCCAGGTGCAAAGGCGTCATGCCATGAACTCCGCTGCTGCGCGCATCGATCTTCGCAGCTGCCTCAAGCAAAAGCTGCATGGGCTGAATATGGCCATGACCCGCCGCATGGTGCAGGGGCGTCAAGTCGTGTTGACCTGTGACATTGGGATCTCTTGGACATCGCAACAAGGCCTCAAGGGCCGCCAAATCATTCTTACTACATGCAGACATCAGCTCTTGGTCGTGGTCATCCGAGGGCCACAACTCCATTACTACCAGTTGCACATTCACCGGCGCCAAACCAAACACCTGGGTCTGCGTAAGAGTCAAAATGATTGATCTCAAAAGATGATAAAATGAGGGTTTAAACAACATGGTTCAACATGGTTCAACACCAAACATAAAAAAAAGAAGTTGCCTATCGAAATCTTATATATCCCTAAATCCTTTCAAAAAAAACGAATTATACCCATTGTTTGCCCCATTTTTCGCCACCTCATCATCTGGGATCTCCCGGGAGCCATCTGCCACAAAGAGTCTTTGCCGAAATCGGCTGACACCAAGCTGAGCGGTCAAGAGTTGCTTCACAATTTTGGCTGTTTTGCCTTCGAAATCAGCTGCATCAAGACTTGCCAGCCGCTCACCCGAGGCGAAGAAATACACCTCCATGGCTACACGGCTAACGTTGGTCATTAATGGCTATACAGAAACTTTGGGATGTGGATATTCTGAATGACAGCCATGGGGATCATTATTCTAAATCTTTGGAGTGTTCTTTGGCTTTGTATCCATGGTCTGTAGGAATCACGCAAATTCGTCATGATTTGATGATTTGGATGGTCATCCCCCGAACATCTACCTCATCGCCTTTTTCCCTACTCGGATTGTTCACGTCTGAAGGTGACAAAGAGCCTGGTACCTTTGTCAATGATAGACAGATACCCTGGTAAATCTCACATATCCACCGAATATGGCCTGTGTATAGCCTATTAGAAGTGATGATTTTCCATGTTGCTATGTTAGATTCCAACAGGGCATATAAATCATGTGGCCTCCAAAAAAAAATTGAGATACCACAATTCTCCCCAAGACATGGCTAAAATGTGGCTCAAAAATCGACAAAAGTCGACCATGAAACAACCCGAGTCCGAGCCAGAAGGCCAACGGCTTGCAACGTACATGGAGGATTTCATGGGAAAATCGTCTATAAATAGATGATGTTTCAGCCATGTTTGATTGCTGGAGGGTAATTCGCTGAGTTTCAGCCGTTCAACAATCAGCGAGTTGCGAGACGACGGTTGCTGCACCAGCCTCAGTGGACTGGTGCATCTCAGGAATGGATTTTGTTGGTACTAAATGGTACTGACCGTATGATATGAAGTAACCAAATGAGATGTGGATTATCTTCTATATGGGACCTTTTTTTCTTGCGGGTTCATTACCAACTGGATCTAACTTGGATGCACATCCAAGCAAGAAATGGTGGCCCCATGTTCTAAAGCAACTGATGGTCGTGGACTTCCAAACCCCTCGCACGGAAGTTTGGTAAAAGAACCCAACTGGAAAACAAGGACGTAGCATAACAATGAGTGAACCCAACTACTTATCATTTGGTGGATAAAAAATGCGGTTTATAGATGTTAATGGTGGATGTTTCTGAATGTTATTGGATGTTTTCACGGCATTGAGTATGGCCCTGCGAACCCCAAATCCACGAAGGTGAATTCAACACATCATGTTCTGGGTTCCAAACCAACTCATCACCGAAGTAGACAAGAGACCACAGTAACCTGGCGTCGTTGTTCATGGTATTCACGAGTCGACCACGAAGAAAACACAGCGAATCCTATGTCAATCGGTGAGTCTATGAATAAAGGAATTTCCATGGGAAAATGGTCTGATTGTGAAACAACCCTGGTTTTGGAGTTTTTACATCCCCAATTCTTGTTGGTTTCCTGCAGGTGTTCCCTTGGATTCTCTGGGACTCGGAGAACCTTTGGGTTTAAATGGTGGCTGAATCATTTCCCACGCAGGGATACATACCTTAAATTGAGACCCTGGAATAATGTTGACCAAAGATATGAGGCCAACAAATAGGTTTCAGTTGTTTTGTTCCAGCCGCCAAGTGTTGGACGTATGGTGGAGATTCATCTGCAACTGGATGAGGGCCCAGGGCTTTTTGATACAAAGATGGGCCCCCATCTAGTGCCGTAGAAAGGTAATGACCCAAGAATTTTCGCCAAGACTTCTCAGACTTCTGGTTGTTGAAACCCCCCTGATAAGGAGGGAATACGGCTGGGGGCCGGGGGCGACCCCCAGGGCCCCAGGTGTTGTCAATGCCGCTGGTGCATGCTAGTACCATAATTTGAAATGATATGTACGAATATATATATATATACATATATATATATGTGTGTGTATATATATATATACGTAGTATATGTCTAGTATAAGTATGTATAAGTATATAATATCGCAATTTGGGGGAGCCCCTACTATATAATAGCACTGGTAATTCATTGGGCCGATTTTGCAACTATTCCCTGTGTGGTCGAGGCATGTCGAGGAATTGCTCCACTCCTGTCCGATCTTTGTCACCGCCACCAGCGGACCACGTCCAGCCCCGAGCTGCCAGATGCAGCGTGGATTTCTTCGTAGCACCACTGATTTTGCCATTGAGCAAAGGTGTTGGAAGCAAAGGTGTTGAAGGCTTGCCAAAGTGGAAGTCCAAGTTGCCAAAACAATACATGTTGGAAACTGGAAATCACAGAGTCACCAATCTCATCTGTCGTTCCTGATGTGGGCTGCTTACTTTGTCTATCCGGGCTGCTTACTCTTCGGACTTTCCTGCGGGGTGATTCTGCCTCGAACTCAGACAAGTAGGTGTTGCCACGTTCGGATGCCGCATCCAAAGCAGTCCTTCCACGTGTTGTTGCGCAATGATTTGTGCCAGACTCAACAAGAAAATGGACAACGTCACGGCCCCAGTGAGCTGCCATATGCCGCACAATGTCAAGATCGCCTTTCTCTGCCGCGCAATGCAACGGCGTCAACCCGCGGTGGTCTGTCAACATGCCCTCCTTGAGCTGCAAGATGCAATACAGTTTTTACAGTTTTCCCAGTTTCCGTCAAGAGCTGATTTGGGTTGGCCCCAACTTCTACAAGAAAGGAGACAACGTCGAGGTAGCCACGAAAGACCGCAAGATGAACGACCCGTGATCCCACGACCCGTCATCGCCTGAACCTTGTTGGCCCGTCAACCAGAAGGCGGACAGTGTCAAGATGACCCTCAAGAGCTGTCCAAAGGCGTCCATCCATTGCCAGTTGAGTCTGGAGCATGTTTGTCTGCGCCTCGAGCAGCAGCTGCAACGGTGTCGCATGTCCATACGCAGCCGCGTGGTGCAGCGCAGTCTTGCCAGTGTCATCTGTCACATTGGGAGTCCGTGGTTGTTGCAACAACTCTTCAAGTGCAACTGCATCGTTCTCACTCGATGCAGAGATGAGTTGTTCGTCTTGCTCTTCATCAGGCGGCCAAAAGTCCAAAATCACCAGCTGAACTTTGACAGAAGCCAGGGCAAAGACCTCAAAGCCATCTGCAAGCAGTTTTTGCCGAAATCTGGTGATGCCAATTTTGGCTGACAAGCACTGTTTCACATACTTGGCCGACTTTCCTTCGAACTCGTCTGGATCGAGGACTGCCAGTGTCTCGCCTGAAACGGCAGAGCACACCTCCATGGCTGCAGTGGCTGCAGTGTCAGACTGAAATTCACAGAAGAAAAGATTCCTGAGGTAATTGCACATGACAGATGTTTCATGAAATAGAATAGTAAACATTCATCAACTACGTCAAGTCCGTGTGTGTTCATTTGGCCCAGCTTGATCTGAAACTTTGCTTCTAGTTATATACCTATAACTCTTCAGACCTTGACCTTGACCTTGGCATCTTGACATGTACAGAAAATGGTGTGTAGCCCCAAAAAAGCTTTCTAGTAAGGAACTAAAAATAATCCACTATAATTGGGTGGTACCCTATTTTCAGGTAAGCCCACATCAATCTCAACTCACAAAAATTAAGGCTGGTCGCAAGAGATTCAATAGGTGGCCACACGAAATAGTGTCCATGCAACACCCAAAAATGCAACATCGAAACAGGCATTAACAAATACATTGAGAATAAAAGATTTATGTCCCAGAACGATCTACCGAGGGTCTGAGGTGCTGGCATGCCGCGGGCCAGAACACTGGTCTTACGCCATCGCACAATGAGGCAAGGTCACAGTCTTACCGCGGGTACATTGAATGTGACACTGCCCCCAAGAATTCTTGCAAAGCCACATCCATGTTGTTTCCAAAATGAAACTGTCTTGAACCAGTCCATTCACAACACCTTTTGAACTGGTCGAAGGCCTTTCACGGGTTGTTTTGAACCAGTGTCCTCTGTTTATCTCTGTTTCATCAGAGATTAATTGCATGGAGCCCGTGTTCGCCCGAGGATTTGCAGCACTTTTTTGCACAAAGCCATCCACCAAACAACCTGCCCATGTCCGATATGTTGCCATGGTATGCCAATTTCTTTGTGGCAGTTCCAAATCAACTGGATCGGATGAAACTCATTCGCAACCTGGCCCACTACAGCTGCTTGTTGTACGTGTATCTTTGTATGGTGTGTATGCATTGTATATGTTTATATGTATGTCTACACTTGTGTGTGTATGTATGGTTGGATGCATGTATGTTTATGTTTATGTGCATAAGCATATTTATGTGTCTAAGCGTATATGTTGCAAATACGGAAGCATAGTCAATACATATCTGCATATCTGGCACACTTTGAAGATACATATCTATTTTTAAATGGTTCAAAATAAGGTTATGATTTGTCTTATATCTTACCATTGAAGCACGGCAGCCGCTGACTGCCGGAATCTGCCATCTGTATCCACTTTGTTCGAATGTCCCGAAGTGGAGGGCACTTCATCCACTCGCTTCACACGTCAAAAAACACAGCGTAGCTTTTCCACGAGAACGTTCGCAGTGCAGGCGCTCCATCAGTCAGCCTGAGCCAAGGTGGTCAGGTTACATGTTTTGGACAGTCCAAAATCAAAGGGTTTTAAAAGGCTTGGGTTTGAGAGTTCTCGGGCCATGTGGAAGCTGAAGGCTAACACTGCCGAACAGAGTTGCAAGCGGCTTGCCAAGACAGGGAAACCAGAACGGACGTTTCGGGGATGAATCACCCAAGAAGCACGAATGAAACTTGTCCGAACACGTTGGTTGTGCGACTATCCTTTTAAAGGATTGCTTGACTGGTTGACTCAAAAAGTTGATTTCGGGGCCATAAACATCTATATTTTGGGTTGCTCGGGGTGGTTGGGTGGTTGGGCTGGTTCCTTTGGTCGGTCTCAGGTCCGCGCCGCCAGCTCCCCCGATAGGCCTGGCCGATGGATCTTCATCTCCCCAATGGGCCCATAGCTATTACCCTCTGGTTATTTGTTAAACATCGCCATGGTAGAGCCATGGCCCATAGAAATAGATTCAGATGGTTTACCGAACTTAAAAATGGGGATTGTGATTTTCCATGGCAAACTGTTAAATAACCAGATGGTAATCCATACTCATAAGCGGACTCATGGTGGTTAGTTCGCCTTGGTTGTCTCATGAAAATGTTGGCCACCCTCGAACGGTGGCAGCAAAATGAGTTTTCGTCATGGCTTACCTTACCTCCGGTATGTTAGACCCTCTTTTTTAACGGAACAAAAATGATTGGGTCACAATGGTCAATTACTAAAGAAGGAGAGTTTTGAATGCATACATATGCCCGTTCGTAGTCAAAATTTATCTTTTAAGCTGGCAAACAAAGGCTTATTCTGCGAAAGAAGGGTACGCACATAGTTACGTCATGTCTTGAGTCCCCTTCTAGTAAGACCATGAAAGAGGACCTTAAAATTTCGAGAAAAGGAACAGCATCGATAGTACAAGAAAGACTTGGTTGGTAAATCTCCCTACTAGGGGTTTTAATCCCCAATAACCCAGGTAGTTTTTGACTCCCCAAAAAGTAACCTATCAACAAGGCGATGTTTTTCATGACTCACATTGCAACTCCGGAGGATGTCTCAGCGCCCGACGCAGGAACTTGTTGCCATGGCAGTCTTTCGGCAAGGTTTCAACCACCATGCAATGCTCCTGGGGGCCAGAAATCTCTTGCGTTTAGCAACACATTCATGGGGATGTATATCTATATACAACATAGATATATATATATATAATGTTGGATGGACAATAGTAAAGCGCGTGCAATAGCTACAAATAATTTTCAGAATCCTATTTTTCAGCCCCTATTGATTTTAAATTAGGCCTTATTGATTTTAAATTACAAACATCAACCTTGGTCCAGAGCATCTGCAATAAATGTGGTTCATTCGCAATAGCTACAAATAATTTTCAGA
>Ga0126342_10022580_pt1 | contig 10369 bp, 11 predicted proteins | sample Cyp1metagenome_FD_92528 | JGI IMG/M metagenome (GOLD analysis project Ga0126342, IMG submission 92528) | Coral microbial communities from Lord Howe Island, Old Settlement Bay, Australia - Cyphastrea 1 metagenome | ecosystem: Host-associated > Invertebrates > Cnidaria > Coral ...
CATTAGGGCCAGCATCAGTCTTTCTTCAACGAGAAAGGGGTACGGATCAAGGGTATGGATCAGGGGTATGGATCAAGGGTATGGATCATGCAGTATCATGGGGTATGGATCGGGGTATGGATCATGGAATATGGATCGTGTGTGGGCCCGGGACCTTGATCCATGCTTTGTATTTTTGCCCGCATCCAAATCAATTCTCAGAAGGGTGCCCATCTCCCACCTGCCCCACCCTCGCCGCAGAATTCTTTCAAGGGCACACGTGACTGTGCAGGGTGAAACGACAGTGAAACCGCAACCCAAAACGCCTGCTGTATGCAGTAGTTCGGAACAATGGCGGAAAAAAAAAACATGAAGTGCACATCTGATTTTTCGAGAAAAATAAAGTTCATTCCTTAAGACATCTGATATCATATCTCATCATATCTCATCTACTATATAAACTGGGCATGCCATTCAGTCGAAGCAGCGCCGCGTCTCGTGTTGATGGCATTTTTACTGGCCTTTGGCCAGTTCTGAATGGACATCACTGAGCTGCTGGAGTGGCATCAACCGCTTCTATTCGAAAAGATGTTTAGCGGTTGAGCCGCCACCAAAAAGAAAGCTAGCTATGGAACCCATTTAGATGTCAGGTAGGAATTTTCTATAAAAACATCAATTTGTATGCTAGAGACAATTCTAAAACCACCAATCGATCAATCGTGATCAAACGTGATCAAATCTGGATAAATCATAGTTCAACAACCTGACACAAGGCCATTTGGTGATAGTTACCGCTTACCATCATTCCAGTGTTTCGCGATGTGAGGTCATCATCAAATTTACCCCAAGACCAAAATCATCACATTGACATACCAATAGAAATAATGACATCATTCCAGAACCACCAAAAATTGCATTGCCATTTTCTTCTACAGTTTTTGAACAAAAGAAATAACACAGATCAAACGAACATCAGCGAAGTCCAGGTGTGAAACGGACCGATGCAAAAATGCCGAAACGCCTCGGCCGGATCTCTATGGATCTCTCGGCCGTGAATATGCTGAGCCACTTGCAGCTCCGGGCACCACAGGCGCAGCTGGTGCCGGTGTGGGTGGCATGGCTGGCATGGCTGGCGCCGATCTCTGGGACCTGCAGCCTGGAGATTGGTACATGGGACATGGGATTAGTGATTCCTGGTTAGTAAGTGATGGCTCTAACATGCTATAACTTACAAACTGATATGATTATAATATATTGTTATATTCCAAAATATAAACTATTTATATACATCATTATACATCTATTTACTAGTGAACTAACTAGCCGTGGTATTTTGTGGCATGTTTGCCTCTTGTTTCGGTGAGGTGGGGTGGAGTGGGAGGGGGGGCAATAACGTTCAAGTACCAGTTGCACATCCAGTCAATGCGTTCAGCAGGCACGCGCACAGGTGATATTCGATAGATCATGTAAGGTTACAGGGACCATGGTACTTCGGTAGCAACTTGCAACCCATTCTTGATGCTACGCTCTCAACCTTCTTAAGCAATTTGCAACATGCTCTTGATGCTGCGCTCTCAACCTTGTTAAGCAAACATTTTTTTCCCAGCAGTTTTTCACGATGCTTGCATCATGGAATCAAAACACAAGAACATCCAGAACTTCATAAGCTCCTTTACGGATACTGTTGGCGACAATCCTTAAGTCCACTGATGTCTGAGGAATTTCTGAAAGAAATCGGCAAAGCAGTGAAGGCATGCAAATGCTTCTGAAACAAGGGGAACAAGTGTTTCAGCAACCCGAAGCTGAAGACATGAAATGCAAAAAAGTAGTTTTCCAATTTTACAGAAGACTGTTTTTCAGACAACAAGTTGAAAAGTGACGTTTCACTGTGGCGAAAACAACATAAAACAACATTTATGTTGACCTGATGCTCACGAAACCACTGGGCTAATTATGAGTCGGGAAGCAGTAGTTCATGGGGCTATCAAACTTGTAAAAAAAAGGGGCTATGTGCAATGGGAACAGAATGGCGTATTTTATAAACGATTCATGATATGGATGGGGTATCCGTGGGTATCCAACAGTTTCCTGGCTTTATCATCAGTCAAAACAGGACAAAAAGCCCTCCCCAAAAAAGTGGTGAACTGAAGGGAAACTCAGTTCATCACCTAACATCACCAGCAAATCCAGCCGAAATCCTGCCCAAATTCACCCCAACAGAAGTTATTCCATATCATTCCCAGTACATTCCCAATTTGTGCGATAATTCTCGATGGATTAAGTGATTGACATCGGATGAAGGGAACCGTTTCAGACAACAACCCTTTTCATGAAAACAAAAACCGCGCATTCAAAATTCCCTTACCCTCCATCCAACTAACACTAACACTGGCCTTGCTAAATACGGGCTTGGAAGACACTTCGTTCCAGCAAAAAGCTCAGGGTCTATCTTAATTGGGGTCATGGTATACCGGTATATCCCATAATATTATCCCAATATATCCCCATGAAACTATTGTGAACCACTGTTTAACCCCCAACTTGTGTTGCTTAATCACGGTAGATTAACCATGCAAGAAATCACGATCCGCACAGTTCCAATAACATCCTCATTTTGTTTGACTGGTTCACTGGTTCATCCACCCAGTTTCATCATTTCCGGCACTTTTTTCATCATTTTCCCCATGTCAATGGTTATTTCAGGAACCTAAATTGGAGGTACCTACCATATATATCCATATATAAGGCCTATGTAAGGGCTATTTAAGGGGATATACGCCCCAAAAATAGCCTTATAATGGATATAATGGTACAGTACCTCTATTTTAGGATCCTGGAATTCCCATTGACCATGGTTTCCGTCATTTTTTCCTCTGGTTTCACATCACCCGCCTTGAGAGCGTTGGGAGCTGCCGCGACTGGCGCGACTGCGCACCGACGCCGCGTCCAGTTGTGGCGCGCTGCTAGAGGTCACGATCTGGGAGGGGCGAAGCGTTTTCACCTGGGATGGGCTGACCATGGGCTGACCTTTTTGGGGATTTCTGGGATTTCTGGGATCTTGGTCTTGGTGGGGCTTTCCGAGAGGTCATGGAGGTACCCATATAGGTACCCCCAGTCATCATCCATTGATGGATTTCCCTTGAAATAAACCATCCAACTATTGGGTATCCCCATTTATGTAAACTGTTCTTTTTGGATTTTCCATTGTAAACCAGCCAGCTATTGGAATACCCCCATGGTCGTTGGCAGTTTTGTCCCATCCCCATATCAAAATTCAAGGAGAATTCTGGGAGAAGAATGGCTCGTAATGGTTAAGAGTAGTTAATTAGTGATGGTAAATAGTGGTGAATTCCATGACTAAGAATGGGATATCTAATCGTGAACGGCTAGTAATGATTCAAAAATGGTCAATACGTGCTAGTAGTGGTTAATTGGTTCATAGATCAGCTGAATCCCTATACATTCCATTCATGGTTATATTGTTAATCTAATAACGGTCAGCAATGTTGTTGATCTAGAAATGGTGGGGAATGGGCTATTAGTGGCTAGTAAATGCTAGTAATGGTTAATAATCGTCAACAGTTGCTCATAATGGGATATTGAATGGTATACCCTCCGCTGTCATCAAAGATGGAATGGAAAATGCCAGCACTAAGGGCTTGAAAGTTTTACCGAAAATCATCGATTTTTTTGTGGATTTCCCACATTTTCCAGGCGGAAAAAAACACTCAGTTGACTGGAGATCTGGAGCATCAGTTTAGCATGAAACAAAAAATGGCTATCAGCATCTTTGGGGGACATCAATATCAATGGGGCTATCTGAAAACAAGAATTTACCAAGAAACAATTGGCGAGTGACAATATGTGAAAATATGGGGAAATGCCAGTTGAAACCAGGGGATTTGGGTAATCATTCCCGACAAAGCTATATGGAACATTATGGAAGATGGTGGACTGAGGATTTACACGACAAATGAGAAACTTCACCAGCCCAAGCGAACGGAACACTCCAAAGTTGAAAGCCCAAAGCCTCCTGAATAGTTCCTATAGTATAGATATGCCCTATGGATTCTATGGATCCAAGTACCTTCTAACTAAGAGAATATCTACATAAGTGTAGTAATTTAGGGGGAGAAATGTTGAGAACCTTCTCAAGATGGGATCATGTTGGGACCCCGGGCCTCCTGTGTTGATTTCAAAGATCCAACCGATCGCGATGGCGATGCAAGCGATGGCGATTCCATGAAGCCTTCGTTACCACCGAGCGCACCAACGGTGGCCTTTTCCCATGGCGTCAAGCGTGGCTTGGGAAAGGCCTCGTGTAAAATTTTCTCTTTGGCCCCAGGACCATAGCCCCTGCCATCAATGATGTCCTTGGATTTTTTCAGGGATTGTGAAGTATTCCCAGAAACAACAAATATTCCCAGTAGATTCCTCATCGTAGATTAACCAATGGGAAAATGATGAAAAACATCACCAGCAGCCATCGAAGTGTCATAGCCTCGTCTTCGTTGTTCCTCATATCTCTCAGGGGCCACACGGTTCAATTGGCGGAGCTCATTGATGTGGTCGCCCTTGATATCCTGAGCATGAAAGTTGTGATCAACGATGTAGCGATTCTTGAATCGACCAGTCCTTTCCTTCTCCAGGGTGTCATACAGCCGCAGCATGTCCCTGTCATAGGTCTCATGGGAAACAATGCCATAGGCTGCAGTTTCTCTTCCCTTATAAGAGGGTGGAAACTTGGCATCACCGCGCATGTTGATCTCAACCTCACGTGCATCATCGATGCTCTTCACACGCTCTTCCACCAGTGGGTCAACAAATTTCCCCACCAGTGGATCAAAGGCGTTGGTCTTCATATGTTTCTCGGTGGCCTCTAACAAATTCACTCGCTTCTCTTGACGTAGCTTCCTGGGATGCAGTGAACCAGCCGCTGATGAGGGATGCTCAGAAAAAAATACATTGCTATAGACGAAGTAAAATAGCTTAATTCACACGGTTAGAACATGTTAGAACCACGTTCCAAGCAAAATGATAAAGGACATGCAATTATAAATAAATAAATAAATACGTAAATAAATACATATATCTATAGATAAATATGAACATGTTAAGACTATGGCCAAGTTTCTCTGAGTGGTTGTCTAAGTACCTGTTGGTCACAATATCAAAGTCCTTGCACAGAAAGGCCGGCCTCTTTCGAATCCTTGGGGACTTCTCCTTCATTCGTGGACGCCTCTCTTTGGTGGCCCAGTGCTGATCTTTGAAGGGCAAGTTTGACAGGATGTTATAATTCACCGCCGTGTCCGGAAAGTTGCCCTTGCCCTCCTTGGTCCTCTCCTTTTCGCCTAAGGTGCCATGTCCGCCCAAACGCATGGGGTCCTTGCCAGGAGCCAACTTGTCGAGTTTCGACTCCTGAAGGGTCTAACTGCTTCGTAAAGGGGTTGACTAGCATGATTATACTCTATTCCAATAACAATATACTCCAATATCATCCATATTCAACGGATTTTCATATCTTTCAAAACGTCTTCAACCATATGTTCAACCCAAGAACCATCCACCAAGTTAAACCACACAAAACATGAATCTCAATCCAGTGAATCTAGTCCTGACTTAGGATGTTGAAGGGCTGCTCCCTGAGGATCTGAATATCCTTGGCGCGGTTCAGGTGTGCCACGCGTTCCCGTTCCTCCGCATGCCGCTGCTGAGACTCCACCTGACCATCGCGGTAGCGTCCCAGCACCGGATCAAAGGTCCTTTCCTGCGAGTCAGCTGTGAGATCGTTGTATCATGTTATATCATGTTATATCCCATATAAACATCATCAAACTGCATTGTAATAATATTGTATAATTGTATATATATATATATATATATGTTTATGATTTAGTTATTGCTGTAATCGAGGAAACATGTGTGTTCCTTCAATGTTGATATGTATGTGTCGACATAATGTATAATAATATACTTTGACGGCGGTATACAGTGCTTAACATGGTTTTGCCAAGAACAATGTGGTACCCACTAAACATTGGACCCTTGTAATCCTTACGATGATGAACCATACAAACAAATACAGTAATTACTACTGTAGTAGAGATGGGGCGATGTGGCTATCAACATGTGGGTCTGATTGGGAGCGTTCGGTAATTGATTCGGACCATAGCCCCTGAACGTCTGGATATTCTATCATACATCGTACAGTCAATCCTAAACCCCATTCAACATGTTTGCATGTTTGTTGTTTGTTCTTTTTCCAATGATATCTATAAATTGTTTAAGGTCCCTATTCAATATTCTAGAGCCTTGAATGGTCGACGATACTTTGAGCCATCAAAAAATCATTAATGAAGACGTATCCACACGTATTCACAATAAACATCAGGGCAAATGTAGACCAAACATGACCTAACAACCTCTTAGGTAATTGTTCAGTGGCTTTCAAATCACAGGCCCGCACCATTGCACTATCCGCAGCTTAGATCTCTCCTGCGCTTGGAACATCCCAGGTTGAAGCCGTAAGGGCTGACCACTGACAAAGCCAGCATCCACAACATATCTCTTCTCCCTTTCATAGGCCCTGATTTGATCTCCCCAGGTTTCCGCATGCATCGTGAGCATTGCGATCGTGTGTCCGGTGCACGAGCTGGTGCACCCTTCCGCAACTGAACGAAAATGTGACTGTGCTGTTTGGCAGGGTGGAAGTTTTGGCACGACCTTTTTGGCTTCGTTTTTTTGCACAAGTATAGCCACTATAGCTGATGATTTGGCTAAGTGTAGAGTTGGCTCAATCATGCTCAATTTTTCTTGAGCGACCATGTCAATGTTCTGAATGTGGACACTACATGTGTGAATTCAATGATCCACCTGAGTTCCTGCGCATGACATCACACCGTGGCGGATATGTTCACAAACACCTGCCCAAATATTTGCTCATGGAAAAAATGTAGAGTATACCTCCAACGCAACAAGCAAATCTTGCCTAGCAAAATTACTTGGCCCCAACCTTGCAGCTAAGCTCCTTCCATCTTCTTATCCAACCGATGTGTGCATCAAACTCAAAAATCACCATAGCTATGGCATCCATATTTCGGACATGTCCCATTTCCTCAAGGACTTCCGTCTTAAAACAGGTGATGTGCAGGTTTTAACATGTTTTAAGATGCATTCCATTCCAATACATATCTGGTTGGTGGTATACCTACCCCTCTGAAAAATATGAGTTCGTCAGATTGGATCATCCCAACCATTGGGGACAATAAAAGTCATGTTCCAAACCACCAACCAGATATAACATATCATCATATATCTCGTGTCTGTTTGGATTTCTTTGGACCCCAAATGAATGGCATCTCATGGTCTTCCATGATGGGAATGACGGGCATCGAAAATCTCTCAGTGTCCCCACCGCACAGCTCCGGCACCAACAGATCTCTTTGCTCTTGGGCGGCGCCTCGTTGATCCCCATTGATCCCCGTAGATCCCATGGTGACATCATGATCTTCCCTTGATTCATGGCTCCAAACAAAAATACATCTTTCATGATGTTTATTGATGGTTTAAATATGTTGATATCTCCTAGTTTCAAAGAAAAGCATGTAAGAATGCAATCAATATTAATGGAGGTTTCTCAAAATGGGGGGTACCCCCCCAAATTGTCCAATTTTTTTCACCAGGTTAGGATTGAAACCTATGATGACTCGGGTATCCCCCCATGTTATGAAACCACCATATATTTTCTGGACAAGCTTGCACGACGAGTCACCATCTTGTGCGGCTTTGTCCACTGCTCCAATCATCCTAAGTGAGAGCTGTGTCAGGTGTTAATCCTTTGGTCCAAGAAAGACTTTGCGAGATTCAAGGTTTAATAAGAATGGCCAGATGGAAAGTTATGTTTCCAGGAAGGGACGCCCGTTTCCGATGATTTGTGGTTCCCTTGGTTCCCTCCGTCTACAACACATAGGTTCAAAGAAATGCAAAAGACTTGGGTTCCAGAAGCTCCAGTTGATGACCTGTGTAGGCTGTTAGGTCAAAAAAAGTCAATCAGCCTCTGAACATATTTAGGTTTGCCAGTTTGATCTAACCCTGAACCCTCCAACGACGAAAATTGGGAACACGGAAACAACGACCTTTGTCACCAGACCATGAAACACGTAGCTTGACATTTGCATGGCACCATATGGCACCACATTTTTATGGGCTATGGAATTAGTCAACTGATACTTGGGATTTTTTTGGTGGGTTATAACTGACTACTTGTAACATCTTGTAACCCGCTTAAAAACTCAGCATAAATCGCATGTTTTCCATGACCCTTATTTTTTTCGCACGCACCAACGGCACCAAGGATCTCCAGCTTTGGGGCGCCACTCGCAAAGTACCTATAGCCGAGCCCTGCCGCAGTCACATCAGGTCAAACAACTTGGAACTCCTGGAAAAATCTGGAAAAGAGTTTCACATCTACAAAAGTCCAAGTCAAAATACGTTTCAGAATTTACCAGTCTAAAAATGGAGTTGATTCATGTTTACACCCGGGAAAATCCAGGCGTTTTGAAAACCATAACTTTTTCCCATCCTTTCCCCTGGCTTTGGGTTTCCATCCCCAACTCCCATCATCCCCGGAGGGTCACTTTGGCAAGGGCCGGTCCGTCTGCGCCAGTTTCAAGGCTTCGCCGCCCACCTCGCCATGTTATTGTTACAATGGGAGATGTGAATGATATATAATTCTATATCATATAGTTAAATATACCTATTATGTTAAAACATGTAACTATATATATATATAGACTCCATATCGTGAACAGCAAATATGCCCATGAAAAATGGCCAACAGCAAAGAATCCACGAACCTCAGAGGTTTTGCTGCCGGGAGCTGCATTGGTCACCTTTGGCCCCGCCGGACCCAGCCGGAGCCCGCCGGAGCCCAGGGACTGATCCAGTGAAGATAGTAAGTATAAACTATATCTATAGTAAGTTCACCTATAGTAAGTTCAACTATAGTAACTATAACTATAATATAACTATAGTATAACTATAACTATAGGTATTAACTGTAGTATAAGTTCAACTATATTGACTACTGAAACTAACATCCATAAATCAACTATCATAAATTATGTCAATAGGTATAAGGTGGCATAAGTATCATATATCATAATATAATACTTTATTAAACGTGATTTCCTTGTTGATGGTCATCCATCCCATGGATGTCCATGTTGCACACGGTTGGTTCACCAACATGTTTTTTTTTTTAAACCGCAAACCAAGGTAAGAGCGGTTAGACATTGTGGATCAATGGATACATATACTGATCTGGGTTTGACTGAAAATATGTTGTACCTCCAAATTGAATGACGTTCCATCATTTTCCCCATCAAAGTAGCCCTAGATGGTATATACCCCATTTCAGATACGCCCATGTACTTTTGGGTGTGTACATGGCCTCTAAGACTCAAGGATGTGACATGCAAATGAGCCATATCTACCACTTTTGTGTCAGTTCCGTCCAGGCTGGTTTATATATGTTTATATATGATATAGAAACTTCAATATGGATAACAATACCTGAAATAATATCCCATTAAAAAACAAATGGTAATGTCACTCAACTCCAACACCCAATCAACTGCGGCTTGGAATTTCGCACAAATTGTGGTTGATGAAGCACAAGTATGAGAACACCCCTGCCACTCCTTCGCTTTAGATGCATTTGATGTAGTAGAATTCCAGGCATCTACCACTTAAATGTCTTGACCCTATTCGTCATTGGTATACAGTAAACATCACTTGGCAAATATCCTTGCAACACGGTAACACGGTAACCCCACAAATTCCACGTTGCACCCAGATTCGGTGTAGGGTTTCAAACTTGGGCTGAATGAGAACGCGACTGAAAACGGTGTGATGATGATTGTTATATAATATGATATTGTAACCCGCAAAATGGGAAGTCCCACTAGAATAGTGAGAAATCACGTTTCGATATACTGTATCTTATAATTTATATCATATATAATATATATATATATATGTGGGGGTTGTCCAAAATACCTTTTCCCGGACAGCCCTCAATCGCTCAGCCAATCGCGTAGCAACCGCGGTACCACAATGAGCAATCGCGGAAGGGTTTGTTCTTCGTTGATCAGATCATACACATAAAATATAGGAATAGGAGTAGGAGTTCTAGTAGCAGGGCAAGGGAAGAAAGGGAGAGGGAGGGAAAGAGAGAAAGAGAGAGAGAGAGAGGGAGGGAGGGAGAGGAACAGATGGTTGCGTTTGGCCGGTTTCTGACGGGTTTCTGACTGGTTTCTGACCCTTCAGCGGGACTCGTGTCAATTGGATTTAAAAGCAAAGGCAGAAATTCCTAGGTGTACTAGTGGTA
>Ga0126342_10022581_pt1 | contig 10369 bp, 8 predicted proteins | sample Cyp1metagenome_FD_92528 | JGI IMG/M metagenome (GOLD analysis project Ga0126342, IMG submission 92528) | Coral microbial communities from Lord Howe Island, Old Settlement Bay, Australia - Cyphastrea 1 metagenome | ecosystem: Host-associated > Invertebrates > Cnidaria > Coral ...
AGTTCACAGCGTGTGCGTAGCATCAACTGCTGCCGCAAGTTCACATGAACGTTAACATCCCACCCCACCCCACCCCCCAATCGTATTCAGGTTTACGCAGTTCCAGAAGCCTGGACAAGCCTACATATACATATCATCAAATAGATGTAGATGTGCATCCGCATGTTGTGCCAATAGTGTCCCACTTCTCATTTCAATCAGGCCTTGGACAGATTTAGGCTATCACAGCACCAATGTGACGGGGAGGTCATGATTGGTGACAGCATTGATGCAAGAAAGCTCAAAGGTGTAGTCAACAAATGCGCCTGCTTAAGTCTTGTGATGTTTGGTCATTCCATGTTGATTAATTAAGAGTATATATTAAGAGTACATCATATTAAGAGTACATCATATATGTCATTCCATTTACTCATCATCATATTAAAAGATATTAAAAGTACATCCCCATGTTGATCGACTACACTCGCTTGTTCTCGGCCGACCGGGCTTTGAAATCCCCACCAACGGTTGGGAAAAACTAGCTCCAGTGCTGATTCAATAAGCATCTTTTTGGGCCAGATGATGTGACTTTCTTCTGTGCATACCTTTCTGATTTTGCAACCTCGTTGTCCCAGTGGATTGGGTGATGTTTGTTGGTTGGGGGTGATTAGACGGTCCTCTGATTCATGTAATGCTGGGTGACAACCACCAGATGCGAATGGACTTGTAACCAGTGACATTTCTGGGTTAGCTATGACTTGATTTGTAGTATTATATATATAGTATAGTTCAAGTGTTCCAATTTGAAGGTAGCTGTGCGTGCATCATTGGATGATGGACATGCCACATTGTGGAAACTGGAATAAGCTGCATAATTTTATACCAGTAGTGCCCGGGCCATGCCCGGGCGGAAGTTTCGAGAAAATGAAATGGCTATAAGAGATCAATGGCCTTATAGTAAAGTTTGTGCGATGCAGAAGCAATGAATTGTTGCATGTGGGAGGTGCATCAACGAATGAGCACATGGTAGTTGAGATGTAAATGAAATGACATGAAAGAATCCATGCACAACTGACTGAGAGAACCAATGCACCAATAAATCATTGAATCAATGAATTAGTGAATTAGTGAGTCGATGGGCCAATGAACCAGTGAACCAGTGAATCAATGAATCAGTGAATCAATGAACCGATGATTCAGTAAATTGATGATCCAGCGACTCAATGAATCGATGAATCAATGAATCAATGAGTGAATCAGTGAGTCGATGAGCGAATGAATCAGTGAATCAAGGACTCAGTGGTTCCAATGAATCAATGAACCAGTGAATCAATGAATCAGTGAGTCATTGTTTCCATGAATCGATGGATCAGTGACCATGAATGAATGAACTAGTGAGTCTTTTGAGTCAGTGAATCCGTCAATCAATGAATGAATCAGTTAGTGAGTCGATGACTCAATGTGTAAACAAAAGAAAATGGATGGATGCATGGATGGATGGATGAGTGAGCTACTTCTTTGTTGAGCTACCTCTTCACTGATCGACCTTCTTCTCTGAGCAGCCACTTTTCTGGGCTACTTCTGCTCTGACCTGCCTCCCAGCTAGCTCTTCTGTAGCTTCTGCAGCCCAATCCTTCTCTTCGCGCAGCTGTTACAATTCGTTTAGCAACCTCCAGCTGCAATCCCGCTTGCCAGGAGCGTCGCAGCATCACTAATGCTTTGCTGCGCGCAGCTGTGCCAAGGCGTTTTGTCACAGCCAATTGCAAACCCGCATAGCGATGCACCAAATCGACCAGTCGCGCAGTGTCAACAGTGCGAACTTTTCCGCGCTACTTCGAACGTGGTGGTCTTTACGATTATATTCGAAATCGAGCTCTCGCTACAGTCTGGTGCACATTTTGCGGTAAATCATTTTTGCACAGCTATGTAACAAATGACCAGAGGGTATCATCAATATCCCATTTTCCCACACAATTTTTCATATATATAATTCTACTTCATCCCATATAGTGTCCATATTTTTCCTATACTGCTCCATGACATATATTTCCCCCAATGACCAGAGCGTATGATACTATATGGAAACTACTCAGGTGAAACCATGATGTTTATGACCCTCTTCACCGCCCTTGCGGCTGTCTTCATGTACTACCTGCAGCCTCTCTTCTTTCCTGGGGAGCCCACCAGTGATTTCAAGGTCCACAAGTCGGGGAAGTTTTCAAAATCACTGCTGGTTGATGATTAGTTTGTGGCTGGTGCTATCCAGTATTTTTGGGATTGTCATCATCCATGAAATACAGGTATCCTTTTTTTTTGCTAGCAAACGGTGAGTTTAAACAGTTTTATGCGGTTAATAGCGTTTAGTATCGTTTAGTCAAGTATCTTCGGATGGTCTTGGAATGGTCTTAGAATGTTCCCTGTGGCAAGGGTTTGAAGAAAACACCTTCAATTGAAAACAAACTAACGAGCCTAACATCTCTGCTCATATACAAAGCCAGAAAGGTCCAATGATCCCACATGAAACTCACGCAGCGTTCAGCCTGGTGAGAAGTTGTTCTTAACATGTTTGATAACTTTTGCAAGGATGTGAGAATGATAGATAGAACGAACTGGTTTCAATATTCCACAGATGAAGTGATTCCTTGGTCAACCTCCACTGCTTCGCGTTTTTTTCACGAAAGGTGCTACAGCCTGACGATGCACCAGTTTTGATGGAGTACTTGAAGAAGTTGCTTGGTTGCGTGAACGTGTGTTGGTTTCTTAGATGAAAAACGGCCAACATGCGATCTGCAATCAGACTGCGGCTAGAGTTGGGATGGGTCGGTCTCTAAAGGATGCGCAAGTTTTGTTGGCACAGCACAACTTTGCAAAATGAACTAAGAAGGTCCATAAAAATAACATAGATTTCAGATAGAACAACTTGTAGAGCCTCAAAGGGGTGTATCTCCGAACCTTGGAGATTATTTTTTTTTACAAACACACCCTTGGAGACATCCAAAGATATGTTGCAAGTCTTGTTCCCAGGTACGAGAAGGATCTGGGAGAGGATTTCTTGGCGTACAGGCCATGGGGATGGTGATCCCCAACGACTACCCGGGTCGGCTGATTGCTGCACCGCAAAGAAAATGAAGTCATGAAGTACGGGAAGTGAAAGAGAAGTTCCCCACATCCCTATATCATCCTATAATTCCTATATCATCCTATCGCAGTTTTCCTTGGTTTTTCACTGCTGTTGCCCCTCAGGAATCACTGCTTACGAGTGATGTCTTTTACAAGCTATTTTCTAGGCAAGGAGCCTGAGTCAGGCGGGGCTGGAAACACAACGACTTCGCCAGTGATGGTAAGGGGAATCATCCTAAAAATTGTTGATCTATGTTTGCGATGTGCTCATGTCCAGTTTAGGAATTAGCATGAACGTACCTCACATGGGATTGGTGAGAGGGGAATCCAGCATGAATGGCGTTGAATCTGGAACCACAAAATCCCATGGTTTATCATAGCAACATTCTCTTTTCGCAGGCGCCTTTGTATACCCCCAAAATGTTGAGACGACCAAGGCGACCCAGATTCGGCTATGGCGAAAAAGTCCCCCGATGACCTTCAGAGCCGTTGAACCTGTCGTTGACTTCACTCGTTTCAGTCACTGGATTGGTTTAAGGAAAAATCGAATTACAGAAAAGCATAGCATCAAGCATGGATTCTTACCAACCAAAGAGTGTGTTCTCCCTATCTCTCCCCTTTGTGGCTCTGAAAATGCAGGATACCCTCAATTTGTAGCAATTTTCGTAGTGAATTTGGATGGTTCACACAAATTCACCAGGTGTGACGTTTTTTTCCATGTCTTTTAGAGCAAGAGATCTGTTCGTTGCCGAGATTTGCGTCGGCCCTGAGAGGTGCCAAGAAGGTCTTGCAGGCAGCCTTAGCTTACCACGATTTGGGCCTGTGGAGTGATCCTTGGTTCCATTGGTTCCATGCTGTGGCGATAAATGTTGGACCTTCATGGGGAAAATGGACCAAGAATATGCTGACAGCACAAGGCTGCCTCTGCATTGGTCTTGATTCAGTGCAGACATCATGGGGATTTAAGATCTAACTGAAAATATCTAGTTGACTTAATTGACCAACTTCGTATAGCTGACTTTAATTAGTGTTTCAACGGGTATGACTTTTGAAAAGCCAAAGGAAAGGATCCTGAGTTCTGTCCATGTCAACAGTCCCAGGACCTGAAGGCCAGTTATTTGGGACCCAGTGCTGAGAGGCCGGCTGGGAGATGGCTGGTGAGCAAGTTCTGGATTGAAATATAGTGTGAAAATGTGTGAAACATCAGGAATAGATTCAATGATTCAACATAATTCAAGCATATTCAAGCCCTTGCGCATGGAAAATTCGGAACAATTCCCATGTCAACTGAATTGCAACCATTCTTGACCTGGCTTCACAATCTCATCCGTCCATTTAGTGTGAGTATAAACCAATCAGAGTCCCTGGATGGTCACCTCTTATCCCAGACGCCCCTGGCCCTACAGCTGCAGGGCTCGAAGAGATCTCAGTGACAGCTATACTGAGGCAGAATTGCTGCTGGCCAAGAATTGGGTGCCGCTGTCCTGAAGATATGGGTGTCTGTCTGAAAATGGGAAGACCCAATCTTCATGGTCATCTCTTTGAGGAAGACATGATGAGAAATCATCAAACTTGGGGTGCCCAATTTAAAGACAAAGCCGTTTATATTGGTGTGGTTGCAAAATGATAATCTCCAAATTGGATGGGCAAATACTGAAACGACCCGTTTTATGCACCCATTGTTATTTTCTCCAATTCTTGGCTCGTCTTTCTCAGGTATGAAAGACTGTTGTTATCGACTTTCGTCCGACTGGACAGATACTCCCACTCAAAAACATTTGCCCTCTGGTAATTAAGCGTAGCTAGGGAAAATCAATCATCTACACCTGGACCATGTTCCAATTCGCAAACTGTAAGAAATAGCCAGAGGGATCGGTGTAGATCATTTAAAAAGCGGCAGCTCGTCACATAGCCATGACTTAGCACTGCCTTACATCTGAGGAAACAGATTGAAGACATCATCATGAACCACCACAAGTACACTGCGTCACCAGATCCCTTAGTGGATGCCATGCGCAAGGCAGTGCCTTGGCGATTTGGATAGGGAACCCTCCCACAATCACCTGAGGTTGGTGAGTTCATGTGAATTCCATTGAATTCCCATCATTGATCCAGATACTTTGCCACTGAAAGCGACCATCTTCTTGTTCTGGGCCATGTGATTTCACAGCTGCAGATGGGTAAGAGCCTGTCAGATGGTGAAAAATTGTGCAGACTAGACCCAACTCTGTTATTCATTGGCTGAAGCCACCATTTGTGGCTGGTTAAAACCCTTGACAGGTGATTTTCCCATGATTTTCACATGAAAATCTCAATCTTGTTGGTCATATCAAATTATATCCCATGAAAATCGGGATATAGCATCCCCAGATCTCAACCTGGTTTGTTATATCATGTTATATCCCATTTATATCCATTTATAACGGGATATAACATGATACAACATCCCCACTGGTTGGTTTCGCCACATTTCAAGGTTCTCGATTCAACTCGGGGATTTGGGGCGTTCTCCATTCAGGGGCGGTCTGCGAACCGGCTCGTCTAGGACTGGTTGGACTTCACGAATAACCTGCGTTTCCCCATGCGCTCTGGAATGCCCAGCGGCAATTTGGCCAAGGCCAACCAGGAAGTGCCAAGTCGCCGAAGGAAAAAAGGGGGGTTCGACGACTTGACGACTATGGAATGTGAAAAAAGACCCCCGGTGAGTTTGTTTTGTTTGGGTTTGATCTTCATGATATCCCATAATCATCCCATGAGTATTGATCTTCATAAAGATGTTTAGGTGTGTTTGGTCAGTAAAAAAAGGGTGGTTTATAGAAGCGTCAGTTTGTATTACAATCATATAAAATATATTTCATATTTCTATTTCTATGATATTTTTTTAAAAATATATTTTTATAGATATAGATATCTACGGCGAAATCGGGATGGATGATAGGACCAATATATTTGGCCGGTTCAAACATGGTCTGATTTCCATCCCAAGAAATGGTCATAGATGGATGATCGGCCCATGTTGTTTTTGTTGGCTTGAAATTACAAAGCAGATGCATGTACTTCATGCAGATTGGGTATGCCAAGAAAGGTTCTTTCAGTTCTTTCCACCTCGAAAGTGAGTCTTTTTTTCAAACGATGATCGGCAATCGTTGCTAGTTTGCGAACACTTCTATACGTCTATACGTTTTGTTTTGTTTTCCATCCATACCAGCCAGCAATCATATCATGGTTCATATGTTCATCCCTGCTGTCCATTCAATATGCACCTCGAATTAGGATCCCGATTCATTTTCGCATTTGTCACGGGGGTTTAGTTCTGTTGTGGGCTCACGGGCCAAAACTGGATCCAAATGGCTATGTAAATTAGGAACATGAAATCCAGATGGAATGGGGTAGCCAAGTTTCAGACGAGCCCAACTATGACTATGGCAGATGGTTGAATAGATGTTAGTTCATGTTGTTTGTTTGCAAGCCGTAAATAGGGGTACTTACCAGCCACCTAAACATAATGGGTTTTTGTTGCATCTATCCAAGATTGGCTAGACCCCGCGAGGATGTCAGTGTATAGCATGATTGGTGATGGGCACCACCACAAAGTGATATCATTTCAGATGACAATTCCTGGCCAAGTGATGGTGATCTCGATTTTGTTGTCCTTTTGGGGTTGACATTACATATATATATATAGCTGAAGCGAGTGACCTCGGGGATCAAGCCTGAAACTGGAATACCAACATATACAGACTATATTCCGATTAGCATATCGTGTCAATTGATCAATTCTTTATTGAAATCCGAATTTATAGATAATGTTCTTATCAGAACCTCCAATTTATAGATGGTTCCCCCCGTCCCAAGAAAAAAAAACATGTGTTTGGGCATATTCCCCATGACACTCTCTGTTTACAGTAAACATTGTTCTGCCATGGAGCCGAAACTGGTTGGTGGTTTGGAACATGAATTCTATTTTTCTATATATGGGGAATAATCATCCCAACTGACTTTCATATTTTTCAGAGGGATTGAAACCACCAACCAGGAAAATTCCGATCTAAGGTGCCTTTGGCAGGCTTCTTCACAGCTTTAGCGAAGCGACCCTTCGCTATCCGACCGGACAATCCACTGAAAGCAAGTGCCATGGTCGTTGTGATCGACGGGTAAAACCACGGCTGAATGCTGAGAATTTGGACACCTAAAAAGGTGGGTAAAAGAACAACCCTAGATGATCCTAGATGGAGATGTCAATGGCATATAATGATGAAATGATGATGAATCTGGGTAAATTATAACGACCTCACTGCGACCTCACTGGAAATCATGGTTAGCAAGGGAAATCATCCCCAAATGGCCTTAATTCAGGTTAGTGAAATATTATAATTTACCCAGAATATAGTGATGAGATGATGATAAATTTTTGAGTGTCCCAGTTTCAGGCAAACCCTTGTTGGGTCAACGTTTGTTGCTGTACAAATGGGCGAATGTTTCATACCTGAAATTTCGTAGGGATTCGTAGGATCATCCTGTGCCAATCGGCCAAACTAAGCCCTTACTGGTACCATCTGGTACCCAGTAGACACATGTCATGATAGTTCACCAGCCTGAAATACTGGTGATATCAGGCTTGTTTTATTCCCATCTGCATGTCATGATAACCCAAGCATTCCCATGTTGAAACTGCCTCTGTTGACAGGTCTGGAGGTTATGGAGATTTTCAGATGGTGACCGTCACCGTTCGGAAGCGCGCCCGGCTGTGTTCGGAAAAAAAATATGGGGCGGATCTGCTGAGGGTCGGTGGAAGGGATTTTGGTTGGTGTTAAGATCCCCCATCAAATCTGCTACTTATATCATATGGATATGGATCAATACCTATAAGTACCATTTTTAGGGTGATGAACATCCATTTACCAGCTATTTTGAGGTTCACCAGGGGTACAAGATTTTGACCCATCCCCATATCTATAAATTTCTATCATGGAAGGGAGAATAACAATTTCGGAAAGCATGAGTTTTTGTAATGTTTTGAGGTGCAATAGTGTATTATGACGTTGCCAAATTGAGAAGTATGCAACATGTTTCGGGAGTTGTTGGGATATGATTTTGTAAGACCGTTGGTATTTGGGGTATGTCCTAGTTTGGTATACAAAGCCACTTGATTCTTTGGTTTTGCCATCCTGAAAATATGCGATGGGCAGAACCTCAAAGGGACAACTTACGGATGACTTCCGCGATTTCGGCCTTAACAAACAGGGCGTTTGCACAGATTTCATCAAGTCAAGTGCGGCTCGCTGTTCCAGAGGTTTCTGAGTAAAAGTCTGTGAACATGTCTAGTTATGCCTAGCTTATCAATTTTGGGGTCTGTTTGCTTGTGTGCGGTTTACCCCAAACACATGGATGTGGGGGTGATTCTTCATATTGGATGAATCGCCAGCTGAAATTTGACTATCGCCTCATCACTTCAGACATCTTCAGTCCCATGGACCTATTAAGAATAAGAAAACGATAGAACATGAACATGTTTAGTAGCCACATCATCCATCTTTGATGCCTTTAGTTAGCACAAAACACCCAGTCATGTAGGCTAATCTCGTATGCCAAACCCAGCACCATGGGTGGTATGGGGTACAAACCCTCCATATTCGGGTCCCCAGTCATTTACACAGGAGAGCCCTTCCGCAGCTGACATCAAGACCATTCTCGAGGTTTGGTTAAAGAGTACTGTGGGTCTCTGGGTCCCTGGTCCGTTTGAATCGGATACAATGAGCTTTTTTGGGGATTAAATGGGGATATGGTTAACGGATAATACTCGTACAGGATGGGATTATCAATGGGATATATATGAGCTTATATGAGTTGATATTTGGGTGCGGCATCGATGGATATCCTCCAAATCTAAACGTTTACGAGCCTCCTTATTTAATGACATAATAAGTCACTGGGTTGGCTTTAGTGAAATGACTGCGGAAAATGACATGGTTTTCTCCGGCTGCCTAGCTCTCCGAACGAGTGGCTGACCGCAAGTATGTACCTCTGTTGCTGAAATTGCAGACTTGAAACTGCAGCAAACTTGATATTTTTGTTGAAACATGCTACACGAGATCTTACCCTCCTGATTTCAGTTCAATTGCACCACGCGTATTTTATGACACATAAGTCTTCGGGTCATCACCCCGTCGCCGACAAGCCACCACTACTGGGCATGATGCTCAATAGAAATGCCGGATTTTACCAACTATTACAGGTCCTCTCAAGTCATTCTCCGTGGAAAGTCCCGAACATGTTCATTTAGTTTGTGTACAGTAGATGATCTGCCTATCGAACATACATACATTATATATTCATTATATTATGTATATAGTATATAGCAAAACAAACATGGGGGTTCCAGTCTGCCATGTTGAATTGCCAGGTGGTCCTTTCCAATGACACTATGACAATGGTTGTGTAATCAGTACTCTTGTTTTCTTGGAATATGTCTATTATCATAACTGCAGTATCGTTATAATCATACATAACATTACAGTACATAACAGTATATCATAGAAAATAATCATACCTACAATCCCTTCTTCGTAATACCCATGTGGGATCGTTGTTACAGTATACCATATACATGATATATATATATATATAAATATTAATATATTATACATAGGTATACCGTATTACCCCCGCAAAAAAAAAGTGATTTCTCCAGCTTCACTCACTCAGTGGAGGCGGGAGGTATCAGCTTTGAGGAGGAGATGATCACCACTCTTTGCGAGAAGATGGAGGGCAAGCAGGTGCTGCGTTAAGTGCACCTGTTAAGATATGTTGAGATGGTTGCGGAATCCTGCACTAGTTGATAGATGGTAAACATCCCATGATTTTGTTTGGGTTTCAACCATCCTTGTGGTGGTGCAGGATTTCGCTGGCCCATCCACAGTATGTTAAGATGCTGAAAAAAACGAGTTGTACTTAATTAGTTAGTGGTTTTATGGGTGTTAACTCCAACTTCATCCATTCTGGTTTATTAAATACAAATTTGTTAGTAAAATTACGATTTAATTAGTGAAACCCCAATGTTTGTTAGGAATTGGCTAGGATTTTTTCCCACACACAGACTGTTTGGATGTGAATCCCACTAAGTGGTTCATAACCATAATTATTATAGCTATTAAATTTCACGAGCTCCTGGGATTTTGTGATTTTTAGGGAATATTGGATATCAAGGTCAAGATGCAATATTTGGTGCAGTGTACGCGCACAAGGGTGGCACCAAAAAACTTAAGCGTCA
>Ga0126342_10022582_pt1 | contig 10369 bp, 9 predicted proteins | sample Cyp1metagenome_FD_92528 | JGI IMG/M metagenome (GOLD analysis project Ga0126342, IMG submission 92528) | Coral microbial communities from Lord Howe Island, Old Settlement Bay, Australia - Cyphastrea 1 metagenome | ecosystem: Host-associated > Invertebrates > Cnidaria > Coral ...
GTGGGGATTAATTCATAATCAATTTCCTCTGCTGTGTGCAGTTGTTGCAAGTTTCAACCTCATACCTCCGCCACCTGTGCTTGGAGTTTGAGACCGTGGTGAGTCCGCATGCGTCCAGTCAAAGCACGGTTTATTTTCCCATCTTGGCAGATAGTCATCTCCCGATTGGTAGGCTGGTAAATGCCCCTTGTTTTTGGAATCTCTAGTGGTGGTGGATGGCCACATATATCATGCTTTAACCAAGGCGTATATACAGTAATATGATGTAATATGTATAGCCTGCATCTTTATATCGGTTGGAACATGTGGGAACCATTCCCAAGTCGTTGGAAAATCTTTTTTCCAGGCCCTGCGATATATGTCCTGGACGCATTGGGCGTGCTGGCGTTTCCGGGAGCTGATTTGCTGTTACCTTTTTCTTACTTTCCGAGATCAATCCCTCAACATGACTGGCTCATTTGGAAAACCCATGGTTTTTTGAATGCCCTTAATGGTTTGCAGATGTCTATAGTATTTTTAAATTGTTGCCATTGGCAATCAACAATCCCATTCTTCTTTGGAAAACCTCTAACCAGTGGTCAGCCACCATGACCGCGGCATCTACTGTTCATGATGGACCAGGTTTGACATCGATTTCCTGAACTTGGGATGTGTGGTGCCAGACAGCGGACCATCGCTCACATTTCTGTCGCAGTTAATGGCGTACCCAGCATTTTCCTGTTGCATGCTGGTGGTATGGTGGTGTATCGGGAGGTGGGGACGTTTCAAACATCTTCAAAACATGTCAACATATATTGGACCCATTCAGAAAACAATATCAGACTCCTCAAACAGTAGATGGTTAATGATGGTTAAATGTTGAAATGAACAGCATTTTGTGGGTTCTGAATACTAAAAAACCGGGACCATTTCGCCAGGTGCCACGATGGCTTGAAGGGTTCGGATCTTTTCAATATCAATGGCCTTGTGCTGATGACGTTGTACGTCACCCTGACTATCGTTTCGTTGCTGCCCTGGCAATGCGTCTCAAACCCCAACGGGACGTTGACGATGCAGACGCAGCCAGGGGTCATTTGCTTCAATTCAGAGGAGCACACCATGCTCATGCTTCTCTCTGTGCTTGGAATCATCATGCACCTTGGATGGTTTCAGAAAGTTTCAAGCCACCAAAGGGAGAGGTTCCTGGTCAATCATATTCATGGTGATGGTGTCACTGTTGGTGCTGTTGCTGTTGTATTTCCTATTCACTCTCATGTTCCCCTTTCCTTTTCCATACTATTTCTTACTTACTGCTTCCCCGTTCCGCCAAAGTGCCGACTGTCGCTGGCCTCGAGGTACCCTTTGCCCATGCTGGCCATCTCCATACAAGCGACTGTAACTCGGACGGCCAATGGCCCACTGGTGCCTGAAGATAACAACCCCACAATTTCTGGCGCCTAAACAAATCCAAAAAAAAAGGACATGATGATAAATTGGTTGATTTGCGGATACCGGATTTTCAGACAAACCTGCGTGTTTTTATCTACTCTGCGCATGTGTTCGTCAACGGGTTTTACTAATATGTGTTTATCAACTGCATGGGAGGTGCAGTTGAAGCACAGGTCATAGCAAAATGAAGCCCCGAGTCCGCGTCGCAATGTAATTAAAGCTTGGACCATCAAAGTGGTGTGCAGGGCAGCATTGGTTCCCAAGTAGCACTCGAGTCAAATGTGTCCCACAGTTGGGCATGAAATGTGTGCGTGACCATGTGACATTTGTATATCTCCTGTTGTGATCAATGTGCTATCAGTATTTTATACATCGTTGTGAATGCACAGACTGCAGACCCGTCTCTACAATATAGGGTTTGTACTATGTGGATTTGTAGACATGCACTAGACATGCAAAATATTGCAAATACGGTGAAGCAGTGGCTTTGACCTTGCATTCTGCTGCTTTCAAGATCTTTGCGTTGAGCATTTGATGCTGAAGTCGGCACCTTTCATCTCTGTCAGGTGATGTATCCTTCCTATGTGGCCTCAGGCCAAGGTTTGGTCATCGTGAACAGATATCGCTTCATTTTTGAGCGCTTCCGTGCCAATCGATACTTCTTCGGTGTGCTTTACTTGTGCAGGACAGCTTTGGTCATTCAGTGAGCTTGTGTTTTTTACCAGGAATGGGGTGTATGCCCTAAAATATGGCTATACAAAGTTCAAAGGGGGAACATGGTGATAAACCATGGATTTTGGTTGGGCCTCCCAACATATTTTCACGGAAAAAAGCGCTGTTTCCGGTCCAGGAACACATTCTTGTCGCTGATTCCAGTGGCCTTTGCGAACTACCCATCAGTTCCATGGAGTCGCTTACTATCGGTTTCCATAGTCATGGTTGGATACCCCTTTATCGCTGGATGGTTTAATGTTGAGAATGGAACATCTATACGTGGATGATGAAACTGGGGTACCCCCCTTCTACCAAAACGTCTTCAGCTCCATGTTCCGGAGATGCGAAGAAAATCCCAACCATGTCATGGGTGGATGTTTTGTCCCAAGGTTCAAGTGACGATGCTGGCAGCAGTGATGTTGCTGGGCATGATCGTCCAAATGCGGGCATGGCCCTGGAGGACCAAGGTGGACTCCGCCCGCTGAAAGAAACGGTGAAGTGGAGTAAAATGACGAAGTGAACTGGAACCATCTGGAACCTAATATCATTCACATGTTATATATATATAATATTTATACATATATATATATATATAATATATATATATACATATATATATTACAAATATACCCAGTTAGTCCAAAGGACGAGTTGAACGCGGCCGTTAGAGTAAAGGACCTAAATGCCTTGAAAATAATCAAAAAACTCATGCCTTGAAAATAAACAAAAAATCCGCACCGTAAGATCAGCAGCAGCCACACAGAGCGGGAACACTCATGAGAAAAATTGGTCACAAAATTGCAAAACCTGATTTTGCGGGTTTTTTCACGGCCGATTCACGGCCTTTTCACTGGCTTTTCATGGCCTTTTCACGGTTTCTTCACGGTGTCATGATTTTCGCAAATGAAGTTGCGCCCTCAATTTTTCAAGCAATTGGATATCTTTGGGGGCTGGCACCTTGCTAAGTCTCACAAAAATACGACAAAAATCATCACATAGAGAAAACCTTGGTCCTAAAGGCCTAGTTTAACCAGGCCTTTAAGGCAAAGGCCTAGTTACAGCGAGGACTCGGACCGAAAGTCGACACGACATGGGTCAACTTGGGGTTGATCTGTTGATGTGCCAGGTAGGATCGATGTTTGGGAAAATTTAGAATCTTTATCTTCAGCAAAACCTCCGTTGTAGCGAGAAACCAAAGATTCAAATCATTTCCCATAGGATCCATGTATGCCATATATGGTAACATTTACCATCAATATACCCCAAATGTTAGCATATTATACCAGCACCATGGATCCTATGGGTTTTACTCTAGATATCCCTAGATATCTCTAGATCCCAAGTTTGGGCTCCTAAGATCAGCTCAAACAGAGCGCTTTTTAGGTGGCCAACATCACCGACATGATCTTCTCTGGCGGAGTGGTGCTGTTCCTGGTCATCGCTGGACCCATCGTCCACTTTGAAACTGAGCAGGATCAGCGATCCTATGCGGCGTTCATCTCTTGGAGCTTTTGTGTCTTGAATAAAAAGGAGATCCTCGAGTTAGAACTAGACGCGCACTAGATGACTACTGTAGATGATTCGATGATTAGATGATTAGATGATTAGAATCATAGAGTCATAGAGTTCTGGCATGTATTGGCATGTTGATCTCATGGTGATGTTTCAGATGATTTGAGCGCGAGACAGGTCATGACCATGGTAATTATCAACATGTTTTAAACAGTGATGCATAGTGATGCTAATTCAATGTGGGGATGCTTACAGATGTCTAAAAGATGTGGACATATTTGGCCCCTAGTTGATTGAGGATGAGTTCCGTAGGTTCTTTTGACCTTCCTTTTCTTCCTTTTTTTTTGAATCGGGACTGGAAATGCAGCCATTAATCAACCGAGGTGCTTTGTTGTTGGTCTTCATTGTGGCCTTTGTTGTGGTTGCCTTCATGTACCTCCGAAGGCGGCTCAATTCTGAAAAGCCGTACAAAGTCTTCCTGACTCATCACAAAGGCGCAGCTGGCAGCCTTGCAAGATTCATCAAGCTCATCCTTTCGAAGCACCTCAACTGAAACATGAAACAACTGGACCAGTGGACTGCGATCTGCGCTCTGTAGCGAAAAACAATGCCGAAAACGACGACTGAAGATGATCACCTCCAATTGAATGATGAAGCAATTAATCAACATTGGTGTGTTTGAAAATTGGATATACAATAGTGCACTTACAAACTGGCTTTTTTTTATAGGGAAAATGATGTTCTCAGGCATTGGAATGTTTGGCTTTTTCCCATGGTTTTCCCATGGTTTTCCCATGGTTTTCCCCTCATTCGAAAGGGTCCATGGATGCCATCGCTTTCCAGCGATCCTCGGTTTTTCGCTCAGACATTCCAGCGACCGGTTCTTCTTGGATTCTGACGAGCTCCAAGACTTGGACTCCCTCTTCGAATGTGTCCGTGCACACACGAAATTTGTGGTCCCTCTCTTGACACCGGCATTGATGACAAGACCATGGTGCGTGGGTGAGCTCACAACGGCATTTCTGAACCGGGTGACCTGAAAAAGAAGTGGTAGCCTTTTCTAGTTGCATAACCCAAAACGCCAAAACATGGATGGTTTGTGAAGATGCTGGAAGGTAGTTTTCATTTGTTTTTTCAGATTTTCTCACCCCTCAAGCGGCCGAGGTGCCTATCTTGCCCATCTCTTGCAATGAATGTACCATCATCCCGTCTTCACGCGTCCCAGGAATTCTGAATTCCTGGACTGTTGACGAGTTCCAGCCCTTGCTGGCAGCAGGAATCAATGAAGCGGCCATTGAGGTCCCATGGCTTTATTGGGATACATTGGGAATATGATACAATATGTATATAAATATTTAAATAACTATTATATATATATCATAATATAATATGATACAATGATACAAGGATGAAATGATATCATGATATAGATATAATGATATAATGAGATAATGATATAACGATATAATGATAAAATGATATTAATGATATACATACATGACATTACATGACATTACATGCCATTACATGACACTACATGACATGACATTACATGACATTACATGACATGACACACACACAATATATATATATATATATTTATTTAAATAATATTTAGATTTGTAATACATAATAATGGAGACATATTGGGATACAACCAATCACATTGCTTTATCCACTGGTAATTTAACAGTTTGCTATGGAAATCACAATGTCACGAGAGGTAACTCCTGTGGGGCTACCCGCGTTTTACTTTACGAAGTAAAGGAGAAAGTGGAACCCCTTTACGCTGAATTCTTCAGGAGATTGCCTTTCATTTCAGACCTCGCATGCACCGGGACCCCCTTCAAAAGCCCAAAAGAGGCATGTTCAGCTTGTACTTTCTGCTTGCTGTTTTTCAAGGTTTTTCAAAGAGATATCTGTCTATCTGATCTGTCTATCTGTCTATCTATCTGTCTGTTTGTCTGTCTGTCTGTATCTATCCATCCACCCATCTATCCATCTATCCATCTATCCATCTATTCATCCATCCATTTATCTATCCGTTTAGATCCACCTACCTACCTATTTGTCTATCTATCTATATATCTATCTATCTTTCTATCTATCTATCTACCTAGCTATGGATCTATCTATAGATCTATCTGTCTATAGATCTATCTATAGGTCTATCAATAGATCTATCTATAGATCTATCTATAAGTCTATTATAGATCTATCTATACATCTGTTTGTATCTATTTATAGATAGATCTATCTAGTTCTATGTAGATCTATCTAGAGCTATCTAGATCTATCTAGATCTATCTAGATCTATCTAAATCGTTCTAGACCTATCTAGATCTATCTATCTGTCAGTGTATCCTATCTATCCTATCTATCCTATCTATCCAATCTATCCACTCTATCCACTCTATCCTATCTGTCCAATCTATCCTATCTATCCTATCTATCCAATCTATCCAATCTATCCAATCTATCCTATCTGTCCAATCTATCCTATCTATCCTATCTATCCTATCTATCCTATCGATCTAATCTATCTAATGTATCTCATTTATCTCATGTATCTAATATATCTAATCTATCTAATCTATCTATATAATCTATCCAATCTATCTAATCTAATCTATCTAATCTAATCTAATCTAATCTAATCTAACCAATCTAATCTAATCTAATCGTAACTTAATCTTAATATTAATCTTAATCGTGAGTTTACTCTTAATCTTAATCTAATCTAAACTAATCTAATCTAATCTATCTAATCTAATCTAATCTAATCTAATCTAATCTATCTAATCAATCTAATCAATCTAATCTATCTCACATATCTCATCTATCTATCTGTCTGTCTGTCTGTCTATCTATCTATCAATCAATCTATCTATCTATCTATCTGCCTGCTTATCTATCCAGGAAGTTATCTATCTTTGCATCAGTTTATCCATCTACCTTACTATAGGTCAGGTTGAGGTAACTCTGCAATTGCGGCCTGTTTGCAAAAATCTGTCAGCGATGCCACAGCCCCGCTTGCTGACATGCGTAACATGTGCTCGCATCTTCAGCCATGCCTGGTTCTTTCTGTATGAAAGCTAGCAACAAACACCTGTAAAGAGCCTACTACATGCTGCCGGACGAAACAACCTCCTCATTTTCCTTCCTTACTTCTTAGGCCACTGCCCATCTGCCCATCTTTTTCTACTCCCTCTCTTGACGATCGCCTATCTTTCGTGTTCCCCCTCGCAAGTTTACTATCTGGATGGGTCATGTTGGCAATTTTCCGTAGCTATGTTAATTTACTGGCAGGATTGCTCCAGCCCATTAAAGCACAATGATAGCCACTTTTAGGCTGGTTTTTACCCAATTTGCCTGACAATGCTAAGAGATCAACTCCGCCACCCCTAGGAGTTTTGGTTTCCGAAGAATCCTTTTTGTTTTCTCCAGAAGACCTTTTGGTTCAGAAGCCTCGGTTTCCGAAGAATCCTTTTTGGTTTCCGAATAATCTTTTGACCAAATCCCAATGTTTAAAGCTTAATTTTCCCCAGTAGGATTAAGTGAGTTTTGTTTTTTTTCGACAAACCTATTTGGGGGTACCAAAACCTTATGGTCGGTTGATCGAATCAGTTTCCGTGTATATAAAACAACCATTTCAAGCGGATTTCTGTTTGCGAAAGCATTGGCTGCGCTGCTTACTATTCGCGAAACAGTGGGTTTACAAGTTTACAAGGTGTTTGCAAAGCTAAACAGGATACAATACGTGGTATAAGTGACGGTATAAGTTTAGAGATGAGATAGGCTGGTTTTGGGCTCTTCGTGCATTTACATACCCTATGCCCTATGCCTATGTCAATGCATCCAGCCCTTCTAAATAGAATATCAATGATCAATGACAGATCTTGGCAATCCAGACAACCTTCTCGAAGCGAAATGGTAGCTGACAGGGGGGCCTAGTCAATCTGTTGTGTCAGCCAAGGCCACAGTCGAGCATATGGCAACTCTGAGAGTCATCGAGTATGATCGCTCGAACGACCTGGAGAAACAGGAAGGCACAATTCTGCGCATTTCGGAGTATTGCAAACTGAAGCTAGTTTGCGAGGTGTCCCATGGTGTCCCATGGTGTCCCATGGTGTCCCATTTTTGCGCATGAAGCCATGGTCAAAATTGGATGACCTGTAAGGGGTACGAAGGTGTTTTGGGATGGCTGCAGTAATCCATCAGATTGGTGAGTTTTTTCATCATAGCCTCGTATTGTTCCCATCCCTGCGATGTGCATATATTTCCAGACTCACTGCGCGGCTCTCAGCCACTTTCAGGAAACGCCGACCCTTCGTGGATTACTCCTCAAAAGCTTCGTCTTCACAGATTTTGTTGCTGACACATACAGATCATTATGAAGCCCTGTCCTCATCGATGACCCCTGGAGATGAGCTGAGCTGGATCTGTGATTTTCATATGGATTTTCCAGGGAGAAAATTCAAGTGTAAAAATGTGGAGAAATTGCAGGTTTGCCTTTAGATCAATTCTGCCAGCTTGCTAAAAAGATATAGATCTAGCAACTTGTGTCGTGAGAGATACCCGCTGGACACATTTGGATCGGGAGTAAAGTTGCTGTAAGATCTGATGTTGGAGCGACTGCAAGTCGCCTTATTGCACCAAGGTTACTGTTGATTTTAACTTGGGTCATGGTGGATTAGAGGAGGGGTAAGACGGTGGAGTGTGGACCTGCAAAAATATCGGCGCGTTATGATTCATAGCTGTAATCTCCCCGTAGTGGCTTACCCCTGCAAGCATGACGCGTGCCAAGGATTCTCCAAATCCAGCTCCAACAGCACCTGCAAGAGAGCGTGTTCGTTCCAACAACCAAGAAACAAATGGACAAAGCGCTTCTCAAAGCCAAGATTCTCGTGATTTTGCTGTACAATGGCATTCTCTATGATCCCGCCTTTGCAGGCAACCGGAGAGATGTAGGCTGAATCGTAGTATTGATGCATATTCACAGAATGGGTCAAAAACAGAATGGATCAACATGATGATTAATCTGCAATCTAGTGATTCTTGTAGGAGGCTAGCATGGCATTGAAGGAACACTTCTGTACAACTCCAAAAACAGTTCAGAGAGCAAAACACAGCTAGACATTCGTAGAATCACACAGATCTGGGTTACTTTGCCGCACGCTGCTCTGCAATTCCACCAACGCATTTTGTTGCGGATGTTTCAAGAGAGTATCATTGCCAGAGGAAACATGAGAAAATGGAAACAAATACACGAATGGAGCAATGGCCGATGGCACCCCACTGATTCTTTGATGTTGTGTGCAGGCATGATCTTGGCAGCTTACCGCGAATCTTTGGATTTGTCTCCGGAGAACTCAAGTGGTTTGATGTCCAAAACCCTGAGCAACAGCAGCGAGGAATTCGCTTGGAACAGGATCATCACCGTTTCAGCCGATCCCAGCTTCGTCTTCCCAGGACATGAATTCTACGCTTCTCTGGCAGCACAAGGAGTTTCCGTCAACGATAGTTTGGGGCCGGAAGTTGGTCCATTACTTTGTGACGCATACAGGAGTGTTTTCAAGAAGATCTCCTTGCCGTTCAGTAGTCATGCCTCCATTGGTATGATCGAACACCAGGTGCGGGCTGAAAATCATAGAAAATCATTCGGAATTACGAATCACATGGCCACATAAGCTACAGAAGGTAGAAGCTAGCTTGTTATGTAGGACGTGTTAGTATTAATATAGATGATAATGTGATATATTCATGTATATACATGCACGATAATATGATATATGTATAATTGTTACTTATTTACATACATACATACATACATATATACATACATACATACATACAGATATACATACATACATACATACATACACACAGACACACAGACATACAGACATACATACATACATACACACATACATACATACATACATACATACATGCTTACATACTTACATACTTACATACTTACATACTTACATACTTACATACTTTGATTACATACTTTGATTACATACTTTGATTACATACTTTAATTGCATACTTTAATTACATACATTAATTACATACATCAATTACATACATTAATTACATACATTAATTACATACATTAATTACATACATTAATTACATACATTAATTACATACATACATTAATTACATACATTAATTACATACATACATTAATTACATACATACATTAATTTAATTACATACATACATTACATACATACATTACATATATACATTACATACATACATTATATACATACATTACATACATACATACATACATACATACATAGATACATACATACATAGATACATACATACATACATGCATGCATGCATGCATACATACATACATACATTATATACATTATATACATTATATACGTGACATACATACATTACTTACATACATACATACACACACATACATACATACATACACACATACACACATACATACATACATGCTTACATACTTACATACTTACATACTTTGATTACTTTGATTACATACTTGGATTACATTCTTTGATTACATACTTTAATTACATACTTTAATTACATACATTAATTACATACATTAATTACATACATTAATTACATACATACATTAATTACATACATTAATTATATACATACATTAATTACATACATACATTAATTACATACATACATTAATTACATACATACA
>Ga0126342_10022583_pt1 | contig 10369 bp, 5 predicted proteins | sample Cyp1metagenome_FD_92528 | JGI IMG/M metagenome (GOLD analysis project Ga0126342, IMG submission 92528) | Coral microbial communities from Lord Howe Island, Old Settlement Bay, Australia - Cyphastrea 1 metagenome | ecosystem: Host-associated > Invertebrates > Cnidaria > Coral ...
TATATATACATATATATATATATACATATATATATATATATATACATGTGTATATTTAGATATACTTATATACGTCTTTATTCATATTATATACTGGAATGGGTCAAGACCCCGCGAACCCTTCTGTTCAGATCAAAATAGCTGTTGCTTCTGAATGTTCATCCAATGATTCATCCAAAAAGAAATATGGTATATAGAATCAGTGTTGATCCATCCGTATAATCCCATGTTGTTTGCAGTTACAGCCCTGGCTGTATCCATTAAATACCCCCCAGCTGCACACCCAAGTGGACATTGCACCCGTAGGGAAGGCGTCCTTTGGGGCACAGCTCCCAGAACTTCTTGGCAAAGCTGCCAAAAGCCGAAACGGGCCTGGGCGGCAGCAAGCTGCCTTGACCGGTGGGGCCTCCATGGGCTGATTTTAGCCGCTTCAAAATGACTAGAAAACTCATCTGAGCGACGTCCAAACATTTTGGGTGAAACATTCCCTAGGTGGTTTGCTAATGCCCTGCTCAAAGTTTCACTTTAGACTTTGGGTGGGTGGGTTAATAGTTTCACTATTTGGGTTAACCATAATTAACCATAATTTACCAGAATTAACCATAATTAACCAGAATTTACCAGAATTAACCATAATTTACCAGAATTAACCATAATTATATTAACCAGTGTCAACGTTCCACTAGGCTGCCGGGCACGTTCATTGAAACCACTTCCGAGTGGCCAAGCTGTCCGTAGTCTGCCTGGTCAAGCGAGATCCAGCAAGAGGATTCGATGTTTTTTGGGGGTCCCCCCAAAAAAAAAATAGAAACCCTCCAGTAAATTAACATAGACCCTGAAATTCATCCATTTTTAATGGAAACTAGTCTTCCAACCCCTATCTGCCAGGGTCTATGTTAATTTACCAGAGGGAAAGTTTGTTGAAGATGGTACAAACGGCAGTGTGTCAAAACCAATAGTACCCCTGTAGTTCACATCAAAATAGCTGGGATTTATGGATGTGAATAACCCCCTAAAAATGGTATTAATAGGTATTGATCCATAGCCAAATGAATACAAATGATGGTTTTCCAATCATTTCCAGGTTACCAACTTCTCTATGTTGGAATTGCTATACAGTAAGTCGGCATCCGCTAACTTGGCTGATGAACTTGCCTGATCAGCTGGTGCCCCACAAATCCCGCCTTCCCCATGGAGTTGTGATAGCACACAAGGCCTGGACAGAAGGCATTTCGAAAGGGCCGAGAAACATGCTGCATTTCGAGTTTGATGCATTTCGGCCGTTGTTGTTGCATGCTGCAGGAATGTGTTTCTTCTCAAGTTCCAAAGCACACCGGACCTACTGAAAATCAACAAATCCACGACTCGCGGCTAATGTTCTCACGCCGAGAGACCTCCCTGCGTTCCGAGCGTTCCGCCGGCATAGGCAGTTCGAGCAGTCAGGTCACCTCAGCTGGATGTTGATTCCCCATGACCCATCCCCAGCAGTCAGATGCTCCCTTGCTGCCCAGATGGGATAGGTTAACCGGTTAACCAGCAGAAATGGGACACTGTTTGAGAAATAATGGGGCTGATCTGGGAAGGAAATGTAGCAGATTAAATATCAGTGGAATAGAAATAACTCATCTTAAACGCGGTGGTGTTTGTCCATTGGCCGTGTGTTTGTAGCAAGATGAAAACGATAACTCCTTCAATCTATCTGTCAAGTCATTGGCTTCTCTGAACGGGATGGCTAAGTCCCTCAAGATTCAAAAGAAAGGCTTCCACCAACCATCCAATGGTTCAATCGCCAGGTCCATAAGTATGTGGGATACAAACTAAGATAAACTATTATGAGTACATTGAGAAGTATATGGGAAAAGCACATATTATGTTGAGACATGTCAAGACCTGCGGAACTACCAATGGTCAAGAGCCAAGTCCCATTCGGCCCAGGTTTTTTCTGAGTTTCAGACTGCCTGTGCGACACAACTTGGTCATCTCCTCAACCCTGGCAGGGCGGCGAAGCAAGCCACGCATCACAGCATCGGTCGCTGTCGCTGGGCTCCGCACACGAACTCGTGCTGCACGTGCCAGAAGCATCCACAACCGAAGTAGACTTCCACCTCGGGATCATCACCTGAGTTGTGGGTCATGTCAGCCGGGTTTGGCAAAAATCCACCTGGTTTTCAGCTGATTTTCCCTCTTAAACTGGCACATCCCACTTGGATCCTGCACATCCCACTTGCCAACAACGGTTAGCAACTGGATGAGTCAAGGGACTTGTTCACTCGAACCACTTGCTACCAGTTGCTAATCTTCGAAGTGTCCCCAGTTGCAGAAACCAATTCCCTGGTGTTTACCCATTACGCCTCTGCATAGCTTCATGTTGAAAGGAATTCCCCAATAAGTTCGTCTAGAACATGATTTTCTGAAGCATTGGATTTGTTCGTACCATATCCTGAGAATCCACATTTTTGGAAAAATTCGCTGTGGGAAGCAAGGCGCAAAAACCTCAACCGGACCTTGATTCAAATTTTGGAATATTTTTGTGTTCAGAAATGGGGAATTTGTTGCCCAAAATTTGAAGATTGGTAGTGATTGGTTGATAGACATAGCAAAAAAATGTGATACCTTGGTTGGGTATTAATTTTTGACCGCAAAATTTCCCTCTACCGCTGGATGTTGTGTCCTCGTCTATGTTTGGCCATCGATTGGCCCCTGAAAGAAACGTGACAAGAACGCCTTGCCCGCAGTGTTAGTTTCATTCAAATTCCTTGAAGTGAATTGGTTGGGAGGGAAACCCATTTTGACGCCCAAGTATGATCTTTGCAACCTACAACCAAGATAAATACATTCCCATATGACAGTAAATACAGCAAACGAATGTAGAAAATATCGAAGCCCTTCGAATATCGATTTTCTGCTAGCACATCCAAAATCTTGCAGTCACGGTGAACGACTGGAAAAAAATTGGGGGAATGTTGTTTTTGCTAGGTTTACACATTGAAACAAAAATTAGAACTCTTGGAAATGCTGCCCAACGACTATGAATGGATGCATCTGGGTGTGCACATGGTTCTGGCAGCATTGCAGATGCATCGGCGCAGCCAGCAAGGAACAACGATGGCAACCTGAGTCAGGGACCAACGGGTTAAAATGTTTAGTGCCCTTCAGTTAAAAGAAAACCCCGATCAATAGCAATGTTCATTGGGAAAAACATCCATATCACGGGGTTGTTCCATGGCCAAGTTTGATCACTGGAACGTTCAGTTTTTGTTTGATTGTTCCTTGATTTGGTCTGGTTGTTGATTTTTTATTGATTTTATTTGGTCTTTCAGTTTGATCAATTTTCAAGGTTAAGTTATTGTGGTTCACTGATTGAAAAGTGTTGACGAAGATGTGATTAACACAGCAAAACACTCCCAGAAAAAAAAAAAAAAAACGTGCGCAGACAAGGTGCAAAAAAACAAAGGAACAGGCAAATTTTGTTGACATGGCGATGAAGTACGCTGAACTTAGATATTTTTTTTTGAAGCTGCGATGCAAACATGGACTGCAGGGTTTAATGCAAACAATGCTGTTCATCCAAGCATTTGAATGATGTTGGGCTGGAGCCACACAGCAAATCAGCTGAATTCAGGAAAATTCGTGCCTACACAGGAGAAGATGAGAACGAAAACCATTTTTTTCCACATCTGTTAAGAATGTTTTCTTTAAGGCTAACGTGGAACCCGACGTGGTACTTCCGTATTGTCTTCCCGTTTCGTTTATTGTGTTATATTTTGGGAGGGGACTTTTGTGAGCGGCAGAAAATTGAGATAAACAACTATATATTTTTGCAAATCCTAAATAAAATTCATCCAGATTAAAACCGGTTGCACCCGAAAACATATACTTTTCACCCAACTATGTGCTCAGAACTGCCGTAAATCAATGAGGTTGGGTCAACTCAGGAAGTAATTGTAAGGAAATAAGTATAAGTACCCAAAGGATCTTAAATAATTATAAGTACACGCAATTCAATAAGATTAAGACATATTGGCACCATAATATCCTTGAAACAATTGTTTCCCACTATCCTTTGCAAAATATCATGTGTTTTTTTCTAAAAAAATGCAGGGTGTCCTTAAAGAAGCACAGCCTTCCCTTGAAAGGGAAACATGTTTATATAATATGTAGCATGAATATGCATGAATTTAACATAGCGCATTTTTGTTCTCAATTGCAATATTAAATGCCACAATGAAGTATCCGCAGTTTGTCAAAAAAAATCATTAAATTGCAATTTTTCTTTTGGGGAAGTACAATGTGTTTTCAACAAGCAATACACCTACCAATGATGCAAAAATACTCTAACAGATGCAGCATTCGTTTTTGAAAAAACGCATTTTTTTCCAAACGATATGGTATCCCTTCAAGCAAGCAACATTCCTGTGCCATATGTAACGTGTTTTTCAATTTACAGCCACTTTTTCAATAAACTGAAATCATGTCACAAAGTGCAATATCCAATGCATCAACGCAATATTCCTTGAAAATCATGTCAGATGACAATGTTGCTTACATGGCCCCACCAAAACACAATATAGTATCCTTTTCAAGAAACCATGTTCCTGCAAAAACAAAAGTATTTGCACACATGCAGTATTTTTGTTGAAAATGTTCAGTTTTCCTTGTTTGCTGTTCCTTAAGAAACGTTCCTTCCCTAAAGGAATTATTTCATTTATGGCGAAGAAATCTGCACTGTTCTAACGCCTTTTCTTGAACCAGGGCCTACGATGCAATCCACAGATTTTCTGTGTCATGACTGTCCATGTGATTTCACTTGACAAAATGCTACCTGATGTCGAAATTCTGAATCTCTCGTTTTGTGCGTGTCATCCATGATGCAGTGGCCATGCAGTACTAATGGCAGGTATGAGTACTGTCCCAAAAGATTCGAACTCCTCCTTGGTCGGGTGAGCTAAAGCTGTGCCGACCACTTCCAGTCAAAAGTTTTCTCACGGCCATTGCATTTCACTCACGCACCACAATGTAAAAAAAAAAATCTCTTTGAGAAAATCGCCTCGTGCAAATTTCATCCACTTCCAACGTTCATCTCTCTCTGCACTGACCACAGTAAACCAAATACCTTTCAGCCAGGTTTGGAAGATGAGGACGGATTTGGTCTGCCATGCCCTCTAGATTGTTTGCAAACTCATTGAATAGATTCACTCGAACCTCGTTGGTCATTGGGATTGTGCCATTCATGGCGTCCAGCATCATCAAAATGCACTGTTGAAATTGAGCAGCCATCGGGTAATCATGCCTGGCAAGGCAATCATTGAGCTCGTTCCTGAAGATGTCCACTGCTTGAGTTAGATTTCCTCTTGGCTCTATGACTTCGTCATTTTCAGCCGTCTCACTCTCGCCACCTTCAGAAATTCTGCCCATATCTGTGTCTTCACCCTGTGCTACTCCTTGGTTTTGCTGTCGCACAGTTGCTAAGTAGCGGTCTGCGCCCATCACTCGGCGTGAGACCAAATTGGCACGCTCCACCTCATACATGTGGCGGCTCGAAATGGCGTAAACCCGCCAACCTGAACTAGGCCAAAGTGGATCTGCTCAGTTGTATCTGACAGCATCTCAACTCTCATTGCAACTCGTTGTGGCCTTCTCTCAAACGTCTCATGGCCTCATTCAGACCTGTGATTTGTCCTTGGAGCACACCAATTTCCTGGACATGTCGGTCCACCAGATTGTCCAAGATGCCAATGTCCGTAAAGTGTTGCTCCCTGAGACCCTCATATTGGTCTTGCAGCCTGTTGTACGCAGAGTCAAGAATTGCCATCTGAGTATACATATGTTCATATGATTCAAAGGCATCACGGGCTCTTTTGTAAGTCTTGTATAAGACCACCAAAACTCCCAGAAACATCCCAAAGAAGAACGCCAGCAAAATGTAGGAGACATTGACTCCTCCTGAAACTTGGATATTGGGCTCGATCATGCATGTTCCATAACTTGAACTGTCATCACAATCCAACATTGAAATTGCAGCCACACCGGAAGCGGTGCTTGACTCAAGGCCCATCATCACCAAAACTCGGGTGACATGTTTCACAAGTTTCGTCAATTGCTTGTTTCCTCCATGGCGTTGACACTGTCGCTCATACTCTGGCATTCCCACAACGAAGAAATCTGGGCTTGAGGCTATGTTGAGCTCGTGGAGAAGTAGTTGGGTTCTCTGAACTCCCAATGCTTTGGTTCCAATATCACTCACATTCCAAATTGTAGGGATCTGTGAAAGTTTCGAACAGCATCCTGAATCCAAAGCACCTTCCCTGACAGATGTTTGACTTTTCCCGTGCCCTGCCTCATCGCCAATTGGAGGCCAGATGAAGAATCTGTAAAAAGCACATGCTCCACCTCCACATTGAAGACAAATTCCAAGCAACGTTTCAGAAAAATGCCATCGCTAAGTGTACTGATCATAGCATGCAGCTCACTTTCACAGCTTGATAAACTGACCACCCTTTGAGTTCTTGAAGACCCAAAAAGAAAAGCACCGTTCAAAAGATGCACACCACAGCTTGTGGATCGATGATGAGTTTGATTGGCACTCCAGTCACTGTCACTAAAACTCTCAAGGATCCAGTGTTTGTCTGAAGACTTCCATCGTCCCTGTCCACCAATAGGTACATCCAAAAGAACACAGTACTCTGGACTCTGGCGTAGTTTTCAAATATCCAACAAGCTTTCTCAACCTTTGCAATGCTGTAAGAGTGGGCTTTGACATCGAACCTGAAAGTTCTTTCACCGTAAACAGTAGATCTGGCCTGTCTCCGGCCAAATACAGGCATGTCCCCACCACTGAGCGAAATGCAAAAGCTTGATCACAAGAAAGTTCTGCGGACAAATCTTCGGTGTGAATTCCGCCATCGCATGGGATTGATTGGTTCCTAACCTTTCCGAAATGATCTTCAAACAACTTGATGACCTTCTCTGCACTTGTACCTGGCAAAAGCGCCAAACCAGTTTGCACTCGTTTGATTCTCCTCTTCAAAAACGATATCTCACTGTCCATCCCTGCAAGCTCTGAGTGACTGATTTTGAACTTTGCAGCAAACTTCACCAGAAAAGTATTCATCCAGTAATCGCGATTGCCACAAAACAAGATATCGTCCACGTGAACCGTGAACCATAATGCAGCAATGCGCATTGCGCGCCAAGCAAAGTGCTCGCTGCACCATTTGAAGTTCATCTCTGTTGAAAGAAAATCACGCAAATACCAGTACCAACTTCGAGCTCCCAAACGCTGCCCAGGAAGATTCTTGCGGACAGTAAACGTCTGCTCCAGCAAAGTTACCAACATTGGCGATGGCTGATCCACCATGAGAAAAGCATCTTTCACATCCAACGTTCCAAGGCATAGGGGCTCATTGGCATGGTGATTGTCATCAGCGACATTTGCCAAGCTTTGCAAGTACATCATTGGAAGCAAATTCAAGATGTGCGTGGAAGTAGCTGGTGCATATGTATCTGATCTCTTCTCCCAAAAGGAATATTCACGTGCCACCAGTCTGGAGTCTGGATCTTCTAAGCCAACACTTTGCAGTAGTGCCATCCGGCAATAATCTCTCTTTCAATCTCCAATCATAAACGAATCGTGATGTCAAAGTGTTGTTCTTGGCATCAATGCCATCCACATTCCCTTCCACAAGCACCTTCATGCCACACAGTCTTGAAAGTTCAACTCGATCAGCAATCCTGTCAATAGATTCGTCTGGTGTAGGAGGGCATCGGTCAGTTGGAAAATCCGACCACAGCTCTGGAGGTATGTCTGTTGTCACACAGTCCTCCTTCTCATCTTCCATCCAAGCATCAACTTTGTCATGGTCATCCAACTGCAGATCCTTGTCGTACTCATCCATCGTGTGGAAAGTTTCCTCTCCAAACTTCCCTGTCCTGATCATTGACTTGTACTCAGCACTGATGCGCTCAAGTCTTTGTTCATGCTGTCTTGTTATTGGGTTCTGTCTCGGTGTTGTAGGAACTGCTGCAAGAACATCTGGTGTTTGAGGAACCTCTGAACCCGCTGCTGCTGAAGATGTTGCAGCAGAGGAAGCAGTTTGGGCCACAGGCTGTCCAGCAACTACTGGTTGACCTTCTGGAGAAACATCATCATCGAAAATTCCAATTGGATTGGAGTACTTTGGTCGTTCCCCTTTGTCCTCCTCCAATTCCGGCTGAACATCTTCGGGCGGCTGTTTGTTGTGCAATGTCATTTCAACAATCTCAGCTTCTTCTCTAACCTCCAATGCTTCAACCTCACGGCCTCCGCATCTTATCGAAGAAGGCTCTCGGCTCGATTGCGCCTACAGAGCCATTGAAACTTGCAGACAAAGCGCCTTTCTGAGCTTTGGTTGGTACCACACGCCACCAAATCCAGTTTTACAGAGGAGGCCCGCACATGCGAAGCCTGATTTCAATTGACTTTCCGGCCCCAGAAATGGAACCTGAAAGCGCACATGTGGTATCACCGTGGCATGTTTTAATTCAATTACCCAATGTAATTGACACGATATCGAAACGATGGCGGAGTAAGAAAGCCTTCAATACTTCACCTTTCCACATCTTTCCCTAAGCAGATTCTTACTCCATCCTGTTTTAAATTAATACCATTAATTAAATAACGGGATTGACTGAAAAAAAATGATTCATCGGCTGAAAACTTCGGTCGGAGTCTAGAGGGGCAAAGGGGCCCAACAAGGGGCAGTAAAGTATTAAATACAATCATTCAAATGGAAGCCGACCGCCTGCGCGAAAACCCACAAACTCCGCAACAGCAAGAAACACTTCAAGCAATCACCTAAGGCTGCACAAGGCTGATGCACCTTCTTTTAGCAGCAAACAATCAAGCCACCAGACGATTTTTTCCGTCCAACGCCTTATAGCTCTCGCCAGGTCGTTAAGCAAGCCGGAAAGCCAGTTACAATTAGCAAATTAAGCGAATTAATGGAGAAACATCCTATTGACAATGTGCACGAAAAGTAGAACTGAATAAGGATCGATACATAATCCATTGAGCTGTCACCGTGCAAGGACATCCAACAAACACAAAACATGCGTATGTTTTTTTTGCGCTCGTGCTGACACGCAACAGCGTTCAGATGGTGTATGACGAGCAGTTGTGGCAACAACTTCATTTGATTTCTGTTACACGAAGTCTGTGTCACTATGTTCAATTTCAACTTTCCTTTTGCCACATGGCAGTGTCATTGCTGGCTTTTGGATAGTGTCAAAGAATCTGTGAGAATGTTGCGCGCGACTAGCACTCTGTGATCTCGAGGCTCCTGGCTGGGGAGCCTTGGTTTCCGCATTGTGCCTTTGTTGCTTCCTGTGTTTTTGTTTGTTCGCTCTTGTTTTCCTTTGCCATACCAATCCCAGAGGTGATACAATGTTATCATCTCTTCTGATACGTTTCAGATGGGTTGTGTCTTTTTTGTTTGTGGTTTTTTGGTAGCAACGAATGAATGTTAATGCAGTTCTAAGGGCCTGAAGTGAGCTCTCTGGTGTAGGCTCCACGCCACACCATATCCAGCATCTAGGCGATCCGATGGCTCAGTTGGTATGGCGTTGGTCTTGCCAGCGCTGACAGACTGCCGGTGGTGGTTCGAATCCCTGCTGGTCCAATCGAGAGTCTCAAGTGCGACCCGCCGAAAGGCAACGGGCGCTGACCACAAAAAAGCCACACCATATCCAGCATCTGTGAAAGATCTCGAGGACCATCATACCCAACAAATCTGCGTTCAAATCAACAGATTTCCAAGCAATTCACAAAGCTCAAGAACATACCACTCGCCTCTGTCTCTGATTCTGTGATTTTCTCTGACATTTCGAACTTCACCAACGTAGGGTCCTGAAATCGATCTGAATGATGACGACCATTTTTTTTTCCCGTCCAACGCCTTCATGGCTTCCGCCAGAGTCGTTACACACGTTCGATCGTAGCAAAAGATGAATTGAGATTGTCGTGCAAGGCTGTCAATTGTCGATAGCCACAAAAGTACTGGTAATGGACCTGTACGCAGTCCAGTATGCAATCCCAGTAAGAAAACCAAAAACACAAAACAAACCACAAAAACAAACAAGCAAAAACCCAACAAACAAAAAAACAACAACAACAAAAACAGCAACAAACAAAAACAGCAAACCAAGCAAAAACAAAACAACCAAAAGTACACCAAGAAGTGGGATCGCTACCAGCAATGGAGATTCATGCATGACATCTTGTGTGTCATGATGATAATGGCCCCTAACAAGAAGCAAAACAGAGAACCACGACAAAAACACCAGGGGCCAAATCAGAGGGTGTAAGAAGCAACAAAGCTCAATGCAGAAACCA
>Ga0126342_10022584_pt1 | contig 10369 bp, 12 predicted proteins | sample Cyp1metagenome_FD_92528 | JGI IMG/M metagenome (GOLD analysis project Ga0126342, IMG submission 92528) | Coral microbial communities from Lord Howe Island, Old Settlement Bay, Australia - Cyphastrea 1 metagenome | ecosystem: Host-associated > Invertebrates > Cnidaria > Coral ...
CTCCACACTCCACACTTTACACTCCACACTTTACACTCCACACTCCACACTTTACACTCCTCTCTCCACACTCCACACTTTACACTCCACACTTTACACTCCACACTTTCCACTCAACACTCCACACTCGACACTTTACACTCCACACTTTACACTCCTCACTCCACACTTTACACTCCACACTTTACACTCCACACTCTACACACCACACTCTACACTTTCCACTCCACACTCTACACTTTACACTCTACACTTTACACTCTACACTTCACACTCCTCACTTTACACTCCACACTCCACACTCCACACTTCACACTCCTCACTCCACACTCTACACTCTACACTCCACACTCCACACTCTACACTCCACACCCTACACACTTTACACTCCACACTCCTTACTTCACACCACACTCCACACTCTACACTTTCCACTCCACACTGCAGACTGGTAACAAGGGAAACATGTACAAGACTATTCAAATAAACTATTGCAGAAAGGTATTGTGCGTCACTGCATAACCATGTGTATTGACATCTGTACCATTAACATACGTGTGAGCATTCGGCTTCGTGGGCTTCATCTTGTTTCATGGGAAATCCATGGGCATCCTGGATCATAACCCATCTATTTTATTGGGATATTAATTGGGGATATGGATAGAACTATCTATCTGGATACATGAAAATTCATACCCTCCAGTGTGACCATACCGCACTAGCCATGGAGGTTTACAGCATTCACACCCCATTCAGTATCATCCAAAGAATCTAAAGTGTCAGGTTCAGGTGGGCCAGGGCCAGGGCCAATGATCACAAGGGTCATCATTGCTGCAAGAAAATCTGATACTACCATATCATGCCCAGACACTCCATGTATGGCATATTTACCTGCATTTACCCGAAAAACGACCCAAATGTAGGTAAATATTCCATACATAGAGCATTTGGGATTGGAATTTGATGGTCATAATTTGTCATGAATATATCATATACTGTGTATATACCATTACTATTATATACTATATATATATATATTCTTACTTTTACTAGTATTAATATTATCTGATTGCATGTTCATTCTGTCACATTCCAGATACTGCAGATACTCTCCAGCTGGAATGGGATCCCGGTCCGGTAAATTGGAGCGTGCCCAGTTGACGGTCACAACGTCTGGCAATTCCAACAATCGCAGCTTGGAGCTGGAAAACTCCCCGCTGGGATTTCCCGTCATGGCTTGGGGAAAGCACCACTTTGGAAGCCAAGTCGTGAGGGATTCCTGTATTTTTCATGGCGGGGCCGTGTTATGATTTTTTGTTCATGGGTCGCTCCAACTCATCGTGGTTTTTCCAAAACGGATAGCCACAAATGACCAAGGTTGGTTTTTCAGACACATCCAAGCATGGAAATCAGAAAGCCTCTTGATCGCCGGCTGTTTGAAGGAGACTATTGATATGAGCGGACTGAAAACATTTGAATATCATAGAATTGTGTGATTGTGTCACCAGTAGCAATTTGTATTGTCAAATGTTTTGTAATTGCTGCACATGTGTGGATATACATATGGGAGGGAACCTTTCCTGGATATTGTATTCCTTGGTTTCTGAGTTGTAACATCTCGGTTGATAGATCTTGTACATGGACAATAATGATACGGTTGTGCATTTGCAGTATCCAGATACAGATCATATGTCCAGCCTTTTGTCCCTTGTCTTTGCAAGTGTTGCCTGGAGACGCGTGGTGAAAGTCCTAGTCTTTATGGCATTCATCAAGAATTGGGCACTTCTCCCAATCAAATTGGCTGACAATATCTCAATATGCTTTGGTAAGAATTACCCATTCAACATCATTCAACCTTTGGTTTGCAAACGGAGTAAGATTTCAACCTCTACCACAGGGCCGGCTGGTTAGCTTCACTATCGCCAAAAAGGCGATGCGGTTTGTTTTGTCCGTGAGGGATGCGATGTTTTTTTGTTTTAATCAACTCCAAAATCCTAAGCTTTGGTTTGGTGTAATGTAAACAGTAAATTATGACTATTTTATATTGTCACACAATGGTGGATCAGTGGATCATGAAGAACCCATATCCAACTTCCAGTCATCCTTTGGATCGACCTGCACCCGCTCAGTTTGGAGCATCAATGGCGTCGTGCCGGACAAGCTGCTAGCTTGCATCCATCTGGCACCAGAATTTGCGTCAGTTTTACTATGCTTTTAGACTTTTAGGATTGTACTAAACTTTACTAAACACCATGGCCCGAACAAGTTTAATCCGTACCTATTTGGTGTGAGGATGAAAGGACTCTAGTCTATACTGTTTGTCTATTTCATGATGCTGACGGAACACTTCCATCACTCATATTTAATTGCCTTCGTCATGCCTGCCGGCCATAGAGAGGTGGCCCCAAGGGAGTTTGATGTGCACTCTAGGTGGAAGCCGGAGAGAGAAGCAGAAGAGAAGAAGAAGAAGAATAAGAAGAAAAGGAAGAAGAAGGAGAAGCAGAAGAAGAACCAGGGGAGACGAAGACAGAGCCGTAAAACGGAAGCAGCTTGTGTAGCAAGTGCTGGCCGTAACAACCTATATATTGACCGTGTACCAAATTAGTGCCGCTCCAAGCAAGTAGCGCCGGGTACTACGTATGAGCCTCAAGCTTGACAGCAGACTGCTGCATGGAAGGGGACAGGGTGGAAGCCAAGAGAGGTTGCCCAAGAGAGGTTGTTGCGCACGCTAGGTGGAAGCCTGAGAGAGAAGCAGAAGATAAGAGAAGAAGGAGGAGGAGAAGAAGAAGAAGAAGAGGAAGAAGAGGAAGAAGAGGAAGAAGAAGAGACGAAGACTAGACAGAACCATAGATGCCATAGATCAGAAGCAGCTTGAGTAGCAAGTGTGTGCTTGAACAACCGAACAACCTATGGACCGCATACTGTACCACGTGAGTGCCGGTCGATCAGTTTAGTACTGTGTGCGTCCTGTGACTAGGACCGGTAGACGATTGCAGTGTAAAGTACAGTACAGTACAGTACTTAGACTTAGATTGAGACGGGGAGGAGGGGGGACACAATTCAGACGAAGCAAAAACGCGTAGAAATAGAACAAAAGAACGAGTACAAGCCAAGAACAGAACAGGAACAACACCTTCCAATCAGACACGCAGGCTGGCCGGCGGATTGATTTCTGTTGTAGTTTTCAAGGATAAGCGGTGACGGTTTAATTGAAACTTAACCAAATTGATGTTGATGCCATGTTCGTCAAAGCAATCGAGCTTACAGATACTGAGTAATATCAATTTCCTAAATGTACCTCGAGTTCTTATGCCCGAGACAGCAGTATCCCACCTGGTGAGACCCGAAGTTTGAAGCATCACAGCGACCAAGGCGGAACCGATGTGACCTTTTTTCACGACAAGGGAAGAAATGCAAGGGCACATGCAGTTCAGGCGCTGCGGACTGCTGCTAATCTAGCAAAATCCATAGGCAGGAGATCTTGATGAACTTGATGACCCATTATGTCATCAAGAATACGAAAGAGCATTTATTGATAGACTCACGATAATGTCTATTTAGCTAATTTTGCTCGTTATGTCTTCGAGACAATGGCTTCCCAACTGGGTGTGTTTTTCCAGTCCGTTCGAGGCTTTGGAACTGGACAGCTCCATTGCAAAAGAGGCCAGCGGCACCTATCGGATCCGAATGGTCCTCACATGTGTGTAATTTTGAATCATCTGGTTTCTGCCATCAATTCAAATTTGAAAAAGGGGTCTTTGACATCCAGTGCCTTGAAGACTAGAGGAGCAACAGTTCTAGCATGCCGAAGACATCCGAAGACAATTTGGGATGGTGGATGCATCCCTATATAAGAAGTTTTATGTCGACAGTCCCAGCTGGTCTTCTACGTATTATTTCCCCAAGGGTCTCAATAAGGGTCAGGCCATGTCTTTGGTTTTAGTATCACAAACCTTCCCTTTTCCTGGGGTACCCCCGGTACCTATTGGTCCTTTACGCATGTATGCACACTGAATGCATACTAATATACTAATATAATATAAGATAATTTGGTTTAACAAAGCATAGTTTGATATAATACCATATAGTTTGCTAAACATAATGTAAAATATGTTGGAAGAACAAAACATTAAATTTATAATTCAGTTACTTACTTTACAAATTACGTCAGATTAGATGTGATATCATGTAATTTGAATTAATTTGATTTATGTTTTTTTTGCATGATGTTTTCAAACAAACGTAAATTATCATCATGCAAATGTAATTTAACGTAACTTAACATAACAGAACATTTACTATCAAAAGCTATTTTCAAAATAAATTATCATATAATATTTAACAAAGAGATATGTCACATAATTCATACCAAACATACGGTGCGTTTTAGTATAATAAAGTTTAATTTAGCCTAGTAATGTAATTATACTTGATTTTAGTTTAATATAGTATAATTGTAATACAAATTAGTTTAACAGAACATATTTTTAAAGTTCATTTAGTAAAACAAAATATGATATGGTAATTGTTTGTAACCAATATTTTTGCATATAATTCAGTAATGATATAGTTTATGTAATAAAATATTGTATAAAATAATTAACACAGTTTAATTTCACAAAATTTAATATTACAATCTGGAGCATTTTAATATATTTTAATGGCCATGTGGATACACCATTTTCAAACATACACTGGAATCATCCCCAAACGGAACATTCAAAGTTAGTGAAATATTTTGATTTACCCATACATATGTATATATATTTATACATACATGCATGCATGCATGCATACAGACAGACATACAGACAGACATACATACATACAATCACCACCCCTTTAAGAATTACACATAAATAAATATATAAAAATATACAGTTTGTGGACGTCACCTTGCTTGACATCTCGAAACTTCCCGCCTTCTCGTGCAGCCCTGGAGGCCAAACGGACACTTCCTTGGCTGCCACCGGCTTCTGGCAGGCCCTTTTGGCACATTTGAGCAGTGTTCGAAAGTCTTGTTCGTTGATGATTAGTTCAGGGGATTATACTACCCTTTATATATTGGTTTATTGGATTATTATACTCCTCAATATCTTGGGTAGTATTAGTATAATCCTCATACTATTAGGGTATCCAATAGGGACATTTGGGTGTTTCCTAAGTCATGGGGGTACCCTCAATCATCCAAGGTGTGGCCATGACTTCGTAAACCTTCGGTGACTTGGGGATCCCCCATTTGACAAAAACATCACCTCATTTATTCACATAACATTTTAATATGTTATTTATATATGATATATGATGTACACATATATTTACATGAACAATAGTTTGTATATATAAGGTGATACGCACCGATAAATAAATATATATATATATATATATATCGTGACGCAATGGGAGGTTAATGGGATGTTTATGGGATTCAACCAACCAACTAATGGGATATAACGGGGATAACAAGGGATATAGTGACATTAGAGGGGGTCTCAAGGATATATATATATAATGATATTTTATGGATTGATTTTGCAATCTATAATGATCCCCCTGCAAAGAATTGGAAGAGATGTGCTCAGTATCCACAGGATATGGGAAGAATATGGCAGAATCTGTTTCACGTTTGCAGATCATCTACATTCGTTCCCTGATTATTCTAATATGAATGTATCCATCAGTCCATCTATGCCCAAGAGAACTGGAAGTGGCAAAAGCTGCAGCGTCAGGCCGCAAGATTTCGGTCGTTGTGAAAGAAATGATACTTCTAGCTGTACTCACTGTACTCTTTGAGTTGAACTCTGGCTGGTTGGTGTTTGTACTTCCTTCCTTTTGGATCCTTTTGAGACATGATTCAGCCACTTTTTTTTCTGTAGCGTATTGAAACCATAATTCCTCTTCAGCTTTCAGTCTCTGGGATTCAACTTTGGGTGCTAGTATGACAGGTATGATGCCTAAACAGAACTGATGTTTGCATTTTCCATGCACGCACAATAGCGCTGCCAAAGACTTTTGCTAGGAACATCCAGAACTTCTCCTAGTGTTTCAATGATCCATGAAGTTCCTCGGTGGGAACCCGGTGATATCCTATAGGGTATCCCAGTGAGCAGGGCTATTTCAGGCTTTGTTCTGGCCATTTATCACCCAACTTCTATACCTGGGCACCCCTAGCCACATCCACATCCGATTTTCCTTCCAAGATTAGGATGAAGGGGAAATCTAGAGGAAAGCCCCATGCTAGATAAGAACCAGGGTTCCGACGTTCAAAGTTTCCTTAAAACTTATCCATTGTTTGTCATAGATGTTCCATTAATATCTTTATCATATCCCTTTAATGTCCCATTGTACCTCCATTGCATCCGCATTTTCCTTCTTAAGGGATCATCGCAGGCAAGACCAAACTTTGTGTGCAGCAATCCTGCCGTCGACACCTTGTATCCACGACCTGCGTGACTTTGACGCGCTGACGGACAGGGGACTGGTGACTGGAAAAAGGCCATTGGTTGAGTCGAAAGGGAATGGCATAGTGTGGCCCAATTGCAGAAAACGGACTGCATGAAATAACCAGGTGGCTGCAGGTATCCGTCAACTCTCAATCCGCGCGACAGGGGGGTTGTTCTAGCTGACTACACAATATGTTTAGATGTGTGTCGGTGAACAAGCAAACACGATGCTGCTAATCCCGCAATACCCCTACTGAGAGCGAACAAAAGTAGGATTTACGGGTCTTGAAAAAAATCTGACGAAGATCTGACGCTTTAAAGCCCTCCAAATATCCCATCAATTTATAACGAGTTCATGGTATCAAATAAATCCTGGAAATAGATACTCTATTTTCTGATAGATACATTTACAATTATATAATATTATATATAATATGTATAGCCACCATAGATGGCCTAGTCATAATATATATATATAATATGTATAGCCACCATAGATGGCCTAGTCACAATATATAGAAGTGTATATAGCATGAGAACAACCAAAGACTGAGATGTTTTTTGAGCCTGAAACTCTGGAGATGATCAACTGTGATGGAAGCCTAGATAACATAGATATTGATATTATTAAAATTTATTACACATCTATTATTCTAATGGTACACATCATTATATGAGGAATCGTTACGCATACTTCTCCATAGATCTTCATTTTCAGGAGTTCCCATAGTTCCCACAGAAAAGCATTGGGAAACTGGATGAAACTGGTCATTTCTTGTTCCGAAAGTCTGCAGCTTCATCCAAGGATCAGTTTCCTGGAGCAAGTGGAAGGCGAAAAGACCACCATCCGCATCACAGCGCGCATCCGTCATGAGCCCGACAAAGTTCGCTCGAATATCAAGAAGCACCTTGGCATCCCTTGGCCATGGCCGACATGGATCTGCAGCATGGTATTTTGTTCAGCGTCGTAACCATTTGGTCAAAGGCTAGTAAGAATGACCAATGTTTAAAGTCATTCTCAGGAGCTTGAACCATACGTTTTTGAGAGTGTTGCGATGTGTTTCGAGTCCAATGATTTCGGGCCATATACATCATATACATAGTTTTTGTTAGCGGACAGGTTACCCTTCCAAGACATGTTTATTGGAACCGCCTGCAATGGTTCCCTGGTTCCCTGCTCCCGCTGTGTTTCCAGGGTGATCTTCAAAGAGCGGCGTAATCGGATGAAGAAAAGTGAAGAAACAGCTCCCTCGAGTGACACAACGTGGGGAAGCCCGGAAGATTTTGTATATATGTTTACTATAAATCACCCATAACAATGGATAACAAAGCCGAAAATTATCGGTTATAAACTATGTTTTATGGGTAGTTATTTGAAGAGTCAAACTAGATTGTGTTTCTTTCATTTTTGTATATCCCCAGCCCAACGAAGAAATAAACAACCACGACTTCCTTTCCTTAGGTCGAGGCTGAATTCGGAGGCGGATGAGCCAGAGGAAGCTGATGAGGCCGTCCTGGCGATGTTTGCCACATGTAAATCCCTTCAGAAACCATGGTGGATGTAGGTGACCGACTCGAGAAAGTCACCAGTGGTGTGTCATAAGTTGAATGTTGGGGCTTGTTGGGGTATGGGATTGTTTGGCAAAATGGGAAACGAACATGAATACAACATGATAACATGAGGAATAGTCCATGTTAAATTTGTGTATTCATTATGTACTTGTAATAAACACAGATGCTATGTCGTGCATCTGTGGACAGTCAAAGCAAGTTAAACCCAAAATGTAAAATGCGGAGATTAGCTTTTAGACCAACAAATCCGTTTTTTGCATGGGGGTAAAGCCTTCGATATAATGGGGATAGGGGATCAAATGGGATACAAAGAGCAGATTTGGATCGAACTGGGAATTGCCTTTTGTTTGCCGACTTCAATGTTTCGCCATACATGCGAATATTTACAGACTAGTTAAGGATGTTCCTTTTTGCTGCTGGGTATCTAAGATAGGCCTTGATATGTAGGTCGTACACGGATAATATGGAATATGATGAGAACAAGAAACTAGGAATCGTTAAAATGGATGCTCTTTGGGCTACTACGCCCAAATCGGTGTGTTTGGAGTTTTGATGATTTTGATGGTAGTGCCCACTACCGCTTCCCATCCAGTGGGAATGATGAACCCTCGACAGATTGTTTTGAGATGGGAAACATGTCAACGCCACCAGTTCTTCCTTCAAAGGCAAGGGGTCAAAACATCCCAACATGAAGGGAATGGCCTGTGTTGAGATGTTGATCAAGCCAATCTTTGGGATGATTTATTTTTGGTGTGCAAAATCATATCATGTGAAACCAAATACTTTTTGTTATACATCGTTGTATGTCAAAAATACCGAGTCCATACCTAATCATATCATATCTACAAGGTCGGACCCCGTAGTTAGCTGAATTGGTTTAATTCAGAAGGTTACTGTAATTGGGATTTATGGTAGATACAGTATAACTATAGTTGATGGGGTTTATAAGCAAACTTGCAATTGGGGGGCCCACCTTGAACGGTGGCTGAAGACGATGTTCTATTTCCCCGTGCTGAATCGGCCGTTTGGAGAATCTAATGGGAATGTTTTTTTCTTAATTATCTGTTTATGGTCCCCTCAAGCAAATCCAAGACTATTAGTCACTATTCTACACTCATGTTTGGTTTCGACCACCCCCACCTGCCACCTCCCACCCACATTCACAGGCAACAGTGCAACGGCTGCTGATGAGCTCAGCCCCTCGCAGCAAAGTGGAGGTGCTGCCAATGATCAACCATCCCCAATAGAGGTGACCGAACACGCAACAAGAGTAAGCAATACGCAGCTCATAGATGCCTATAGTGAAAAACCATGTTGGGGTTGATAAACCAAAATACTTAAAATATTGTAGTGGATATTAATTATTTATATAATAACCGAAGGAAGTATAGAAGTCAAGCTTCCAACTTATGGGCAGGTGTAGTCAGAGGAGAGAAAGAGTCAGTAGAAAGAAGATCAAAGTGTGCGAAAAGGTAGGAAAGTTCGAAACACGCTGTTTTTCCAATGTTTTGTGGCTCCGGAGGGTCGAGAAGTAGGCTCGCTAAAGCGGCGGGTGCGGAGACACTTGGGGAGAAGGGGGGGATAAAGAATTGCACACGGCTGTGGCGCGAAGCAGATTTGAAAGTCAAAATGTTCAAAGCACCTCGGTCTCAGAGCACTTGTTGAAGGTGAGAAATCGAAAAAGTGCACCCCGTTGTGGCGCGAAGCACATTTGGAAGTCAAAATGCACAAATGCACAAGCTTCGGAGCATGTTTAGACGTTGAGATGTTCAAGACGTGGACGGCCTTGTGGCCCAAAGCAGATTTTGAAGTCAACATGTTAAAAACCTTTCGTGCTCGGAGCACTTTTGGAAGTTGAGCTGTTCAAAAGGTGCCTGTGGCTGTGGCGCGAAGGACATTCGAAGTCAAAATGCGATAGAATGTGTTAACCAAAGCGATCTTGAACATCTTTGAAGAGGATCGGTAAAGATGTTTTTGTTTTTGTTTTTTTTCCGTGGTAGGTTCAGTACAGGAGACATGTTCATCAGAGATGTTACTGGGTCAGGGCGCTTATTTCCTGAAAAGGGCTGCATTTTAGAGCATCAAATTTTCAGGTTTGCTAAGATGTTTTTGCCTGACAGCATTGCAATGATGATTGATCTACTGCAAAGGTCCTTGTAAAGGATTATAATTTCGCAGATTTTCATGTCATTTTTAGAATAAATATTAAATAGATAATAATAGATACTATAATATATATATATAATGCTCACTCGCTGCTTCCAGGTCTTTCCTTATATGCAACCAGGTCTCTAACTTCATTGGCTCAATCAGTTCAGTGCCCCTGGTGATCTACCGGTGATTTCTCTGTAGCC
>Ga0126342_10022585_pt1 | contig 10368 bp, 7 predicted proteins | sample Cyp1metagenome_FD_92528 | JGI IMG/M metagenome (GOLD analysis project Ga0126342, IMG submission 92528) | Coral microbial communities from Lord Howe Island, Old Settlement Bay, Australia - Cyphastrea 1 metagenome | ecosystem: Host-associated > Invertebrates > Cnidaria > Coral ...
TGGATCGCAGGGGGAACAGCTTGAGCCAAAATGGCATTGCCATTTTGGCAACTATATCGTCAACACATTACTTGCTCTCCACAAGTTCCAAGCAAAGAAACAAATATAATTATCCCTCCGGGGCGGACGTTCGCCCAAAGTTTCATTGGGGGTTTAGTTACGTTTTGATTTGTTCAGGATATATTTCAGATTGTTTTAGGGCTTGCTTAGGGTTGGTTTAGATTTTATTTAAGTTTTGTTTAGGAATTATTTAGGGTTTGTTTAGTTAATTTTCGTGTTATTTAGGGTTGTTTTAGGGTTCGCTCACGGTTGTTTTAGGGCCTATTTGGGGTTATTTATGGTTAATTTAGGGTTGGTTTAGGGTTTTTTTAGGGTCTATTTAAGGTTTGTTGAGGTCTCAGTTAGCGGCTCGAAACACTGCAAATTACGGAGGATATCTTTAAGATAGGTGATTTTGGCACCGTCTTAGATAAGCGCAAAAATGCCATGAGACGCGGGAAATATCAATATTTTGCATGCTCGCAATGTGCGAAAAACACGCACGGAAACAACACAGCAGATTGCAGTCCCGCATGGAATTCCGTGGATTTCGGGCAAACGTCAGCCCCCTAGCGATAATTATAGACATAAGTAATATAATTATAGTTATACATATTGCCATACATACACCTTGTTCCCTTGCGGCCTGGATAGTGTGTGAGGTACTGATCATGTGTGACAGAAAACTGGGTCCGTTGGAGCCAGCGTTGTAATCAGTCCGCTCCTGCCGAGACATTCACATTCAAGAGGCTTCAAGAGGTGTAAATCACGGGCTGGCAAGCAGGCTAAGTGGCTAAGCAGTCTTTGTCGTCCAAACTTGTCTCTTTTTGTTCTGCATATTGATTTCATGAGGTTCTGGCGAACGACCAGTGCGATGGGTCTCGCCTAGGCTTAGAGACTCACAGCTAAGAACCTAATGTTTACTTCACAAATATCCATATCCGCATAAATATGAACATTCCTCGACTCTTCGACCTTTCTTCTGAAAGCTTAAAGTTGAAAGTTCTGTTACCTCGGTGCCAGACGGTTTCTGCAAGACACTCATTATTGACAAGACCTGGAAATCTCGCATCAGCACGTTCTGGGATGCTCGAGATTCTCTTGCACAAAATCTTCAAGAGGAAAGATAAAGTAGCTGGTGGAGCTCCTGCAATTCCTCTAAATCAAAAGGATTCAAAAGGCACCTCTTCCTCCAACTTGTCGCAGTTCTGCGACTTGACGCGATTCGCCTTGAACGTTCAAACGATGCATGTACAGGAAACTGCCGAGAATCTGCGTTTGTCGTGTCATTGTAGAGTATAGACTATGATATCTCAGGGAAACCAGAAACCATTGCCTATAATCTTCTGTGGCGATCCGTATGCCAGAGGGACGTTGCCTCTGGTCTGGAGACTCTTGAAGGTGTAGATCTGCGCTGATTGGCCTCAAGATGCGGAAATTCGAATATTATGCACTTATGTCTTTCTGTCTCAGTCGCAGCATGGGGTAGGATAAAGATCGCTGACATCTCATTATGATTCAGCCCATTTCAACGGTGAGGTACAAAACGGTCTGCTGTATCAGACTCAGGCAGGAGCTTGACCAGACCTCAGAAGGTTGGGTGGTTTGGGAAGAAAACTCTTCCATGCCATGGCATATCTTTGTTACTGACCATTTCGCAACCCATTCTCGAAATATACTGTACCCATCATTGACCAGGAAACTTCTCAAATAGTTTGGCACGTGCAGTCTCTTGAGATTCCTGCAATGACCCTGTAAAATCTCGTTGTATGAATGAAATATGTCTCTGAAATATCCTTGTCTTTCTGATCTCACACTTTAGCATATCGAGGCAATGCTCCTTTGGAAGGTGTTAAGACTGAGTTTTCCAGTTCTCATGTCTGGTAGAGAGACATGTCATCCACATGGCAACTTGGAAGGACCAACGATATCAACTCTGCCCGGCGCCCGTCTCACCTCGCACCAGTCAAAGCCCGGGCTGGCAACGTGTCCGAGCGAGCTGAGCCTGAGATTCGATGAGCCAAGAAGCAGCATTGAACATCATGCAAATCATGCGTGACAAGTATTACTGGATGTACATGCTGCATCATGCTGCACTTCTACCGAAAAAACATGTCATAAATGAGTCATAATATGATAAAATAGAGATTTCAGCGTAGCATAGCGTAGCATAGCGTAGCAGTGTTGAACAACCCGTGAGTACCGCTGTTTCATGTCACATCCGGTGACTGTGGCTTCGACCTGGACTACCACGCACGCTGCTTGCAGCGCTGGAGGGGCGCCTTAGGCAAGCTGGCAAGCTGTCGCAAGCTGGTGAATCATTAGCAAAATGTTAAGAGGAATTCATCACAGTTATGCTTAATATCTAATAATTGTATTATATAGCTATCAGTATAGAAATAGATCCTAAAAAATACAGAATATGGCCAAACCATGCCAAACCAACTTGACATTCTTATTGTCTTTGCGTTGGTACATTAGGAAAATAGTTTGACCAACCATCCTTGCCTTGTCCTTGCGTTGTCCCTTGAAAAGCTCAGGTCTGCACTCTGAGAGCCCATTGCATGCCTCCAAGTAATGGTTACCCTGGTTGATTCGGGGGGTAACCGGGGTAACCCCAAAAAGTATCAAAAAGTGATGATTTGCTACTAACAGTTACTAACATGGCAAACAACCAAGATAACCAAGGGGGTTCTTCATCCAAGACGTTGAGCAAACCCTCATAGAAACGATCTCTCGCCTCGACTCGCTGCAACCATCTTCCCTCCAAGGGTGGCCGAGCCAAACCCGAGGCTCTTCTCCTACAGCTCGGCTACATGATGATCATGATGTGGCTGAACTTGATGCGGGCTGTAAAATCAAACAAATATCTGGAATATCATTGGAATATTATAATATGATGGAGTATCATGAGAAAACTCTCAGCTTTTCTCTGCTTCTTGTGACATGACAAGCACATCATGTTCGGAAAAAGTTCACAGCGGACACCGCAACACTTCAAGGACCTTGGGGCTGATGGGCCACTAGATTCGCGTATCCTCAAAGTTGCGACACAAGGCAAGTCTGTATCTATTTAAATAATGTTACAGTAAATATATACATATCTTCACACTTCTTGAATATGGACAGTGCCCGAGAGGATTGCCTGAGAGGATGGTGAGTGAATATGAACCCCAAAGCCAAACGTTTGTTATGTTTTATGTTTTCTTTTGCAGCGCGAGCCCTGCAATGGAGCGTTTCGTGAGTTACGAGATGATCTCAGATCTCCATCTGCCAGGGAAAGCATCGAATCCACAGAGCGCCCAACCGCGACTGTGATGGAGAAGATGTCACTTTCGAAGATCTTCCAGCACCTCCATTTCATTCCCTGTGTTCCAAGAAGTCCAAGTAATCTGCTCTAAGCAAATCAGCGAGAGCAAACTGTAACTGACTGACTTCCTCATTTCCATGCCTGACGTTAAGCGTGGAGCCATTTCAACACTTGAAGGCTGCAACCTTGGGCAGAGCTTTGTTCCGATGCGCCGATGCGCTGAGCAAATGCATCCTCTGCAGTTGCATTGACAGCTGCGCAAAATTATTTCGCCTGTGAATGCAAGTACCTACGGATTGTGTGAGTCTGATGTGGGTCTATGCACCGTAATCCAAACATGTCATAACATTTCTTGGTTTGGTGACACTTGTGGCATCTGCTCAATCATTGGTCACAGTGCTTGTGCCACCTCAGGCTGTCGCGGTGAGTCTACGCTGGAGACACTTCTCGCTGATTGTCCAACCTTAATGATGCATTTCAACTTGAAGTTAAAGTAAGAATCGTTGGTGTGCAAGGGCATTTCAGGTCAACAGTCTTGCATATGGCATGGGTTACTTCACGCAATTGGTTTATGTGGACCCGGTTGTACCAGTCACCTTCCAACCATCATTCCTGCTTGTCGGAGACAAGCATGAGCAGACACACACACACACAGAGACACGGGCATGCAGAATTACAGTGAGAACTGTCCAACCATTTCCAGTAAGCTGTCAGAGATGCGTCAAGGACATGTGTTTGATGCAAAGATCGAGCCAAGCTTGGGACTGATGGACCTTGGTCTGCAGGAATCATCTCAGACATCTCAGACTGGTTGATTCTGGATGATGCATCTGATGCATGAGAGGTACGTAACGGTCACGTGACGCATGTGACTTCAGGCCGTTTCCAGTGGCGCCAGTGGTAGATTTCTATGCTCCAGACTGGAGGCCGGCACAACTGCAGCCTTGGAGATTCAAAGAGGATGGGACTAAGATGGACTAAGTGTGTAGAAACACATATTAGTACAGATACCTGTAGATGATTGTAGATGTATATACATACATGTTTATACCGTATGAATATACAATAATGACGAGTTAACAGTTAACATATTTTGTACATTCTATTGAATACCTATGTACAGCTGTATAATATGAAAGTGTTTAAATTGTTGAAGAGTGACAGTGCAACTGCAACCCGCTTACCAGCGCAAATGCTTGCCTTTGACCATGCTTGGCATTCGACATGCTGGTCAGGCGTTTGTGCCACTGAGCCTTCCCTTGGCACGGTCAATGTGAATGGTGATTCCGTTGGCTTGTTTGTTGTTTTTTTCCACGAAGTGCTAATGAGACTTGTCCTTTCCTATGCAGCAAATGATTTCTCCAAACTATCTTTGCCTGCTGCCACTCCCAAGAATAGTGGGTGAGTCATGCTTGACCTCAATGTTTACATGGTGAATCGTAAAAGGTAAGGGAACGACGTCAACGAAGCTTGCTCACTGTCGCCATCAATCATCCCAGCAAACGGAAGTGCTGGAGCATGAAAACCAATTACAATTCAGTGCGACATAGTGCGACTGCTGGTTCCAGACTATGCCGACTATGCCCTATTTAATCCGCCCAAAATGCAAGGGCGACGGAGGCTGGATTCGAAGCAAGTTGTCCGCCACAGATACTTTCTGCTCCTTACCGTATCTTCTTAGATCAGAGCCTTTGAGGTTTGAGGAATTTATAGGAATTGAGAGTTAAGTTAACGCTCACTTGTGCATCAAAAAATCTAAGTTCTCTCAAGCTTTGAACCAAAGTGATAGATAAATCAGAATACAGAGCTGCAGCGAAAGAACTTCACAGAACTTTGCAACTTTGCAGGTTCCAGAAAGATCAAAGCAAATTTTAGCCCTGCCTGTCAGCCCTGTCAGCCCTGTCAGCCCGTCACGCATCAAACAGCTCCTGCTTTGATCTGCACAGAGCACGCTTCACATGGCGCGGCTTGCCTGTACAGCAATGTGGCCTTCGTTGGGATGGCTGTATAGATATCACTGGAACGTTTGGAAAAGAAACGGCACATGGAGCGACCACAACAATGCATGCACTCCATAGCACTCCCATGTTCTGACTTTAGCTTGACTTTAGGGAATGGTCAAGCGTATTCAAGCGTCTTACAACCATCCTGCTCATTGCCCAGGGTGTTCATTTGCAGATGCAGCTTGAAACTCTGGAAGAGTATTATGGATCGCGCATCCACTTCTTTCAGAGCAAGCGCAATCTAAGCAGCTTTTCGAGAACACAAGGACTGGCATGACATGACTGGAATCTGAGCTCTTGGAGCTCCGAAGTCTGCTCCTGTAAACCACGAGCACGTTTCATCGAAAATCCTACTGAAAAATCTATGGGAAACTGTCAGAGAAAACCTGGCGACCAGCATTGGCAGTCACCCGTCGATCGTCTCAGGCACTTGTAGCTAGTTCGAACCTCAAACTAGATGTCGTCGCTGATCATTGATGTTGCTTGAAGTTGGAGAGCTCTTGACACCGGCCAGCGAACTGAACACACGATAACACACGTATCTTCAAAACAACATACATACGCGTGAAAACAATCGAGTACTACAAATTGAGGTGTGGACCATTGCTTTAGCACATCACTTAAGATGGCAGGAAGGCTTTGCAAATCCTTCAGTGAAAGCCAGCAAAAAAAATCCCGCATTTTGTAGGCCTAGCTTGATACACTTTGCTTGATTGGTTGATTGGGCTTGATTTGTGCTCCACACTCAACATGCTCATGCTGGAGGTCCTGCACCACAACGTAGTATGGAAAAGGAAAGTCTTGCAGGTACGGCACAACCTGCAGAAGTTTCGGTGCAAAAAAATAGGTTTTCAGGCATGGCCCAATGGCCATTTCTACAGAGAAGGCTGCCTGGCATCGCCCAGACTCGTATGTTACAGCTCGAAGCTCAAAGACACTGCGCTTGGCAGTAGCTCCTGCCTGGAGTCAGCAAGGCCATAAACCCAAAAGGACACAATCGGACACAATAAGAACATGTGGGAACGAAATGGAACGAATGAACTGGGCATCCCACTGCTGACGCTTGAGCTCCTTCCTGGGTGTAACTTCCGTCAGCATGCACCAGTACCCATGGCAATCAGATCTGCTGTGAAAAAAGAAACCCGCGATATGGGTTCGTCTGAAAATAGGGTACCTGATTTTTCGTTGGTTGTGTAATAGCTGTGTAAGTCTCCCACAAACTCAGCATCGACGATGATCAGCAGTGGAAGTTGCTGTCTTGCCAGCGCTGCGCGAACCTCATGAAAAGGACATAGATGGATTTGTGTCTATTTATGGGGGTACCAATGGACACACAAAATTGACAGCCATTTGACAGCCTAAGCTTCAGGCCCAGGGTCTGACTTTGTTTTTGTTGAAGCGCCCATCAGAAATGATGATGCTCATCTGACCTGGAATCGATTGATTCAAAATCATCCAAAATATTCCAAAATCGTTGTCACAGAAACTGCAACGTGTAACGGAAGTTAGACCTCAAGAGCCCCATTGAATCTTCGAGCCAAAGATATCTAAAAATCTTATAAAATCTTGCCGTTCAAAATGAGATCTCGGCTGAATGGCCGTGCAGGACTGGGTCCACTTCGCCTTAGGAAAGCACAACTGTAGATTCCACGACTCCGTGATACTCTGTGTCTTGGATCCTTTTCAGGTGTGCTGAGCGTGCTGAGTGGAAGTATGTGGAAGCGTCAGAGAGACAGAGAGACACAGCACAGAGAGAGACAGAGAGCGCAAGCGAGAGAGAGAGAGAGAGCGCGCGCGCGAGAGCGAGAGGGAGAGGGGTAGGGAGAGGGGTAGGGAGAGAGGCAAATGCTTCTGATATGCTTCTGAATTTTAATGGCAGGGGCTTCTAGAATCTTCTGCGTCACAGTACCGTGTCAAGTAGAGTTTGCTGACCCTTCATCCAGATCCAAGGTCGGGACTCATCGAAGAGCTGGGAGCTCAGTCGCATCATGTCGGCTAAGCTGCGATCGTGGCTCCTGATCTCATGCTGCTGCAACTGAAATCTAATGGAAAAAAATGAGTTCAGTTTCGATTGAGAAGGACATGAAACATCCAATCAGCATCAATCTACAAGCATGTGACGCATAGAGTAGAGTGAAATCAACTACAACTTATTTCAATAGTGTATTGAGTGTATTGTGCTTGTCATGCCCAGCACCACTGCATTGGCGCCCTGCCCAGTCCAAGTAAAAGCTGGGGATGTGGCTGAACTGATTCCTCCTCGAAGGTGAACCTGTAACAAGTCCATGATGCATTCCGCAAGGAAGTTTGTTACAGACGAGCACGAAACACCGAAGCAACAGTTCACCACGGCCATAAATCCATTCCAGACAGTATTAGTTATTAGTTTAATGTTTGTATATACAGATATCCTTGTATATCCCATACAACGAACCAAATCGCGTTCCGAAGCAGGCTCTACAACGCAACACGTCGGGCATACTCGCGCAGTATCGGTCCAGCTTGCGTCCAATTGAAACTGTTGGCATGCGGCTGCCTCACAGCAGAATGCAGTTCAACATACTTCCAAAATTCAAAATGAAATCCAAAACAATGAATCAACTGTCTCATCGAGTTGCATTAGGATTTCATGTTTCATGCATGATATTTTGAGCCCTGAAAACCAAGCCACCCTGAACCAAGCGGAAGAAGAACTCGAGGTGTGGCCTTGATCGGGGTTGAAAGTGACTGACACTAAACACCTGAAAGATACGAAAAGATGATGCGGGTATTTCATTACAGAATATTACAAATGAATACAAATGAATACAAATGTCTCAGGTGAGATGCCTTCTCAGTTTTCCGGACATACAGCGTCACGAAGAATCAACCATCAGCAACGAGAAATGCGAAGGCATCGCTACAGGATAAGCCCAATGCACTCCCAAAGGCGAGCACTGCATACTCGCCTACCTCCAACTGTGCAAGCGCCTGACAAGATCAGACTATGCACTTGTGTATCCTGTGTGATGTCTTGGGATGGTTTGAACATGTTTGAACCACTTTGAATTACACACACTTGGAAAAGGCGAGTTGGGCTTTCGACAATGCTTTACTCCTAGCCAGCAAACATAAAGGATCATAAAGGTATCGACTGCATCAAGCCCGCCTGGCACAGAACGCACAAGGTCTGCAATGCAATTGGTCCCACGTTGCACTCTTTCCTCAGATCCACATAACTCGGAGATGATCAATCATCTACGTAATGCTATTGGCAAGCGATCAAAAGAGTCAAAAAGCTGGGTATTTGCATTGTCCACAAAACTCAAGCACTTGTGGCAAAATGTACCTTGACAACCAGCAGAAACGAGGCCGGAGCATGCTGCGCGAGTTGTCGATGGCCACAACAATCTGAAAAATCAGGTTGCAACGAGCCAACAAGGCACCCCAAGGATCCCCAAGGGTCCCAAGGCCTGTGAGTTCAAGCTGGGCTCTATCTTTTGCAAGGTGACCCGGTCTTTCAATCACTGTCTTTCCATGTCTTTGCCCTCCATCTATTGCATCCCAATTTTTGTCGCCAGTGAGGTCTTGCCATTGATATCCATGGATGAGAATGCTGAAAGATGCTGAAAGACTCCCTGCCTGATACTCCCTCTTGGAAGGCTTTGTGCGGCGAAGCCATATCTTGTCTCTCCGATAGTTGGAAGCTATGAACGGAATCACCTGAGCTGAAGACTTGATATCTCATCCAATCCAATGTTTTCATATATTTTACATATCCATTCAAGGTCTAGGATTTTCCCCCCATGTCATCCCTTGATCTATGTGAACCGCGGATGATCTCTTTGCCTTTCTGCAAATTTGGAAGCATCTGGGAGCAATACTCGTCGCATCGAGATCCTCTTCCCAGTTCTGAAGTATCCTTGAAGACGACCTGCCATTGAAAAGGTCTACTCCACAGGGTGGGGCAACTAGTGGGGCAACTAGTCGACTTCCGGAACTGACCACGATACTTCATGCATCTTCAAGCAGTACATGCATCTGCGTCAAGTGCAGAGTGCTGACCATCTGCAGAAAGCGCCCGGCGGCCCAAGCGGCCCAAGCCTTTCAAAGTCGGCTCCAGAATCGTCCGCAACTGTTCACAAAGAGCTGCAGCTAGCGGTGAGGTGCTCCGTTCAAGCCTCGCATGGCTATGGCATCCACTCAACGGGTCAAAAGGAAGCCGCTACTCGTCATTTGGATGTGGACTCACAGGGCATTCCAGTCAAGACAGCAAGACAGCAATCAGAGGAGGTCCAAGCAAAATCCAAGACTTATTGAACTTTCCTGTATTCAATCATAGGATAATAATGGATAATATATGATAATATCATAATATCTGATCATATTTGATCATATTCAATCGGTTGATGCTTGCTGAAACTCTCAGCACTCCACTCACCCCAGAGCTGCATGGCTTCGTGTTCAGACCTTGCAAATTGCATCGCCAAGCGACGAAGGGCAAGGCATAGTGCGATAGTAGGTGCTGATAGGTACTATACGATGCCAAAACGATGCCATGCATTTGCAAAGCATTGAAAAGCATCTATTTCCATATTTTTCCATATCCGCCGACCCCGGCAGACGCAAGGGGGAGCGCGCCAGGGAATAATACTTTTGACTCTTGTAGCAGCAGCAGCAGCACCAGCAGCAGCAGCAGCAGCAGCAGCAGTAGTGGTGCAGCCAGCAGGCAGCAGCAGCAGCAGTAGTAGTAGCAGCAGCAGCGGCAGCACTAGCAGCAGCACTAGCACACCTACTTTTGACTCTTGTAGCACAAGCAGCAGCACCAGCAGCAGCAGCAGCAGCAGCAGCAGCAGCAGCAGCAGTAGTAGTAGTAGTAGTAGTAGTCGTCCTTCAGTAGCATGGTGCAGCCAGTAGCCAGCAGCAGCAGCAGTAGTAGCAGCAGCAGCAGCACTAGAGTTGTAGCAGCAGCACTAGCACACCAGCACGAGAAGGGGCCTGTAGCAGCAGCAGTCGGCAGCCCGCAGCCAGTGGCAA
>Ga0126342_10022586_pt1 | contig 10368 bp, 7 predicted proteins | sample Cyp1metagenome_FD_92528 | JGI IMG/M metagenome (GOLD analysis project Ga0126342, IMG submission 92528) | Coral microbial communities from Lord Howe Island, Old Settlement Bay, Australia - Cyphastrea 1 metagenome | ecosystem: Host-associated > Invertebrates > Cnidaria > Coral ...
TATGTAATGAATGTAACATATGTGATGTATGTCATGTAATGTACTGCATCCAATGTATGTAATGAATGCAACATATGTGATGTATGTCATGTAATGTACTGCATCCAATGTATGTAATGAATGTAACATATGTGTTGTATGTCATGTAATGTACTGCATCCAATGCATGTAATGAATGTAACATATGTGGAGTCTGCTTTGTCAGTGCGGGTTTGCCCACAGCTTGTTGCCAGGATGGCTTGACAGGAAGCGCCTGGGGTGACTGGGCCAACTACACTGCTTCGCCTTTGCGCTGAATAGACAAACCTGTGCGGCTCTGGACAAAAGATATCAAGGCTGACTTGCAGATGGGGATGGGTCAATACCTATTATTACCATATGACTGGGGGAATAACCATCTATTCACCAGCTATTTTAGAATACCTAGGGTACCAGGGTTTTGACCCATAACCAGATGTGTTTTGACATCAGATGCAAAGATGAAAGTGAGGCCGCGTTTCAAGTGATGTCTTTTGATATTCAGGTAATATGAGAGCGAGACGCAGCATAGAGATGGGAGTCAATATAACTCTGTGCAGAGTAAATGTTATTCTTTCTGTGTGATCCTGTTGATTCGATGCCTTCGTATTTCTTTTTGTGTTTGTCCGTGACCGCAACAGTTTCGCGCTTGTGGGATGTTGAAACCTCCACTAGAGCATGTTGTGTTCTCACGAAGGTTTCAGGAACATGTCTACCTTATTTATTTTGAATATCTTGATGTGTCTGTGTAGGTTCTTTGAGAAGATGCTGCAAAAAGGAAAGTCCTTTTTTGCATTGTTATGTTCATCAACCAAGGTCCAACAGTTTTGACAAATCTGTCTCGTGCATGTCTCAAGGGATATGCATTTCGAAGACAACATCATGGCTTGGCAGAAGGATCACGTCAGTGCTGAGCAACTGAAAAAATCTCCCTGCTATACGCCGCATGTTCATCATCGCCTGTGATGCGTCGGGGTGCGCGTCGGGCCGTGGGCAAATCGTTTACAAGATGGTGCATTCAGAATGCCATTGATTGGTTATTATAGGGAATTATACTAGTGGGGTCATTGTTTTTTTTTTCTATGGGCCCACAGTAGGGAAACCTATCAACCAGCTAGTATAATGAGACGGGGAAATGGGGAATTTTTAATGGTTCATATGGTGCATGAAAAAAAAGGCAGAAGGCCTGTGAGGATTTTGGGGACAAACAATCACAGCTTTGAGGTACAAGCGTTACCGTGCAATCGCGACCATCTTCGCCGCTCCACAGGTGGGCTAAGAGTTTTTCAGTGAGTTCGTTTCAATTTTAATAAGGATACTGTATTTATTCGAAGAGGGGACCCCCTAACCAACGGCTGACTTGGTCATCCTGGCGAAACGATGTGAAGCTGACAACGATTCCACCAATTTCTGCTGGCTGAAATCCCACTTGCTTTATCATGGTATTGGCAGGGACTGGAATCGCCAATCACATAAAACTTCACAGTTAACACGTCACAGCTGTTTTCTCCCGAAATGTGGTCACACTTGGGGTTCTTACGGTAATAGTTAAGGCCTGGTGTTATTCGAGGTGGTTTCATACGTGCGCGCCGTTTTTGATGACCTGTACAGCATAAAAGCTCCTTCATCTTCCGTTTTTGACGGAAGTCTCGCAGGAAACGGTGGCTCGGAAACCTCTCGCGCAACCTTCTCGTCACTTTGGGCGTGTCGGATCGCTCTCGTTGTGGCACAGTGCGAATTTTGAGAGCGCTCGCACAATCTTCACGGCACGGCCTGTCAGATCGCTCTCGCTTTGGCGCGGTGCGAATTTTGAGATCCCTCGCGCAACCTTCTCGGCGCTTTGGGCGTGTCAGATCGCTCTCGTTGTGGCGCGGTGCTCATTTTTGTGGTCAAGGATATCTTGTGCAGAGATCTTGACAAGGAGGTTCTTACAAGAGAGCTTGCGCAGAGATCTTGCCACGGAGACCTCTTATAAAGATCTTGTACAGAGAGCTCTTGTAGAGATCTTGTACAGAGACATCGCATAGAGATCTGTTGAGATCTTGCCGAGGGAGCTCTCATAGAGAGCTTGCAAAGCGATCTCATCAAGAGATCTTGTGCCAAGACACCTCTTATAGGGAGCTTGTACAGAGCTGTTATAGGGAGCTTGTGCAGAGATCTTGCCAAGACACCTCTTATAGAGATCTTGCACAGAGACATTGCATAGAGATCTGTGATCTGTTGAAATCTTGCCTAGAGAGGTCTTATAGAGAGCTTGCGCAGAGATCTCTGAAACAGATCTTGCCAAGAGACCTCTTGTAGAGATCTTGTACGGAGACATTGCATAGAGATCTGTTGAGATCTTGCCAAGAGGTCCCTTACAGAGATCTTGCCAAGAGAGCTCTTATAGACAGCCTCCACAGAGGTCTCATAAAGAGATCTTGCCAAGAGACCTCTTATATAGATCTGTTGCAGAGATCTAGCCAAGAGGTCTCTTATAGAGATCTCGCCAACAGAGCTCTTATAAAGACCTTGTCCAGAGATCTTGCCAGGAGACCTCTTGTAGAGATGTTGCACAGGGAGTTGGTGAAGAGGGCAGATATCTTGCTCAGAGATCTGTTATAGAGAGCTTGAACAGAGGTCTTACTTTGAGATCTCTCACAGAGATGGTCTGTGGAGATTTCTCATAGACACCTTGATCAGATACCCGTGCAAGGGCATCTTGCACAGCAGCTTCTACAGAGAACCTGCCAAGGAGATCTTGCGCACGATCTTCTACAGAGATCTTCACAGAGGGAACTTGCAGAATCTAACCTGCTATCTCTTCTTCCAAAGACCACCTTGACTGAACCCCATGCTGTATAATCCTTGCTACCTTCCCTTTAGAATCCTAACTGCACACTGCTTTGGGGTTCCTTGCCGGGATAGCTTGGAAACAGTTTGCCGTGGTTCAATTCCCCCCTGGGACATCGGCGTCGTATCGTCGCAATCATCATCACCACCACCACCATCATCATCACCAGCACCATCAACATCATCATCATCATCATCATCATCATCACCATCACCATCATCAAACTTACTCTCCTCCTCGTACCTCTCAATTCCCCACTCACCGCTCTTTCACCATGCCTGAAACATTTCTCCCTTTACCTTGCCAGCAAGTTTTTGCCCCTTACCCCTTGGCCTCAAATTGTTTCCTTGAATATACCATGAATGGGCTGTAAAGTTTATCCTCCAATGGTCGGTTTATAATTTGGGTTTTCCACATTAGATCCAATTAGCATCCCATGAGCTCCCATTAAGATCTCATTAAACTTCCATTCAATGCCACTCAAATGGTAGGTTTCTTATTGGGTTTACCACATCAGCAAGGAACAAACTACAGTGATATGGATTTAGACTGGCTCTTGAAGTTGGACCTTCCAAATTGGCAAATCTGAAGTTCCCTAAACCCAACAATCGGCTTAATTTGACTGCCATTCAAGTGAACAGTGCCCCAGGAAACTCCGAAAATTTTGTTTTTGTTGGGTTTTCACTGTTTTCACACAGATTTCCAGGGCATTTTCCAAAAACATTTTTCCACATCACAAACATCCAGGATGGAACTTCGTTGGTCACATCCCCAAACACCAGCTACATTCTATGGATCCATTATCAATAAGTGATAGACAGAAGGGGGCCCAATTATTGGTCATTTTACCTCTATATTTAATGTCAACCCTGGATTAATAACCCCTAGGCTGTTTAATTGGGAAATTACCATTTAAGCATCAAATCATGACTATTGGGGCAATACCCCCACGGGTTGACATTACCCAAGTTACCCCCCAAACGTACCTGGGGTGTTTGGAGCAACCATGGTTTGGTAGCTGAGTGGGATCATGATATCCAGGTTGGTTCTGCCATGAAGATCCATGAACCAATGCCACCATCCATTTGGATTCACGACGAAAATTGAGGATGGATGGGGATGGTTTATTGCTTGACTAACATTAGGATCATGAAGTAGAAAATGAAGGTGTACTCTTAGACGACTGCTCGATGACTCGATGATTGCTTGGCGCAGATGTCTAGCTTGAAAACTAGAGGTTGACAGGTTGCCCTCTGAATGGTCCGATAACATCCACAATATTGGTGCAATCTCTGCAGGAATGGTCATCGAGTCATCCAGATCCTGCTGAGCCTCTGCTCATCCAGGGCTGCGGTGTGCGCTGCTTAGATCAGTCGATGAGGCCGACCGGTTCCAGACTTGGCAAACTCCAGGACGACGACTGAAAAAAAACTCCCAATGGATGTGTAGCTAGCTCGACCCGTGTCGAAGTGCTGCGAAGTGCATGAGTCTTGTGCAGTCAAAACTATGTTTGTGCGGCTGTGTTTCGATGATTTTCGCAGATTCAGATCAACCATGGCAATGTAAATCCTTGAAACCCTCGCCGCCCTATTGGTCCAGCTGTTGCCAGGCGACATAAAAAATGTGTTTTTTTTCCAGGACATTTTCTGGTGAAATCACGTGAGATCATGGTGAAATGGCTGAAATTGGCATAGATGGGCCGAAATCTTAATGGCTCTTGAGATTTTTCATGGCATGAAATATGTGAATTCATGAAATTGACATCAGGATCTCATTTTCTTGACATGGCAACCATAGCGGCTATAGCGTGACATTGGACTGGACGAAACAACATTTTGTATTTTGATTCACGTCGAACACATAAAACTTCACCGTTGCACACATCAAACCCTGGGTCGTTTTGTGGAACCATGGATGAATCAGCTTTGTTAGCGCTTGAAAACCGATTGTCATGCTTGGAGGCCTTCTGGAAACTGTTTTGCTTGTGACAGCACTGCGCTTCAAATTTGGATTGAACAATATTGAGCACATGTGTGTATATATATATATACACCACAATACACCATATTTAAAACATTTCTTTGATTTTGCAATAGTTCGAAACAATCTAACCCTACAACATTCTGTGGTATTCAAGGACAAAGATGAACAAGCATGTGCGGCTGTTTGGTCAGTTTCTATTATGATTGGGAAAATCGAAAATCAATGAACATCAATGAACACCAATATCGAAAAAAATGGGTTCACCATTTTCGGAACTCCCCATTTTAGTGGCCTCATCATGTGGATATCCATGAGAATCCCAAGGGATTTTGTGAGGCCAGTTCTGGAAAGCTCATTTGCTGGCGAGTGACTGAGGACGGCTGAAGTGTGACACTTGAAAAATAGTTTATATATATATATATGTGGTTAATTAATCATCATCTATGGTTAACAGTGGTTAATGATGGTTAATAATGGATAATGATGGTTAAGAATTGTTACTTGGTGGCTCATCCCACTTAATAACTAGGTTATAAGCCTACTTACATATAAGTGGATTAACCCTACTTATCTCACTAATAAAAACCAAGGGTATAACAGTATAACCTATTTCGTACGTGGGATGAGCCACCAAGTACCAGTGACATTTAAGGTGGAAACCGTATTTCTGGCCATATCCCCTGAGACATCATGTTTCAGACCTTATTTTTGGGTTTGTTTTTGATCATTATGTTTTTTTTTAAAAGTTTATTTTTTCTTATTTTTTTAAGCCATAAGACTCATAGAAGGAGAAGACTCATAGCTTGTTTTTTTAAACCATGTTTTTTTTGAACTTGAACATCATTTCATCATGCCAGTGTTCCCATTGATGATTTGAACATCCCACAGGATGGAACCCCCTAGCGCTAGCGGTGCTAAGCGTGCGTTCAGTTGAGATATGGATCAGTGGCTGAATTCTATGGGAATTCTATGGTTTATGGCGTTTTCATGGGGGTTATTTGTACCAACATTCACATCTCTTTATGGGGCCACCATCCTGCAGATCATCTATACCATTTCAAGGCGAACGATCCCCAATTTTACCATATTTTTTAAAAAACCATTCCCAGTCATGGGTGGTGTATGACATTGTTTCACCCTCTGGTAAACAAACATAGCTATGGACAATCAATGACAATCTTCATTTTTATTAAATTTTATTTTGTAAATCAACTATAACTGGCAATTTCAATAGCAAACTGTTAGTTTACCAGAGGGTACCCACATTGAAAAATCTTTCTCTGACCATGGATTGATTGGATACTTCGCTTCAAACGGCCAGGCGGGTGAAGCATGCATTGTTCATGTTTCAATAAACAGGTTACAGGATGGGCCCCCCTCAGATAGCGTTCAGTTGAGACATTTCTGTGGCTGAATTCTATGGAATTCTTTGGTTTATGGCAGATATAGCATGATATACTGTAACGAACTGGTTAATGGGGGTTATAAACCAAGATTCACATCACTGGGGGGCACCATCCTGTATATATGAATGTAGTAAACCCAATGCCATAAACCATCCCCAAGTCATCAGTTCCCACACTATTCTCACATAGAAATACAGCCTGTTTGGCTGGGTTCACCACATTCGTTCCATCACATAAACAGCCGCCCGCAACATTTCTTAAGGCTTCACAATGAAGCGATAGAAGACGGAACTCATTTTTTTTGGGGTGTTTCTGTCATTAGGACGTATTATAACTCAACACTTTTAACTTATAAATACTTAATGTGGGAAACCCTGGCTGCCATAAACGTATGGCAAACGTAACACCCATAATGGTGTGGTGAGGGCTGCGCATGGTTTATGGCCAGGATCCTACATTGCTTATAACTCTTCCTTTCCCGCCGGAAAATAGTTGCAAGTGGACCTGCTCACCGACCATTTATTCTTTGTGGCTGTAGCAAGCTCCAAAAACCGAGTTGGACAGCTGGATGAACACATCATCTACCCTCTGGTTATTTAACATAGCCATGGAAAATGGCCCATTTATAGATGGTTTACCTTGGTTTACCTATTAAAACTTGTGATTTTCCATGGCAAACTGTTAGTCATAAGCAGATGGTTTGGCCTTTTTGGCCTCAAGTTGGCGACGTTTCAAGAATTTCAGTCGGTCGACGAAGTTGAGTGAATCACTGCAGGAGATCAACGATTTCCGTTTTTTTTCATGGTTGGATTTCGTTTTTGTCTCATGGTTGAGAGATTTTCGTGATGATATGGATTTTCCATGACGATGAAACACAAAAGTAAAAGGGATGGATCTATCATGAAAATTGCTAGCCTGAATTCGAGTCAATGATTGAGCTTTGAGATCTAACATTATATTCCCATATAGTATAGGCCTATTGCGAAATGAGTTCTCTCCCATGAAACATTCGGATGGGATTTTTACATCAACATCATGATTGTCTCACTTAAGTTCCACATGGGCCTACGTCGTATCGACATATTCACGGTGGTCTAGGGCCTACCTAATCTGGGTTTGTCTGAAAATAGTGTATCCCTACACCCAATGGTTAATGATCATTATCCCTACTAAATGGCTATAATTGAAGGTATAACGGTATACCCCATTTTCAGACATACCCATCTGTGTCCAGGACATTGAGGCTTTGAGCCGGAGGTTGGATGCTTTGGAACGCTTCTGCTGCCCTGTGCTTGGAGAGGATGGGCTCCAGGAGCGCTGGGGCGCCGCCGAGCACGGCCGAGGTTTGCAAGGTTTGGGGAGTCTACGAAGCACATGGGATGATCATTGGTAATCATAATCCGTTGGGAATTACCCGGCCTGGTAAACAGCAACAGTTTGCGAACTGGAAAATGGCCCAGTCAAAATAGTGGATATACCCAAACATGGTGATTTTCCATAGCAAACTGTTAAGTTTACCAGAGGGTACCATGAACCAACCAGTTTTTGATGGAATGAGGGTTTTTGAACATTGCTCAGAGCATACTAGTTGATTTCTGTTGGATGGGCTTTAACCCAAACATAACTAGGGGAGCCCTTCCTGTTAAGGACATATTCTTGGGTTGCAGAATCTGGGACGATTCCAATGACCAGCTTGGCGCAGAATTTTTGGTGTAAACAAATTTTTCTGGGTGCATACATGTTTTGATTTTCCAGACATTCTTCAACGAGATTCGTTGAATTTGGGCATTTGGCTGGGGGATGGACCTATAGCCATGCCCAGTGGTTCCAAATAGGGTTTCTCCTGGTGACTAGAAGGGTCGACCCGGTCGCAGGCGCAGATCTATTCGGTGATGAAAGATGTGGCTCGCCCAGTCACAAGCAAATGGCTCCTGCTGGCAGGGGGATCTTCTCACCCCCCTTTATGTTTCAAAATGGCGCCCTCAAAATCGACCATTTAGTGGTCCATTATAAACTATAAGTAACTATAATTGTAGCAGCGATGCGCTGAAAAAAAATACCCCATCTTTCGATCAACCCCAGAATTTCTTCGATCAGGCTCTGTGCGATGGAGGCAGCATGGAGCAGACCCGAGATTGTTCAGGCTCCACAAGTGGCGTTGAGCGCTTGCGCAGATCCCCTGGAAGTGGTTCCAAAAGTCTCGGAAGTTGGGGAATCTCTGGGATTTGGGACCTTCTAAAAGATTCTAAAGACCATAAAAGAAGAGCATGGCTCAGTTCATCTTCATAGGATTTTGGATCCTTAGTTTTTTTTTTTTTTAAATAGTTTAAGATCCTAAAAGATAGCCATTGATTGGCTCGCGTAGGTCTGAGGGCGAAAGCTGCCGTGGATCAGCTATGGGAGACGCATAGCTCAGAGGCTGGGAGTTTCGATCTCCGTCAGTGGAGATCGCAACATCGACCCATTCGACCTGGCCCAGATGAAGATGCTGAACCAGCAGATGGCCGACATGCAAGGCTCCCTCCAAGTCTTTCTCTCAGTCGGCATTGAGATATGTTGAGATCATCAACCACATCTTTGCATTTTTTGAGCTCCAGACACTTGAAATCTCCAATCCCTCTTCGAAGATGTTTTTCAGGAGTTGAAGGATGCTATCGCAGAGGTGCATTGTGAAATCAGTGAGAACATGGTGAGTTTCTGGCAGATTTGGGAGTAGATGATCAGTAGATGATCAGTAGATGTCTTTTCGTGGCTCTTTTTTATGGGATAGAACATGATAATCACATGATATAAACATATCAAGATCACTTGGAATCACTTGGAATATTACCATGGAAATATCAACACGAATCAACGAGCCGCTGTGGAGCCATTTTTAGGTGGTCCCACGTCACAAGTTGGAGGAGCAACTTGCACACGCCTGCGCATCCGTCCGGGACGAGGTGTGTGTTTTCGAGTCCGATCTGGCAGTTTCTAATCGCAACATGGTTAGTGCATTTTTTCAATCTGGATATTTCTATACATTTCTATCAGTATGGCAGTGTTTAAATCAGGTTTGAATCAACCTTGCTGGTTGCAGTAGCTGACTGCTGTGTGGACCCGCCAGGCCTGTTCTCTTTGCGCGCAGCTCAGGCAAGGAATCCAGGGCTAAGAAGATCAAGTTGCCCAGAAAATCATGGGATGAGGAATTGCTGAACCACGAAAAATGGATCATTGATGATTGATGATGATTGATGATCATTGATTCTTGATGATTATTATATTGATGATTATTGATGATTATTGATTATTGATTCTTGATGATTATTGTGTTATTCCATTTGTGGCTCGGCCCACCGTGAAAGACCCATCGAAGTCAATGGACAGAAAAAATTACCGCGATTACCAGCTGGATGATTACCAGAGATTCTTTTTTCATGATACCCTTTGGTTATGACTAACATAGCCATGGAAAATCACCATTTTTAATAGGTAAACCATCTATAAATGGGCCATTTTCCATGGCTATGTTAAATAACCAGAGGGTACACATATTTTTCTTACTGGTGCTTTAGTAGGGAATGGATGGGTTGCTGGGGGTTGCTGGGATGATGAAATTGATAGTTAGCCAGTGGATCATTCCCGAAAATTCCCTGCGTTTAGCACCAGTAAGTCTTGGCCTACAATACCAATGCGCTAAAAAAATGGGACACGGTTGGGAGTGCAGACAGCTAGTGAACTGGATAAAAATCATCCCATCGGATTGTACCCCTAAAAACATAAAAAAAACCATTGTAGAAACCACTACCAATCATTATTACTCATTGTAAAAAACCATTACGAAGCTACTATATCCCCATGATGTCCGAATAAATCGCATTTTTTGTCGTCATCCCCAAATAGATGGAACAGTAAATCATCATCAAAGGAGTACACATTGACTTTTCCATCAACAATGGGAAAGACCAAAAAAGTATATGCATATCAGTTATACCAGTTGTATCACCTACATTACAATTTTACAAGTATTATATCAGTTATATTACCATTTTACACGTATTATATAAGTTATATTACCATTTTACAAGTATTATCTCAGTTATATTACCATTTTACAAGTATTATCTCAGTTATATTACCATTTTACAA
>Ga0126342_10022587_pt1 | contig 10368 bp, 8 predicted proteins | sample Cyp1metagenome_FD_92528 | JGI IMG/M metagenome (GOLD analysis project Ga0126342, IMG submission 92528) | Coral microbial communities from Lord Howe Island, Old Settlement Bay, Australia - Cyphastrea 1 metagenome | ecosystem: Host-associated > Invertebrates > Cnidaria > Coral ...
CATAATTCACTGGAGAACCATGGACGAAATGAACATCACACCTTTTTCATCTTCACGTCCACAAAGGCTTTTTGAAGCAGTTGCTTGGAGCGAGAGCACCATTGGTCTTCTGCAACGTAACAACATCTTCAACGAAGCAACATCCTCAAGGTTTCCACAACTCTCAATCCAACGCACTCCACTTGACGTTATTACACCCCCCCCACCGCCCATCTCTATACCATAACAACGTTTATAGTATCGGCTCAAGACTGAGGGTGCCTGGAAGCTCCGGGGAACCCCCAGCCTTATATATATATATATATATGTATATGTATATACATATATGTGTCACATTTTACAAGGTACACATAGCCAACATGGGGACTTGGATTTTGAACGTTCGGTTTGTATCTTGTAATCACAGGAGTGATGGCCATGGGTTCAGCAAAATGCTTTCCTTTTGTAGATGATACACTGTCGAAATCGAATCTGGGCTTCAACAAAGTGATTTCATGTCCATTAGGAAAGTCATTTTCTAAAACATTCTAAGATAGCGTCAAAGTATCCTACAATGCCAAGCCAGTTTTGAGGGGATGAAGATCCATAGATCCAAACTATTGTGTTCACCGCCCCCGGACTTTTGACAAGGCCGAGCTAGCGATGCTGGAACTCACCCTGGAGGTGACGTGTTTGAAGGGTCAAAATTGGGTCCTTTGTCAAAGTCTGATATGAAGAAGCGGAACATTTGGGGATTTCAATCAATTTCCGAGGCGGAATCTGGTGGAATACGATCTTTAAACACTTCACTTTTCAGGTTTCAGTCGAGTTCTCGGGCCCAGTTGGGAGGTCTTTGATTATGATTATGACCCATACGTCTACGTGTGTGTGTGTGGGCGTGGGTCAAAAAGAAGTCTCCCCAAAAAGTCACCAAAATGAGCATTCCCGGTTTAAACTCGGTTCTGTTCGTTGGGATGTTTACCTGGGATACAAGGTTTCACCAGCGACGACTTTTTCGGAATCAACCTGTTTCCAGTCTTATAGGAAGGTCTTTCGAGAATTGTGGAACCAGAACGACTTATATAGCCAAGTATAGGCTTTCTTCACATCTACAAGCCCTGTTCGTGGGATCGGCCTGGGGCACTCCAGGAATGCCGCAGCCGATCTCGTGGTACCATGGAAGACGAGGTCCGTGAGGATCCAGCGATGGGCACCTCATGGAACCCCAAAATGGTTGAAACCAAGAGGAACATCATACTCCAACACAATTTCCAGTCAGCCATACCAGGCTATGGATTCTTTTACCGAAAAAAGGCTCGAAAGTCATCGGGAACTCAAAAGAGGTAAATTTGAAAGATGATTGTCCTGTTTTGCGAGTGATTTTTTTTGCTGGAGTGCCAGTACAGAACATACAGCATAGCCCTATCATTGATGCTAAGAACAGTGGTTTGGTTCGATTTTTTTTCCTCAAACTACCCCACTGAATTTCACACTGTTTGTCAAACCACCATATTTGCATATGAATTTCCCCGTTTTTTGTTTTGTTTTTTTTGCTTGTTTGTTGCATCCCCAATTGGTCAGAGAAGTTTTTCTGTCGATGATATGTCTCATCAAAATTTGGGGTACCCTTGGATCTGCATCCAGTTATATCCAGTTTATAGAACCCATAAAAATCAAATTGGGGATATCTCAGAATAACTGGGTTAGTTATATATTAATAACCACTAAGTGTCGGGTGGTAACCACTAATTAATCATTAATAACCACTAATTAGTCATTAATAACCACTAATTAGACGGCATATTTTTTGGGCCAGTGACTTGCACAGTTTATGGTTCGGCTGGCCCGGCGCCGTGAGGCCACCGTGCAGGCTCTGCAGCAACGGCATCAGGAGCTGGACCAGCAACTGGCCGTTGGGGTCTGAGCCGGACCTGATTTTTTTTTATTTAGCCTTCAAAAACCATCAAAAACCCATTGAACTTGACTTTCGATTTTGTTGTTCCACTCTTTAAACAGACCCTCTGATAATATATACAACGTAGCTGTGGAAAACATCACCGTTTTTCATAGATCATCTACAAGTCACCGGTGCCTTAGAAGCTACGGTAAATTACCAGAGGGTAGCAGTTTAGCATTTAAAATTTAAAACCATTGAAGTTGACGTTGAACCATCTTTTTGGAGTTTATTGATTGTTACAACTGCTACATAGTATTCAAGTTGTATAATTTTTGGGCAAGTACAGTAACGATTTTCAACCGACCATCCAATTTTTCTGACCCAAAGGGGATAGTGGTCAAGGCAAAACATCCAAAAAACAAGTTTTGTAAACATGGACAGGTGGAAATACTGTAACTAACATTTGGTTTACCCAGTTTACCCTGGTGGTTTTTGAGCAGTGAAAGTCAGCGTCTCTACCCTTTGGTAATCCAAATTGGCTGGAACTAAATGGTGGATGTTCCAGCTAGCCATGTGACTCATGTGACTGACGACCGGGCCGGGCAAGTCTCAGAAAAATATCCCCATATCATCCCATATCCCCATATTGGTTGAATATTTATCACCATAGGATGCCATTACCCTCTGGTAATTTAACATAGCTATTGAAAATGGCCATTATTAATGGGAAAATCCACTATAAATGGCCATTTTCAATAGCTACGTTAAATTACCAGAGGGTAAATCATATTAAATCCCCATAGAATCCTTCGAAAGCTTGCAGCGCTGGAGGCTTTGAAGGAGCAGGTCGACAGCGAGGTGGAGGCCAAGTGCGTGTGTTCCGTGTTGTCCGAGTTGAAGGAAGAGCCCAGTGACTCTGGTGGGTTCATCAGCAACAAAAGGTGGTTGAATGGTGCTTCAATGGTGGTTTAATGGTGGTTGAATGGTGATTTAATGGTGACTCAATGGTGATTTCTGATGATATAAGGTGTTTCTGAAAGTGGATGGATCCCCAAGGTCACCATGGTTGTGGGGGTACCCCCATGGATTGGACATGTCTGGGAAGTATCACAAGCCGTAACTGGGAATATCAACAGGAAAAGTGGGAGGAGAGCAGAAGCAAACAGACCCAACTTGCAGGGGTAGATTGGTAGATTACCGATCCCATGAAACTGTTCAATGAGGCCTTGATTGAAGGCCTCAGCAAAATGGCAATGGAGAAATCATCATCATCCACTGGGGGTCATCATCCACTGGGGGTACCCTCCAGCAATTCAACATGGCTATGCAACATTGCAAATTCATAGATGATGATTTGCCTATTAAGAATGCGGATTTTCCACAGCTATGATCAGAGGCTAGCCCATCTTTAGACAGTTCAAGGGAGCCACGTGAAACCACGCGAGGCTTTGCAGAAACAGGGGGAGCTTCTGAAGTCTCAGGAGCAGGTTTGGCCAACCAGTCTGCCAGTGATTGGGGTGCAACATCCTACGGATCTTCAGCTTCTGGAAACGCCACCCGTTCCTGTCGAAAAGCATACATACAGTGGATAAAAATGGACGTTGGTGTCCGTGGTATAGGTATGTTCATGGGCCAGATGGTTTTTTTTTCACTGCTTGTTCGATTGGTTCAGCATTTTTTTTTACCTTCCAAGACTGAAGGGTTTTGCACAGAAAGAATTGTGACCGATTTTGTGGGTTCGTTGGTACCGTGGGTTTGAGCCGTCAACACCCCGCACAAACCCTGGTTTAGCAAGTATTGGACTTGTTCATACTTGCTCACTATTCTAGATCGATATATGTATATACATATATATATATAATTATATTATGTAAGATTCCTGTATTGAGATAGTAGACTATTTATATAGTCACAACTTTGTTTATTATTATATTTTTGTTTTTCTCTCTCTCTCTCTATATGTATATATACATGTAGCTACCATATTCTATAATACTCATATTTACATTCATCATAGGCATATTTGGTTGTCCATGTTACTTATATACATATACATGTGTGTATATATATATATATACATACATGTAGAATGATATTATCGATGATGCTCGACAGATTTTTTGACCCATGAGGCAGTGGCCGCCGCACGACGGGACCTGAAGGAGAAGCAGCGCGAAGCTGCCGAGGCCGGGAGGATGCTGAGGACTGGAAGCAGCAGAAAAAGGGATTGTGTAACCAATGAATTCGGTAGTAGTAATAATGGGGCAATCTAAGTAAGAATGATATTGGAGGTTTCCATATTTTAATCCTCTAGGAATTGGGTTTGACGATGTTTGTAGCAGTTTTTATATCATATCCTCAAGCGCTGGGATTGATGATGATTTCAAGGATTAGAAAGTGGATTGATACAGCAAACATAGGGATTGAACGAGCACCCAGACGTGGGGAGATTCACCAACAATTCCAGGGATTTTAGATCCCAAAGATGGGGAGATGGGTAACTAAACAGTCGACCGGCCAAATGGAGTAGTTTGATAGTGCTATTGGTCAATTTTTGTAGGTCTATTGGTGTCATATTTCAAAAAATCACTCGCCTTTTTGGACCTTTGGAAAACACGGCTATTTATCAACAACTATGCGACTACTTTCCTTTATCACATGGGGGATACAGGTTCCGATCACCGTGCAGCTGATGCTTCATCCTGCTGCTGATGACATGCAACGATCGTTTGTCATGAAAATTGACTAACATTTTGGACGTTTCAAACGTTTTGTTTTCGTATATAGACTTCAACTGATTGGCCTGATGGGTCACTGTTTTTTTTCCTCGTCCGGTGGTATTTGTAGCTGATGCCCGATCATTCCGAGTTAAACAGTGATTCAAGATGAGAACATTCATTAGAAGATATATATAGTTATTATGAGATACACTAACACTATAATTATAAGATGATGCTTGGCCACGTTCAGGGCGAACGGCGCCTGTCCATGCTGGGGAGCGAACTCAAGGAAGCTCGCGAGGTGCGCCCCCACGGTCATCAAACACATCACTGGGAAATCCCCCGAACGAGTCATCGAGGTTTCTCGCTGGGAAAATCATCGAACTATTGGAGGGGTTGGATTTTCCTGGACATGGTGACCTAGCTGGGTCTGATCACCATCGCTATGTCAGTGTGGATGTTACTGATGTTGGTGGTGACTACGCCAGATCGGGTGAAACATCATGATCATCATGGCTGCGATTCTGGTTGCTAGATTGAGATAGATTGAGCACGCTGTGTTCTGTTCTTTCCAGATGATGTGATTGGATTCCGCTAGTGTTTGAAGCATTGTAGCTCGAGAACAAAGAGAAAGACCCAGAACATGAAGGATTCATGGCGGTTCCTGCCAGAAATAGAAAGGCAGGGGGAATGCAGAAGCAACCACCTGGTTAGAATTCTCGGGGACCTTCGTCATCATATTTTCAGGCACGGTCCGTCATGCCCAAGTGATGGAAACATGGGCTTGGAGCGCGCCAACATCGATAGATGTGATATTTTTTTACTATATGACGATGACGTCCTGCAAGACCTCGAGCAGTTGGCAGTTCCAAATATCCCTGTTCTCTTCTCGTCGGATGACCAGGCTCGCTTGCAGCTGTTGTGCCAGAGCCTGTTGGAGGTGTCACTTCAGCGGGTGGATTTTCGCAGTTCTGGTTCTGAATTATGGATAGGAAAGCCGATCCCCTGTGCTGTGTCTTCATGCGATTGGATAATGCACGCACCTTTAGGAAAATCTGATCCAGGATCTGCTCTCCCAAGTGTTTGTACCATTCAATGACAGATTTTGGACCATTGAAGAAACAACAAAAGCTTTGAAGGTTGTATGGTGAAGGCAGAGCAATGCCCGTCATTTGTTTCGAAAGAAAAAGGTCCGGAGATCCATTCTAGTGCTGAACCTCCCCATCATCCTACTTCTTTACCAGTTTTACCGTCCAAATTGATTGTAAAAACTGCAAGACAAGGTCCAAAGTAAAAGATACCTTGGAAACCAACCCATTTCCTATATCCGTCATATTTGATCTGATCCTATCAGTTCTATCCCCCCAAGCGGTGCGAACTAAGATGATCATATCCCGCTATAGGACACACGTGTTCACAGGATTGGCTGAAGGGACAATTTGCAGGAACCCCCTGTATTTTCCGTTGAAGACCCCTTGTTTTCTTCAATTGATCGCTTTAAATCAACCCATCGAACATCAGAAAAAACGCGATTAAAGCTCATGTTTTGATGCTTTAACCATGTAAAACAGCTCTGAAATCAACCGTTTTGATTGTTGCTGTTCGATGGTTCAGGACGTTGATTTGCCATTCCTGGGCTCCAAGAAGGACTGCAAGGCGGCCCTGCGGCGAGTGGCTCCTTGGCGTAGATGGGAAATGATTGGGGGAACTATCCCCAAATTGACCTTACCCTCTGGTAAACTAACATAGCAATGGAACATCACCATTTTCAATGGGAAAATCCACTATAAATGGGCCATTTTCAATAGCTATGTTAAATTACCAGAGGGTACCTTGTAGGATTTGTAGGTCCCCTGAATTATGATAATTTACTGTATCCAGATCTATGCATGGATATTAAGTATGTGGCTATAGGGCTCCGACCGTAGTTATTCAGTACATGGAAAACGTGTAGTTATTTACATTTATGAATGGTTATAGTTGTAGCCGTTGTTAGGTATGCGACATAGTTACACATTCGGGTTTGTCCGAAAATGGGGTATGTCCCAAAACGGCCATTCTAATTGGGAAAATGACGATTAAACACTAAAATGTGGTCCTCCCCTATGTCCTGACAGCCCCATTTATGAATGGGTCAAAGCCACAATCATGGCTAAGTTATGAAGAATAGCTTTTGAATGCTTTTCTAATCTGAGGGATACACCATTTTATGGCCAACCCAATCTATGGCCCTTGAAACATCGTGAAATGATGGAACCCGCAAGACTATGGCCCCGAAAAAATTAGCAAAACCAGAAAGGGTATTTTTGGTCAGCCGTCGTTTTTTTCTTTTTTTTTTCCGGGATGGAGATGGACGACTGTCATTTCTCTGGACTATCCGATCGTTTCTTCGCCCCCTGGTCTCCGCGTCCGAGGTCTCGGCTGGCTCAGAGTTGGGGGTCCCCAAAGACTTGGCCGAGTTTGGAGGGGTCGCATCACAAATCAGTGGAGCAGTTGGGAGGAGTTTTGCGGTATTTTTTCAATGAGTTTAGACATGGCTTTTCCATTTCGAAGTGGCCGCAAGGGGCATACCATTGGATTGGGGTCATGTAGTATTGCCATATATCCACTACCAAAAATGGTTAGTTAGAAACTCTACCATCTCGAAATGGGAGGTTCATGATTGGATTTACCACATTAAGTAACTTCAAAATTATCTTCCGATGATCATGTAATTTGAGTGAAAAGGACTACGCAAACTAGTAACCTCTCCTTTCGTACTCGACCTTTTTGCTTTTGGAATAGAGAACTGGAGCCGCAAGCGCTTGTTGGATCCAACCATTTGAACGAAAGGTCCCCAAAACTCTTGCGCTTCATCGCTTCATCGGTTCATCATGATTTTCCTCATTCAGAAATGGCGAAATGGTATGCCCACAAGCAAAAAGTCACTATAGATCAAAGATGGCACGATCGGTCCAATCGTTCGAAAATCTTCTGGAAAAACCAAAGGTAAATAAAAAAGGGGCATCAAGGACAGTCATCAGTCTATCCCCGTTGGTGAACTCCCCCAGGTCCAGCGGACATGAGCTCAGCATCGACGTCCAGTTGGACTACCAGCAGCTGCCCGAGGAGCGTTTTAATCGTCGCGATGGCGACGCTGCCATGTGAAACATTGGGCAGAAATTGAGCGATTTAAGAACCATTTCACCGCAAAAAATGTGATTTAACATGATTTAGCATGATTTAAGCATCAAACATTGAAATATGAGATGTGTTTGAGAGACTATCGTTTGGTTTCTGGATCTGTTATTTGGCCCGTGGTAAACAGACGAGTTTATTCAGATGTTTTTTTCATAAACGCGCTTTTGCTTTTTTGATGGAAGACATACACAATCCAACAAAGATATGGGATGAAAATCGGGGGACTCGATGGACTCCATGGATCCGATTGAAATGGCGAAAAAACACCCACCAGGAGCGGCGTGCAGCAGCTGGCTCAGGAGCCTCGCCCGGCCGGGGGGATTTTCCGGCCGTAGGTACGGTATAAATATTTCCAAGCTTTGGCCATAATTTGGATGAAGAATCATGAGGGTGAAATTTTGGGTAGCCTATTTTCAGACCAACCCATTTTTCACTTCCAGGTGAATGAGCCAAGGTCTTCAAACGAATTCAGAAGCGACTGTGAGCCCCCCATGGGATGAAAAGATAGGTCCATAGGTGTCGTGGCTTGCCTGTCTCCTGAATGTAGAAAACGGGGTTGGGTCTCCCGTGTGCCTGCCGTCTCCTGGGTATGGATATGGGTCAACAACGGGAACCACCAAGCCTGACTGGGTTTAGATCCAAAAACTGGTCAGTCATTTCTATATAGTGGATCTCTGGTCCCCGGGTTCTTCGATTCGACTCATCCTTGCTCTTTAAGGCTCCCATTGTTGACGATACAACCGCGGTTTTCGGTTCTATCAAAAAACTTATTATATAAACCCCTTTCCCAGGTGCCCAATTTCAAACATAAAAAACTTTGTTTGGCATGGGAGCAGCCAGGCCCTGCGAGCAAGTTGTTGGAGGACGAATATCGCAATGAGCTTCGACGTTCCTGGGCAGTGAGATTTTTTCTTCCGAGAAATGGATCCAAAAGTAGAATATATATATATATATATGTATATATATTTATGTATATATATATATACATACATACATAATTATGGGCAGTTGCTGGGTTTGATCATCTGGTGACGCGCCTGGGGTAGGGAATAGTTCTCATTTTTTAGCAGAACAACGGCACTTGTTGGATTGGATTTTGCATGCTATCAAGGGATCCTATGAATCTCTGAGGTTTGGGAGGACAGTTGGAGCAGGTGCAGCCGAATCTCAAGGTGCGGTGTTTACCGAACACCGCCGGCTGTTTTTCCTGTGGCAACTCAGGCCGTGCTCGAGAAGCCGAGAAGCGAGTGGCAAGAATCTTTTAGCCATTTGTTGGCCAAATGTTGCAGCCTTTGTTTTTTATCCTCCATCTACCCTCTGGTGAACTAACATAGCAATGGAAAATCACCATTCTTAATGGGAAAAACCACTATAAATAGCCATTTTCCATTGCTATGTTAGTTCACCAGAGGGTATTCAATTCTCATGCAGATTCGTGAAGTCCCAGGCGGCAGATTGGTTCCAAATCCGCCAGATCCACTGGCATTCCAAGTAAGTTTCAAAACAGGGTAGCCCAAAAAACCCTGTGGTTGAGACAAGAGTACCATAAATTGCCTGTTATAGACCCATGATATGAGGATATTAATCATCAATAATCAACCAATTCATAGGGATATAAGCCATGAAACTGGCATAGGGGTTTGTAGTTGATTTTAGCCATCAACCAATTTACCATCATGAATTAACCCATCAAAAAACCATGAATCAACCAGCCATCACAACCCAGATCCATCCCGCTGGACCACCGCAGGCCATCGACCAACTGGAGGAGGCGGACCAAGAAGCCATGGCAGCGGAGCGCGAGGTCGCTGCTGGCGTTTTGCTGGTTTTGGGGGTCCCCTCTTGAGAGGATTCTTCGGGCGGAGATTTTGACGGTATTTTTGATGGATTTTGATGGGTTTAGATGTTCTTTTTTATGGTTACTGTGGCCCCAAGACCTTACCAAGGCCGCACGATGGAAGTATTTAACTTCTTGAGAGGTTGTTTGGGTCAAATTCATTTGAGGTCTCGCTTTTCTAGGGAGATCCCGATCATTTAAAGTCCTTCACCACAGGTTGTAGTTGACTAGGAACCAACCACCCACGGCTCCATACCATGGAAGCCGTGGCGGCCCAGCGGCCCAGCGGCCCAGGTGCAGAAAGCCAAGAAGAAGATGGAGGCCCTATGGGAGGATGGTTGGAATCGGACCCAGAAAATGGTTGTCATTTTTGGCTGGTTTGTGGCGGGTTTTCCTCAGCAGTTTCGGTTATTTCATGTTATTTACTACATTTACTGTTGATGAAGTTGATGATATCCCCATTTATTGTCGATTAGACTTGTAATTGAAAATCTATTCACAGTCTATTCACTTTTGAATTAACCATTCAACCATGGTTGTATCACCATTTATTTCTAGCAGAAAGCGGTTGGGCAATCTCTGGGCCTGGTTCCCCAACAGCTGTTAGGGTTGAACGGGTCAATTATTGACCAATTATTGATGAAACATGATTACCTCATAGGAATTATGATGAAACATGATTACCTCAATTATTGATCAATTATTGATGAAACATTATTGATGAAACATGATTACCTCATAGGAATTATGATGAA
>Ga0126342_10022588_pt1 | contig 10368 bp, 10 predicted proteins | sample Cyp1metagenome_FD_92528 | JGI IMG/M metagenome (GOLD analysis project Ga0126342, IMG submission 92528) | Coral microbial communities from Lord Howe Island, Old Settlement Bay, Australia - Cyphastrea 1 metagenome | ecosystem: Host-associated > Invertebrates > Cnidaria > Coral ...
CGGTGCTAGCGCCACCTTTTTCTCTGCAATCACCGTGCCCTTTGATAAAGGCATCCAAAGCCACACCAGGATACCAAACCCAGGCTAGCCTCGCATGTGGAGGACAACCCAGGCTAGGGTATCATCCCCTTCCACGCGCCCCCTGCTGGCTCACAGACAAGTAATGTCGTGTGGCACTTTGGATGCGAGGGTGGGCGGCTGTGGGGATTTGTAAAGTGGCCAGTGCCTGTAGGCCAGTGTCTAGGTAAATTCTGGCAGTGTGGATGTGCTGCCATCGGCCTTTTGTCACCAGCTCATCTAGTGATGCACCATTTTTATATGCACTGGTGGCACCACCTCTCCTAAGAGAGTAGGGCTTATAAAACCCTTCTGGGAGGCCGAGGTCAGCAACCACTGAGTGCCAGGTATCCATAAAAGATCTCCTAGACTCAACCCAAAACACGGGTGATTGCTTTGACAGCTTCATCAGTTCCCTGAGCGCATGCAGGGCTGACGGCTCTGTCAACTCCAGGCGTTCTAGAGGTAAGAACGCCTTCTTGGTTCCTTTGGAACTGGATATAAAGACAACAGCTTTATTGTTGCCAAAAGTGATGTCCTTTGGGCCCAAGGAGAGCAATTCGCCTGTCCTCAGGAAGAGTGCAAAAGCCACGATCACCAGCCAAGCAAACCTAGGGTGTTTCCATTTTAGGCCTACACCCGCAAAAGCCAACACCATTTGCGGTGACATAGGTGTGGCACGGTTGGGAAGCTCCACTTGATTCCATACCTTTACCAGCTTCCAACTCCATGGGAGGTGTTGCTTTGACTGTGGCTTAAAATGTTGTATGGCGGCCAAAGTGTAATTTGCCAAGGACTTGGCCTCACCGGATTCCCAAAGGACTTCCACATACTCAGCAACCATTTCATCAAAATCCTCAAATTGAGGTAACACAAAATTGCGTTGCAGTTGGTGAAACCGGCAAAATGCCGTGAAACATTCGTGGTACCTCCTTTCTGTCTTTTGCCCCAACACCTGATGGCTAAGTTTTCCCAGTTCTCTCCTTGCTTGTGCTCTCGACTCTTTGGTCCTATGACCTTCAAGTACCCTCGTAGGCATAGCGTCTGGAAGGTTCGTCTGCTGGGTTGTCTTCTGATTCAACCCAGCCACAGACGGGGTAAATACCCGCCGCCAGTTGTAGGGCGGCAAACCTTCGCAGAAGTCGATTGAGCACTTTGGCACTGGAACGTCCCTTGACGACCACCGCCAACGCCACCATGGAGTCGGTCAGGTGTAGTGCCCTGCAACGAGAAAACTGGCTTGATCTTACCCTCCATTCGAAGGAGTGGATCAGCGCTCTAAGCTCCAACACATTTATGTGCTCTGAGCGCTCAAAGGGGTAGGCTTGAGCCGGATGCCACAGCCATCTTGATGGATCGATGCTTCCGCGGGGGAAGGAATCCGGCCGGAACAAACTTCCCAAATCCAGCCGCACATCTGATCCACGGAACTCTTGTCTTCTGACAAAAGCTGCCACCAGCTTGGAACTCAGCTTCCGTTCCTTTTCAAGTAATTCTTCATCCGTTGGAAATTGTTCTGACACTTCTTGAATGGCGGTCATCTCCAACTCACCGGCCACCGTCACTTCATCATCCTCACGGCCTCTCTCCACCTGCTCGGTGTCTGAGAGGTCATCTTTGACTGGCGCCTCTGGTTCAGCTGGCTGCTGGGCCGACCGGACAAATGCAGCCACGATCTGCTTTGCCCCGATCAAGGGTTTCAAACCCATCTTGAAAAGCGCCAGGTCAATGAGACTGGCCACCGTGTTTGTGTGAAACGAATTTCCCAGTGCAGCGCAGCGCATATCTTCTGCTGCTTGTACTTCATCTTCCCCTTGAGGGGTTTTCTTTGACAGAGCTGCCGTGTAGCCCCTTGGAAACCCCATGAGGACCTCCCTTTCAAGGGCTTTCAGCGGTCTCAGAATCCCATCTTGTTTCACCATGTAGACTTCAGCATAGGTGTACGGCGGGTAGCGGAACTTGTCTTCCACCCAACGTTGCTTCGCCACCTCGTCAGTTCCGCTCAAGCCGGCTGGTGATGGTGGCGGTTTCTTGCGCGGAATTGCCCGCGTGAAGGTTGGAAACCTGACGGAAACGTCCTGGTCGGTCTATGACAAGTAGCTTTTGATTTTCCAGCTTTCCTTCTTGTGACCCCGACGGTGGCGTCTGGATCCCATGATCGGCCAGGCGCATGGCTTCCTCTTGCCCAGCCCGTGTGAGCCTCGAGGAAATGCACATTCCTCCCCCGGTCTCACAGGCATCACTGCAGGTCACCACAGGGTCCACCCGCGCCTTCAGGTCAAACTGAGCAAGAGGCAGCATAGCCTCTAGCAAAAGCATTTCTTGCTGCAGCGCACCGCTGATCACAATCTCCTCAGCACCCCTTGCAATTTCCACAAAAATCACCTCCATCACAGAAAATAAACATCTCCGAAACTGCAGAATGTGGACCGCCTTTCCAGCGTACACCTGCAAGGCCTTTCTTGGGACCTTCTTGAGAGATCTGATCCAAGAACCCAATCCGTACAGATCTAGGCTCCGCTTTGCCTTGGTCCTCAGCACTCCATTCTTTCCATCTATCAATGAGCCAAGGCGTTCAGCTTCTCTCACCCGCTTCAATGCCTTTTCCGCATTGACAGGTATGCCCCACCAGGCATACGCCTTCCGCAACTGCTCTTGCTCTTCAGCCGGCTTTCCTTCCAACTCAGCGACCACACACTTCTCAACTTGTTCGATCACTGTCGTGTCGTCCAAGTAGATGTTCCAAGCCGGCATCTCGCTCAGGTCTGGAAAAACTGCTGCCCTCGAAATTTCGGCCAGGGCGCTCAGACCAGCGCCTCCAAGGGCCCTGCTTCTCAGGGCGATCTGCCGGTGTGCGGCCTGCATGAGGCCAACTGCTGAGGCCCAGCCCATCGGCAGTACGCATACCCCTAAACGGGTCATGCCACTGCCTTCGAGGTCCAGCGCCTCCAGTGGCACCTCCTTTTCTATCACCATGTAGTCAGCCCAAGCCTCAGGCAAACGGAAGAGATAGAAGGCTGAGGTGAGGTCTTCGCCAGAAACCAAAAGCTCATGCTGGTCCTCAATGATCAGCCTCTGAAAAGATGCAGCACCCGTCAATAGCCCGGTGTCGCCCTGGATCTGGGCCATGAAGAAATTGGTGCTGCGGAGGTCTATGATAAAACGAAGGACGGGGTCCCCCTCTGGTGTCACCTTTCCAGGCTTTGGAACCCCAAAGGCCCCGTTGAGGAGCTTGACGCCCTCCATTTCAGGGCACCTGCGGACTGGCCTAACCAAACCTCTCTCGTAGAGGGCTTTAGCTATCTTGTTCCACTCTGCACTGGATGCATGAACCTTTGGACGTGGTGGTAACCCTTGTGGAGGGCTCAGCACCAGTTTCTCCGGGTGCTTCACTGTCTCCTGGAGCTCTTCTGGCAACACCGCCAGGATGTCTACCAGGCCACCATGCTCCGGAGAGGGCAAGCCCGGCAAAACCTGATTCAGGGTGAGGGGGACCGCCTTTTCAATCACCTCACCGGTATAGCTCACCCTAAGTGAGTCAATGGCCACGTCCCAGTCTTCCATTGACGTCCGCGGTACCCCATTGGCCTCCTTCTCATCAATGAAAACTCGGACCAGCTCCCACAAGGTTTCAAGGGCCCTCTCCTGTGGGGCCGTGGCCTGACCACTGGGCGTAGGCCTTGTCCCCACTGCCCTGTCACCATACATAAAATTCAGCATCACGACAACAAGGCCATGCCACGCCCGGAGACCCTGGCCTCTCAAAACCTTGGAGGCTCGACCTTTTGTATCCCCTCGCTTTCGCCAGTCACCCGGCTCATCTTTAACCTTCATCTCATCTAAAATTTCATTCAAGGCCTCCCTTCCATCATACCACAACGGGAGAGGAAAGAGATTCTGCATCCTCCCCTCTCTCGGTGACGGGGATTGCAGAGACCAAAGGAAGTATTCCTTCAGGGGGCCTTCAACTGCCATCAACTGCAAGGCCAGGTGTTTCACCAACTGAGCGGAGGATAACCCTTTGGGGGGATTGTCTGACAGCCACTCCCTCAAAAGGGAGCTGGCCGCCGCATTCAAGTCAAGGTCACATTCCTCCGATTCTTCCCGTCGTCGGCGTCTGGCCTTCCGGCTTTTCGGAAGTTCTTCCTCCTTTCCTTTTGCTTCTGTATCCACTGCTTTCGCCTTTCTGCTCTTCTTCCGGGGCTCACTGGATTGCCTCCTGTCTCGCTCCCTGTAGAGTTCCTTGGGCTCGGAGGCGGCCCTTCTTTTTCGGGATCTGACTTGTGGCCGATCGTCAAGGACGTCAAGGGGTGGCCCTCTTGTCGGGAATCCTGCCGGCGCCTTTCCTCGAAATGGACTCTTGTCCCTTGCTTCTCTGGGCCGGTCCTCCAAGCGCTTGGGCGCCGCTCGGCCGGAGCTTCTTGGACGTGGGGGTGACGACTCACGGACTTCCCCGTCCCCGGGTCTAGCCCGCTGCCGACTCCCTATTTCGGTCTTTGCAGCTTTGCCAGACTCTCTCTCAGCTTGACTGCTTGGAGTTCTGACCTGGCGGCCATGTGGCGCTCGTCCTCCCTCGTGAGCGATGCCGCCGAGGGGGGAATGATCTCCAGATGCTTCGCGGTATTCCATCCCCCTTCCTGGAAGGATGCCTCGACCGCCTTGAAGCGCTGCATGAGCAGATCCAGGCTCTGCTTTAATTGGCCCGCCAGAATGGCGTCTAGAGCCATGGCTAGTGTCACCAGCTCTCTGTGGGACCGGACTCCTATCTTTGCGGGCTGGTGATTCACAAGGACGACCTGATTCAAGTACGCCATCACCTTTTGCCCGCTCCAAGCGTTCTCGTCCTCGGCCCAATCGGTCCGCTCTGATAAATAGCGAGTCATCTCGTTGAGAGATCTGACCGCCAGGTGCCCGGGCTTCTTTTGGGCAACTCGCCAAAGGTCCCCTCCCCGAGCTGAGGTTTTCCGAAAATGCGAGCTCCCACTGGACCGACTGGAGTCACTGGACCTCTCTCGTCTGTCCGTCTTGTCTGTCCTGCCACGTTTCTTTGACCTGGACCTTTCAAGCTCCTTGGTCCTCTCAATCCCCTTTCGGAGATGCTCATCCAAACTCCTCGTCCTTCCCCTCTTTTCACTGGGTGACTGAGAGTGCCTTCGCCTCGGGCTGCGCTCTCTAGCCTGACCTTGTGCCGGTCCAATGCTCTCAACCGCCTTCCTAGCGGCTTCCACTGCAGCTTCCAAGCCGGTTCCCCCTGGAGGGTCTACCACTGGTGCTGCCATCTTGGCTTGAGCCTTGGCCTCAAGCTGCTTTCGGCCCAGCCGCTCACCCAGCGGGCGCAGGTAGGCCGCATTCATCATGGCCGCAGGACTCAACAGCCTCCAATGATCCAAATGGACCATCTCACGCTTGTCACCCCTCGCCAGCTTCATTCGGCAGCGCTTTTGCTCACCACTGCATATGTGGTAGACTGCACCAGCTGCCAGCGTGTTGTCAGCGTACCATTGGTAGTACTCGTCTGAGGCCTCACCATGCTCAGCTGTCAGGAGTCCTTGCACTTGATCCTCCCAGCTTCGTAGCTTGATGATGGCCCTTCCTTGTGGATTGCCGCGGTCATCATAGCAGGCATATTCCACGTAGCGGCCAGACTCCATGGTCTCTACCGCTATGCGCAGGGCCTCAGGGCCCAGATCAGCCGCAGTGACCCAAGAGGCATCACTTGCCGGCCTCTCAAGTCGAAGGGCCAGGTCCACCTCATCCACGGTCAGACCCAGCTCCTTCCCATATTGCTTCAGGGCATCCATGCCCCACTCCAAGGGCACACCTCCCTGAGGAGGCTGTGCCCAGCTTCGACCCTTCCACTGTGAGCCGAAACTCCGCATGCCGGGTGCTCGTGCATAACCCTCCTACAGGATTCATCATATACACATGTATATATATATATGTGTATATATATATATATATATACATATATATACATATATACACATATGTATATACATATATATATGTACATATACATAATATATATATATACGTTTCATATATATATAATACATAAACACATATACACATATACTAGTAGTATACACATATACATATATACAAATATACATACAAACATATATACATATACAAATATACACATACACTAATTATACACACACATATACACATATACATATGTGCTATTGCAGAATACTTAAACTCCAAATGATGGCATATAGATTGCATATGTACATATGGCGCATATATATATATATGTATACAATATATGATGATGAAGGCAAATCATATTCATCTTATGTATTTATCGATATAGAGTACAAGTAAAAAACAACAAATACGATGAGCTGCAATAAAAGTACCTACAGTATATATATATATATATTATATTAGAATGTATATCAATTCAGTAAACTGATATCTGAAGGTAGTTGATTGAGGAATCGGCACTCTATGCATTGGTTCGGTTGTCCAGCTATTTTTCTAATTTTCTCTTGAATCCTGATATCACATTCCACTTTCTCGAGGAACAGTCAATCCAGAATCTTCAAATCAATCAAAGTAAGTTTGAGGATCACCCCTTGGGCAACATCTTAGGCACTGGCGTTGAAAGGTAATTGACCTACACAACAAATCAATACAAATCAAGGCATTCAAACATGTTTGACAAGTAGAAACTGCCTTTAGCATCAGTTGACGTAGATTGTTACCTTGCATTATATTGCATGGGTATGGTGATGTCGATCCATGCGTTGCATGACAAGCTAGATTTCTCGTGCCTGCAAACACTCTTCGAAGCCGTCCTACAAATATTCTTGGACAGTTGTGTTTGTAGCAAGAGTCAGCAAAGAACCGAGTAGTAGAAGGACTACCAAGGTCTGTGCAAAGCTTGAATTGCGTTGCGTTAACCAAACTGGCAGTGATAGGAATTGACATGATCACAATTTGCAGTGTTAGGAAACCACTGTTCAGTAGCATTTCTCCAACCCTTCACTGCATTGAAGGTCCTGAGTACGGATGGTGTCTTCAGTACCCAAAATAGCTGCGTTGTGCACCAACACATCCTTAGCTCAAAGCCAAAAGGACAAGAATGCGACTGATGCCTGCCATGCACCGGCTTTAGTGCCTGAGAGGCCAACAAGTGGCCCTTTGTACTGCTCTGTAAAATCTCTGACGCTTTGCAGAGACGCAAGATCCATTTCCATAATCACCTGAGTCGAAGATGTCAATGATGCCACACAAACAAGCTATGTAATCTATGTAAATTGGAAGATATCCATGCTGACAGCAATGTCAAATCTTTCCTTCCGGTGACAGACCGCGCTAGACTATTAGACAGGAGACTGGTGGAGGCGCGCTTGGGTGCTCCTGTTGAATCTTGACGAGGTGAAATGCAAAAACAAAGTGAGCAAATTGGGAATTGGATCAGATTGGCAGGGATGTCGACACCAACCAAGGCCTTCTTTAACCTCACTTCCAGGGCTTTTCCCTTCTTCATATCGCGCACCTCAAAGACCCGAACTTGCACTTCTAAAGTCATCACGGAAGAGTCCTGAAGATATTATCGGATCCTCAAATCAGTGGACATACGAGACACAAACTTGAAGGATGTCGGTGCTTTTGTACATGACACATTGTCTGCAATCCCTAAGCTGAAATCCCACAACAAGCAACGCAATGTACCAAACAGCAAAATATACAAAGGGAAAAACTCCAGTCACTGCGGCCAGCCAGATTGTATGACTATTAGGACTGCTATTTCCATATAAGACTGTATAAATCAATATATATATATATTATAAATATAAATCATATCAGATCATATCAGTCAAAGCAGTCGCAGCATGAGTTGAAACATGTTGTAATATACTACTAAGGCTGTTCGAAATGGGTTACATAGGTCTGCTTAGGTGGAGTTTGCAACATGGGTATTTGATATGTCCAACAAACTCAGGGCACGGCAGGGAGAATTAAAGTTGCATTCCATCCAGCCAGCACCTACTCTGCCAATCCCCCAATTGCCAGGCCGGGATCGAATATAATCTTGATTGAATTGGGACATGATGGACATGGTTCCCCACAAATCACATGATTCTCAGGGACTGTTGAGACTCGCATGAAGAAACAATCACATGGCTTGCAACCATGCACTGTATGGAATATCCCTGCCTTACTGCCAAGGGAATGTCGAGGGAAGCCTTTTTCAAGTGGGTCAAACAACCTCAAGATAACCCAAATGGTAATTTCGCAGGAAAGTAAAGAAACAATAAGAAACAGAAGAGCAAAAAATAGTGTGTCCAGGCACCCCAAAGATGATTTCATATGATTTCCAACCTCTCACATTTTCATGGAATATCATTCGGACCCAAATTGCTTTGGAGAATGAACAATCCAGTTGACAACTAGTTTTATAACTAGTTCAATCCGCAGTTAAATTCTACAACAGAACAACCCTCCGTAAGCAAACAAAACACATCGCTGCCATCTTGTCACAGATCGGGTTCAAAATGTTGGGATGTTCACTTCACGTACATATTCATGTGCCATGTTCATCCATTTTCTTGGGTGTGTTGCAACAATTTAAACAACAAATCTTGGGGCTGTGTGACATCGGGTCATCGGGCCCTGGCCTTCGCTTGCATCAAACCAAGGCCAGAAGTAGCGCCCGTTATGAGCACCCGCTTCCCTCGCATGTCGACTTCTTCCAGCTCGCCCAAAGGTGGGGTTCTTGCAGCCTGCCAAGCGACCTCAGGATTGAGGTTGCAATCTGGTTCACCGCCAGCCACAATGACGGTGGAAAATGGTGGCAAACAAGTCAGGTGTCGAATTTGAATAGGCTCTGAAATGCTCGTGTCATCTCCTGTCTCTGATGAGCTTGCGGCTGCTATGGCAGCAACCAGGAACGGCACACACCTTGAAACTCTTAAGATCTGTTGACCAGCGACTTGTTGAAAAAAACAGTGTCTCAAAGCCTGGGGCTGGCGCATGCAGCTGAAAATGGTTTTGGTCGTGGTCATGCCATTGGCCGGCGTTTTGGAAGATGCCACCATGGCAGCACCAATGAGACGCTACTTATGACAGACACGTCATTCTATCAAACTGAGGCGGGCTTTGTTTTGCACATTTCAAATGACAAAGCCTTCTTTCCTGCTAAAAGACAGCTCCCATTGCATACTTCAACATAGGTGGATCTAGCCCTTGGAAAGCCTTGACATTGTGGCTACAACGCATGGTTGATCATGTGCGAGGCTCAAGCAACTACGATGGATTCAAGCTGCAACAGAGCCAGAATCAGCAAGCATTGGCTTTGCGGACCCCTGCCGAGGCGCATGTGCTGAGCTTTTGAACTCAATCAATTGGTGCTTTCGCGGTACAACGCAAGCTGCTAAGCTAACTGCCACTGCGTTTGCAGCAGCGGTTCCGGACGAAGATCTGCGAAGCACCAGCTTTCATGCTTCGCTGCAAAGACCGTCTGTCAAGCCAAGTAGTTCACACGATGCTTCAAAGAGTTCCTGGCTCAATCTCTCTACACAAATGCCAGCGAAAGAAGGCCATCAACGCTAGTTATTCTGATTGCATCACAGTGCATGCATCAATTGAATAATGTGTTGATGAGGGGCCACACACACACTTACATGCTTGTTCTTCAAAAGAAATTAAATACTAGTTTGATATATGATCTGTATGACTCTATAAAATATATATATATATATATATATTATATATGTAATTATATGTATACATACGTATAGACTGTCCTCTTGCAAGAGGCGGTTGGAAGCAGTGGCTGAAACGCTCGCCACTCCACAGTCTTCCGCCTGGAGTTGTGGCTTGTGCTGCTTGTTTTCGCACCAAATGGATGATTTCTACGTGTGACGGAGACTGAAAGGGTAGAAAAACTGAAACCATTCCTGAAATTGTCCGACCGTCTCAACAGCAGCATGGCAACTGCTGATATCGGCGAAAAATCTTCTGATTTTAGACCGGCCTGCATGCCGCAATTCACCAAAGGAGGTGACAGTGCTGAGTAATAGCGTCCTGATGCCGCCTGAGCAGAGCAAGATGGCGAGATTGGTCAAACATTGCTCTCTTGTAGCACATCGTAAACTTGAACAGCAAGGATGCGGATAGAAATGCTAGAAAGTACAACTCAGCTCAGCGGTGCCCATCCTGCACGGAAGGATGTGTAGACACATGGATTTGAGTCTTTGGACCATCCTCCTCGCAGTGCACGTTGAAAGGCACCCATGTCTGACAACTCTGACAGTCGATCTTGAAATATTGGACATATCTTGAAGATCTTGAAGA
>Ga0126342_10022589_pt1 | contig 10367 bp, 8 predicted proteins | sample Cyp1metagenome_FD_92528 | JGI IMG/M metagenome (GOLD analysis project Ga0126342, IMG submission 92528) | Coral microbial communities from Lord Howe Island, Old Settlement Bay, Australia - Cyphastrea 1 metagenome | ecosystem: Host-associated > Invertebrates > Cnidaria > Coral ...
AAAATGGCCGCGTCGCTTTTACCAGACTCCACTTTATGTATTTTTCCCTCCCCTCTCCCCTTCATTTTTTCTTCGGTTCCTTTCTTGCTTACCTACCTTTCGTGTTCCCCCTCTCAAGTGAAGATTTCACCAGGAAAAACTGAAATTTTGCCACAACAATTGGTAAGCATTTGAGTAGTTGGATCACGCAAAGTAAAGTAATTTTCTGATGAACATGTTCGACCTAATCAGTTACACTTTATGCAAACTGCAAGGGGGATTGGATGAAATTGCTTGAAAACCTGCCGAAGTGGTACGCCTAGAAATTCGTTGAATTTCTCCAATTTGATCCAATCCACGACCTTCCAAATGCCACCCAAAAAATGTTGAAAATATATGAACATATATAGTAAAATTAATGATGGTAAAACAGCATAGATCCATTGTTATATAAGGGTAGAGACGGAGGGATACGGAGGGTCTAGGCACCCCGTCTGCCGAGGTCAGACGCCATTCGCGAAGGTGCCGCGGGCTTCCTGTCCACGCAGCACCTTGGCATTTCCTCAGAGAAACGGGGACAGTGCAGCATGGATTTTTGTTTTGAGGTTGAACAGAAGGTAAACAAAAATATTCAAAGATATCTATATTAAGCTTAAAATAATTTTACGTATAATATCATTATATATATATCTCATATATGTATATATAGTTAGATAGCTGATCTATAGATCATTTTTTGATATGGATGATGAGATAGATACCTGACGCTTCAGGGATGAACTTCCGAATCAACCTGGCGGTTTCAAACATCTGGTATTTTTTCCCATTGATCCCCACGAGAAACACAAGGATCCACATGTTTTATGGTTCAATCATGTTCAATCCCCATATTGGGATTATCCCCAGATAATCCTAAACCTATTTTAGTTTCATTTAGTTTCACTTCTATTGGGGCTATAAGAGACTAGATAAACATAGATAAACTAGCTTTCATTTGCTACCATTTGTCACCAACTTCGACAGATACGCCAGCATCTTCAAGTTGGCGGTGGTGGTGCTCATCGGAATCTTCTTGATGTACATCGTCCGCGAGCCCCCGAAGAATCTCTCCCAAGTGCCCTCCTCACGGCTGGCGGTCTGTGTGGCCGTATCCTTCGCCACAGGTGCGCGCTGTCGTGCAACGGTGGTTTGATGGGTAGATCTAGGGATGGGGACAATGGGGATAACTATAATGATTACCCATGGTACATAAATATAGACCCTGAAAATTACCAATTTTTAGTGGAAACTAATCTTCCAACCCCTATCTGCCAGGGTCTATGTTAATTTGCTGGAGGGTCATACATAATATATATATATATATATATATTTATAGAGAGAGAGAGAGAGCGAGAACCGGATATCACTAAGTCACTAGGAAAGAATATGGTTTTGGAGTGTGAATCCATGTGAATCCCAACTTTGGGAAATGGTGGGGTGCCGAGATACATGGGTGATCTTCCACGGCAACATATTATTCAAGGCTAGCATAGGAGCAATCTATGGAGTTGACTCAGTTGGCCAGGAAAACCTTGATGTTGATAGCTTGATCATGCGTGGTAACGTCCTGGTTTGTGATACAAACCCACCGTTTCATGTGCTGCAATTTTGAGGGCTCTCGAAGGGTGGGCAAGGGTCATGACTAACCCATGACTATTGGGACATGGCAAATCTGATGAGACTGTCAGTCGGCATGGCAAGCAGCCACCTCGAATAAGTTGCTGTGACTTAGCGGAAGGGCATGGATGGTGGTGCCCCTAGCTATGTTTGTTTTTATCATCTCCTTATCCCCACATATCCCCACCTACCATCAACTATCTATGTTTATAATGTGTGATCACCACAAATCCAACAGTTAGTTAGTGCCTAGTTAACCTAGTTGTTTCCACATAAATCCTACATAGTTAACCTAGTTGTTTCCACCAACTTAGCTACCTTTAACTGAAATCCTGCCGATCTTCTCAGTGTCGAGGTTCGGTTCTCAGCGGCATTGCTGGCTATGTTGGAATGTCTCCCGGCTGCGCTTCGGCCACTCACCAACCACAGAGATATTAATCAACATCTCTATAATCTACGTTCTGCATATGTTTTTTCATATACATATATAAAACACATATACAACACACACACATATATATATATATAAACAATATATATATATTTACACATATACATTCCAACAAAGTTGTTCCAACAAGAAATCAAGAACCAAACCGCCTACGAACCCCATAGATCCTCCGTGGATTCATCCACGTGCCGCTTGGCGCGTCGCAGGTGGGTGGCGGTCCGCTCCAACATCCGCGTGGCCAGTGCGGCGTGTCGCAGCTTTCAGGAGGCCATTGCGGTGGGGCTGCGGGCGGGCGCCTTCAGTGGGGTTCTGGTGGTGTCTATGGCGCCTCGGTGGGGGAGGAAAATGGATGGGATGGAATGGGCGAAGAATGGGCTAATCATATCTAATCATGGGTTCATAGTGTTGATTATTTACAATTAATGGTGATAATCAATGGTCAATCATTGTGGGTATATAACCAACAACAATTCGATCGGGAATGGACAACTGGAATGGTCTGGGCAACCCAAAGCCATAAACCTACCATGAATTGGGATGGGTGCAAAAAAGACCCAAAGAAATCGTGATTTTGGGGATGGTTTATTATTGGGTTTACAATATCATGGGGAGATTATCATGGAATAACGGGATATGAATGGAATCTTGATGGACTATTTGACTATTAAATCTATGGGAAATCACAAAACTAGCGAGGTTTCAAACTGGGAAAACCAAGAATTGGGAGAGTCTCCACTTGGACCATCCCATGGTTGGTGTGGGGTTGGGACCCAACGGAGGGATGTCAAGCACCGTTGGGTGATTTGATGCTTTGGTTTAGAGGAAAGGAGTTTATGGAAAAAATGGAATGGGGGTGTACTGGGAGAGTGTTTGTGAATTTTACTCCTGGCTGTTTGCACTGTTGGCATTCGCTGTAACATGCACCATTGAGATCCATTGATGAGTAGTTTCTTTTACATGTTTGCTGCGGTAATGGTGATAGATGTGTGCTAATTATTTTTCGAATCTCTTCTGTGACTGCAAGCGCGGAGGCGCGCAGAAGGGGATTACAATGAGGACCATGGGGACCAAGCATCAGCGATGGCTCATAAGCCACCATGAAATAGAACATAATCTATGGAGGGCTAAAAATATCCAAAAACTATTCTATACCCACAATCTATGAATGGAGATGCTTTCAAGGCGAGAAATTCTTGGTTGAGATTCATCACCTACAGGGTGACTCCAGACGACAATAGACATGTTCCATGACTCGAGACGACTCCGAGATATCATCACATATCACAACCTAAACGTTGGTACCGTGGTAAATCATGTCTTGGTTGGTGAAATACCTACTCTCATGGGAACCCAACCTCCTAACCAATACTCATTCCATATAAGGATTATCCAATGATAACCCCTGAATTTTCCAGAAGAATCTGTTACAAATCACGAGATACTTGTCTGATTTTCCTGGTTCGGAATTGTTCATTGTAATGATGTATATAATATTATATATATATTTATTTACATATTATTATATACATATAGTATGTCACCGTATGTCCAAATGTTCCCATATTACTTTCCCAGTGAATAGCAAAGGTTCCACTACTCTCCACTGGGTGTATGTTCCGCTAGGTTTTTGACCTCACATAGCGGAACTATGGTGGACCTGGGAAGTCAGATACATTATTTAACATGATTTTTCCCCATTTGACATTCGATGACCATACCCTATTCATCCCATATTTTGACTTACGTTTGTTCGTTATAAACCCATTACAAGCCATGAACCAGTCCAAGAGTGGGCCTTCGACTTGGAATCTTGCGATAAACCCATTACAGTTATAATTACCATCGACCCAAACGCGACATATATACCCAACAACACCAACAGAAAACAGCCTCGCAGCGTCAACTGGGCGTCACCAGTGGCCCAGGTCCTCTTGGGCATCATCGGCTTACTCTTCGGTGTCCGTTTGTTCGTCCCGGCAGCGCTGCATCAACTGCCCTTTCTGCTGGTGGGCTACGGCTTTGGCGCGTCCTTTGTGGCGCTCTTTGCGCAGCCGCCCGGAGAGCGGTGGAACGGGGGGGTGCAGAGAAGTGAGGTGAGGGACTGGGTGAAAAGGTGATGTGAAAACAGATGAAAACAGGGAAACAAAAAAAGTTTGTTTTGTCGATCTCCCATTTTTTTGGGGGGAAAACAGACCATTCAATATTTGAGGAAATAAAGGCACACATTTGAAATTATAAGTCCCAATTGTATAGGTTTGCCGATCTAGTTTTTCATCGACGGATCCTACAACCATACTGTACATATATATACATCAATATCAATCTATTCAGAGTCTAATCTTAATCTGAATCTTAACCCAATCAAAATCCAAAGTTATAAATCAACACTAATTTGATTTAATGTCGAGTTTAATCATGTTTAATCATGTTTAATCAATCTATCTATCCACTAATATCCATTATATTTATTTACCTTTCCACTTTTCCACTGCCATGTTTGATTACTGGACCACCGGCATCCACCGGCCATGATTTCGGCCATGATTTCCACGAAGCCGAGGCTGGGAGGTGGCATCTACACCAAGGCTGCGGATGTTGGTGCCGACATGGTCGGTAGCTTGGCTGGAAAGGGGGACCTTGGAGAGGCCCCTGGAGGTGGAAACAGCTGGAAACCCACAGAAATCTGTAAATATAATATATGCTGTATTTTTTTGTCACATAGTCGCTCCGAGGATGGAGAAACATAATGTAAAAAGACAAACAAATTGAAACACATTGTTTTTTTGTTTTTCCAGCAGACATAGGGATTGGACCAACGAAAAACACAGGGATAGAACAAGAAGAGGATATCCAGAACCCAGCAGAACCGTGGACCGGTGAAATGTTTATCATCCAACAAGGGCATGGATCCGCAGCATGACCAACTCACCATCCATCTTTTTTGGAGCCTGTCAAGTTGACCATAGTTGACCCATATCAGAAACGTAGGTGATTTCACCACATTGATCTACAGTATGATCTCAAACTTGCACACAAGCACATGTATATAAAATGTATATACTTTTCTTTTTTAAAATAAATATGATACATAATATTTAATATTATATACTAATCATAGCTAGTGATATTAATGACATCAGTTGAATATGTATTCCAGATATTACAGTACCTTCCTATGTGCATCACATTGAAGCAACGGCAGCAACGTCTCAGGAAAGGTGGAGTCCGACATCCCCGAGGACGACCCCCGGAACCCCGCGGTGATCGCGGACCTGGTGGGGGACAACGTGGGGGACTGCGCGGGCCGCGGCGCGGATCTCTTCGAGTCCATCGCGGGGGAGATCCTGGCGGCCATGATTTTGGGCGGGACCTTGTCGCAGAAGCGCCTTGGAATGAACTTGAAGGATTTTACCCAGCCTGGTAAACATACAAAAAACTATGGACAATCACCATTTTTAATCCGTAAATCAACTGTAAATGGGCAATTTTCAATAGCTATGTTAGTTTACCGGAGGGTATATGATTTTATGAGATTTCTGCATGATGGCAATTTTTTAAATGAGGATCAAACATGATCAAACTATGCAACAATATGAATACCTTAAGGGGATTCGCCGGAATACGTGGAATGTCAACATTTGCGATGGGATGAGCAGTTTTTCCAACCAGAGCTGGAGGTTGTCCGTCTTCATTTCGTTGCGGAAATTGCCAGATCAGCTGCAGATTTGATGGCTGAAACATGGAAATTCCATGAACTATGAACTATATTGTGGATGTAGATGATTCTGACATGAGCTAACATAGGTCCAGATTCTGAAGTTGAACATAGTGTATGTTTATGTATGTTTAGAGTCGTTCAACTTTCGGTGCCTTGCATTGGCCAGTCGGACTTAAATGGTGGTTTTGTTTCGTCGTTGCTTCGGGGATGATCAGGTTGCCTGCAGATGCCGCAAATGGCAACTTGGCTGACACGTGTAAAGTCTAAAGGATCAACCTCAACAGGGCCCAAGAATGGTTCATTTGCTGTGTTTAATCAGTTTAATCCGCGAATGATGCAAGTGATAACTCAACATACGTCATAAGCATGGTGAAACTTCAAGGTTTTCCCTATCTTGTCACCTCTGGGTTTTCTCCAAGGCTATGTCTTGTTCCCCTTGGCCATTCATGCGATGGATCTCATTGTGAGTGGTGTGGGGATCATGATGACCGAAGCTCACAAGGGCAAAGGCAGCAAGATGCTCGGCATCAGGCGAGTCTGAGGTTTTGTCCCTCGCTGCGACGTCACTGCAATGATGCCTAGTAAGGGCAATCATCTCCAAATGGTCTTATTTCAGGTTGGTGAATGATTATGTGAAAAACTACCTATAAAACACAATTATATAATTTGATCCAGAAATATCACTGGTTGAATATGTTTGAATACATTCAGGGTGAAGATGTACGTGCACACGCAAAAAAGCTACATGCATGGACTCGAGATTTGGTCTGTATAAACCATGTTGGGGGGTTGTATACTACCCCATAGGATCCATGGTGCTAGTATACATGCTAACATTGATTGGGGGTGTATTGATGGGATCCATGGCACACCATATATAGCAGCACCATGGATCCGTCATGGGTACCTGGCTACATGATATCGGGAAGGATTCCACTGAGCCATAGACATCTCCATTCCACTGGCAGAAGCATAGCCCATCACACAAAAATCGAACTTCCGCCAGCAGAGTCCAACATTTTGGAGGGTCTGTCATTTTCAGAACATGGAAAACCTGCTTCAACATGAAATCCCAAGATATGGTACGGACGATAGTGTTGCTTCTGAAAAAATCATCGCTCTTGGGTTTGGAGACATGAGCCATCATAAACCATCTATTCTTTTGAGATTTGATTTACATACTAATGTAGATACTGTTTCGACTATCGAAAACTGGCATCCAACGGGAAACAAAAATCACAACACATGGTTTTCTTATATTCGTTATAGTGGATGGAAGAAATCCTTCATCACATTGGATGGTTGAAACCCTATAAATAATGTGATAAACCACCTATCAACTGGTGCAGGATTAATTCCATCCACATCCATCCACCATATTTCAATTGTTGAAGGATTTTTCCAAGGCAACGCCTCCAGACTGGCGATTTCCAAGCCATTTCCGCTTGAGGAACATCGACCCAATGGAGGTCTTAAAGAGCGGATACAAGGCGCTTTTCGAGAACGAACAGATGGCGAGTTCACCATCCAAAATGATGATTTAAGATGATTCAATCGGATTTAACATGATTTAACATGTTCGCTGCAACCTGGACGTTTGCCCGGAGTTGATGTCTCGCCTTCCTGATTTTGATCCTTCATGAAGATCAAGTTGATGTTATTACCCCAATCCATTCAACATATTGGTCACAGGGGGTGGCGAATTTTGATCCCTCATGAAGATAAAGTTGGTGTTATTATTCCAATCAACGTATTGTTCAGAGGGGGTGGCGAATGTTGATCCCTCATGAAGATAAAGTTGATATCAATTCCCCAATCAACATATTGTTCTGTTATGTCACAATCATGAGTCTGGGCGAACGTTAAGGTTGCGGGCAACATGTTTTACTAGGATTTAACATGATTTAATATCATTTAACAATATTTAACATGATTTAACATGATTTAATAGAATTTAACATGATTTAACATGTTTCAATAGGATTTAACATGATTTAACATGTTTTAGTATAGGATTTAACATGATTTAACATGATTTGATAGGATTCTAATAGGATTTGATATTATTTAAAGGAATTCAAATCACTAATTTTCAGCAAAATGGTGAACTTGAGTATATTACTATTGGGATTTAACCATCCCACCGGTGACTCAATGGTTGCCGTTCTGCGGATTCAACCAATTCCTTAAGAGGTCGGTCACCGGCCCGATTAACAGTTATGATTGAAGCTTATTAGCTATCATTGGGGGGGATTACTTTTTTGCAAGTATTGGTAAAATGGTACTAGCCGCTAGGTATTCCCCTAAGATGGTACTAATCATGAAGATTCCTTAAAAAAATAGATAAAACGGTACTAATAATTACATATATCAACATATGTCCATATTTTTAGTAATCTGAATAGATGCTATCAGGTGTTCCAACACCCCGGTTCTTTGAGGTGTCTGTGGGCTTGGCAGCCGTTGGCATCGTGGTGCTTTGCAGATTGCTCCTCGAAGCCGGTCAAGTCATCTATGAAGTGGAGCTATGTTTCATTGGATTTGGATAAGGGAAATTTTACAGGAACACCCTATATTTGATGGCAAAAACCATGGTTTCCTCTAGATTTTCCCTTATTTGAACCAATCCAATGAATGTTTGATTACCAGAGGGGAAGTCATACATTATCATAAATTGGTTTAGTTTCAGCGATCTGCAGATAGATCCACCATAAATATCCACAAATCGTATATAAAAATCCTGTTAATGGAATGGTACTTAAAAACCAACTTGCCCATTTTGGGAATTCCAAAATGAGGTGGTTGACGCTTTATATGGGCAGATCAAGTGAGTATAAGTATAGCTGGGTAAGCTTATAAAATAAGCAGCCAACACCAAGGATTTATAACCAACCAAAGCCGGTGAAATAAGCCACGACTGGCATGATGGGTCTATGGTCGGTTGATGGTTGGTTGTTGCATTAAATGCTAAACAGCTAGGTATTTTTTGACAACCGTGACTACCAGGTGGTTCTCCTTAGCGAAGCTGGTTTTCAACCCCATCACTTCCACCCTTTGCAGCATTGCAGCACTGGAGGATGGTCATCAATAAAGGATATCCCATGTTTTGAGCATGACACATGGATTGGGAGAAAATAAGAACTATCACGCTAAATTTAGATTTGGATAAAGGTTTGAACTTTGCCTATGTTTCCCTTAGTTAGGCTTATGATGATATAGTCTGATATAGTGTTGTTTTGTTCATGGGAACACCCCAACTGGTTTCTCTTTTTGTGGACACAGGTGCCAGGTTTAAAGCCAAACAAAATCCATGCAATTCTTGCGGTCCTAGGACAAACCCAAAGAATGACTCAAATAATGTGATTCATATGATGGTATAAATTGTATAGTTATAGTTTGGTTGTTTCGGCTGAACAAATCCACTGACATGAGCAAGTGACGTTTTAACATGAATTTTAATTAAGGATGTATATCGTCATATGTGGCTCCGTTGCTATGGTTTGACCTCGGGGCATTGGCTACGTGTTGGCCTTTTAAAGCGGGTTCCCTTGAAACCTCTTTTTCCGGTACAGAAATGGGTTCCTAAGTCATACATCACAAATTCCCTTTTAGATGATCAATTTCAATGGTTGTCGATATGAGGATGAAAAACAGGCCATTGAAATGGTTTTTTTCATCCCCAGGCTTCCCGGAGTTTCACCCGGTAACGCGGTAACCCGAAGCGGGCTTCGCGGGTGTTCCAAGTCCAGGCTCCTGTACACAGAGAGTCACCCAACTGCCTGGATGTACTTCTCGGTCTGCGGCTTAGTCGGCCTGGGCACCGCCTTTCTCTTCATTTTGGTGACACAGTGCCGTGGCAGCCACGGCAGTTTGTGCGTAGGATGGGATCGGATGGGATCGGAGTCCGGTGACATTTTGAAGCGCATTGATCATATCAGATTTGTCACGGGGTTGTCCCAGGGGATGCCAGCAGAACACATTCTTATGGGAAATTGGTAAGCCAGTGGATTTTGGGGACACATCCATATTTGGTGATTTTGGATTACCCTGAGGTAATGAAAATAGCAATTGACAATCCCACATTTATAGATGATGTTCTTATTGGAACCTCCAGTTATAGGCCATTTTCCTAGCCACATTTCTTTACCAGTTGGTATGTTGGCTATGAATCAATACCTGCCTACAAATAGCATCTTGAGAAGAATAGACATCCATAAATCCCAGCTATTTTCATGTTCACCAGGTATAAAAACCAGGTTTTGACCCAACCCCATGTTGGCTCCAGGCTCGAAACCCAGCGATCGCCTCTGGGCCAAGGTACTACACAGACTTCAACTATCCACCCGTGCGGCTGATCGCCCAAGCTTCACTCACTGGACATGGCACCAATGTCATCGCCGGCATGTCGGTGGGAAGCTGGGTCAAAAAAGCGATGGGGTAAAAAAAAAAATACTTTACTTCGTGTGATCCCCACCGTGACATTTTTACATTTTCTTACTGGCAAATCTTCTGGCATTCTATCTGACATATCTTCTGGCATTCTATCTGGCAAATCTTCTGGCA
>Ga0126342_10022590_pt1 | contig 10367 bp, 16 predicted proteins | sample Cyp1metagenome_FD_92528 | JGI IMG/M metagenome (GOLD analysis project Ga0126342, IMG submission 92528) | Coral microbial communities from Lord Howe Island, Old Settlement Bay, Australia - Cyphastrea 1 metagenome | ecosystem: Host-associated > Invertebrates > Cnidaria > Coral ...
AATGTTTAAGCGATGGCTTTTAAGGGCTGGCAAACGGCCTTGGAAAGCTAAGAAGGAGAAGTTCCACACCTGCGGTGGTCCCAGGCGCCGCCCCTGCCTTGGCCAAGGCCGGGGTCGGCGGATATGAAAAGCAACTCCTCCGTAATACTAAGCCTACTAAGCAATGCCAAGCAACAGCACTGAGAGTTGAAGACTGGGAGTCGCATGAGTCTTGCCAGGCAGTGCTGAGAAACACAGACGCACGGCCCTGAAACGTGAACGACGCAGGAATCCTTGACCAAACCGACAATGGATGTGGTTGTTCAGATGCAGAACGGAGGCCCAACCGAGAATGGTGTTGAATGTGAGTAAACACTTCAGGCTTCAGGCCTTTGGACTTTCTACCGGTCCCCAATCTGTAGCTGTTTGTTTAGTTTGTTTATCTTTTTGCCGTCATATTTTAGCGATGGTAAACTGTTGGAACTAACTTGTAATCGTCGTTTCCAAACGCAGTGAAGGATGTTCACCTCTGGAAGAGATGTCATGCAGCTCTGGCCCTGATGATTTCATGCAGGACTGGGATTCAAAATCTGACAGACCCCCTCCCCAAACCCCCCCCGCTACTCAGAAAATAGTAATACATATATGGTACAGATCTGGAAGTTATACTTATACAGTGTGAATTTCCATTGGGCAATGGTAGCCGCACCGCCAAATCCCCCAACTGAACATGTGAGAATTGCCATCTGCCCCAGTCCATTCCTTTTCACGCAACCACCGCAGGGCGCCCTTTCAAGCACAAAGCCGGTGCTTTTTGATGGTAAGCGGGGCCCTTACGTAAAGGGCCTTCTGCCTGGTGCTTGACTGCGTCGCTGCTAGCGCCTTGCACGCGGAGGTTGTGGGCTTCTTTGGCATCTTCCCTGTAGACGGTGCCTAAACGTTGGGCTAGTTTCTGAGCTTTGGCTTCCAAAAGGTGTTGGTCACCATGAAACTTGAGGTTGATCGTTACAGTGTTCCTCAGTACAGAGGTGGCCTATACCATCAGTACGAGGAGGGACCATGGGACTTGGGCGGCCGTGAAGGCCAGGAGTCCTTGCAGCTGGGCCCATGCAGCAGTACACCATTCGCCGGGAACAAGACTTTTGAGGCCTTGAGGACATGAGCAAGGAAATTGCTTTCAATGAACGGTGACTACAGTACCAAGGTTGCTAATGCGGTCCTTGGAAGGTCACAAGAATGGCGAAGTGGCCGAAGCTTTGGCGCTTGTCTTGCAGTTCAAGCAGAAGGGCAATGGCAAGGGAAAGGGAAAGGGTCAGAGCTCCACTGGCTCTTCCTCCCAGCCTTTTTCCCTTCAAATCTGCTGGCGGCATCTCCTTTGACGCCAAGGCAAAAGAGGCTTCGGAACAATGCTGTGAAGTTTTTGAAACAAGTCACCACCACTTGCACAAGTTGTCACGCCCACTGGGTTGGTGAAGATGCATGATCCGAACAAGAAGGAGGGCAAGACCTCTTCGCATTCTCCCAGGAAGAAGTCCGATGGCAAGACAACGACGTTTTTCTTTTTTTCGTGATTGACTTGAGTCCGATGATGAGTGCGATGCTTGCTTCTGCTTTGCCATTCCTGACTCCAATGCCACTCCTGTGAATGACATGATGCCACAGAATGACATGCCTCATGAGTATGACATGTTGCCACAGAATGACATGCTTCATGAGTATCACGAGGTCCCTGCATATGAGAACCTGACGCAGAATGCCCAGCTTCCTGTGTATGGCCAGTTTGCTGCGAATGCCAGGTCTCCGAAGTACCTCCACATCTGTGAGGCGTCCGTTCGCTGTCCAACAATGACGGTCGTGTCGCGCTCTCATTCTTGCAAGTCACATGCCTGGTGTGGCCATTGGCGCCGCGATGATGATCACGTTCATCACCGCCATTGTAGCTACTCCGGGCAAAGCAGGGTGCCTTTCAGCACCATCAGGACCTTACGTGCTGGCTGAGAAAAGGGTGAAAAAGTTAAACGATGTCCATTCTGGATGTCAGTCATACTCAGTGACGTTGTTCAAACCAGAGTGATCATTGATTGCATTGGGCTTGATGTTCTGGGCACTTGGCATTGCGACCCGCGTTTTTGGGCGGATGGGGTTGTGTGTTCGCGCCCAGAGTTGATTTGCTTGAGTTTCCACTACTTGCAGCTGAAGTCCAAAATATCTTGCAGCCACTGCCTGGCGGTGCCACGCGTTGCGGTGGTGGCACGCCTTTTGAGGGCTACAGTTTGGCCCAAGTTGCATCTAGCCCTGAGCCTGCAGTGTTTGGCCATCAGACTCTTGAACTTGCCTTGCAGAACCAGCCTCTGACACCAGAGCTCTAACGCTTGGCCCTTTACCTCTATGGAAGAGTTCGTCTTTTGCACGGTGCTGTGCCATGACGAGATTCTGGAATGTTGGCGCTGAATTGATTTCAAAGGCAAAACCCTGACGAGATGATTGCCCACCGATGCATTCAAGTACCCATTTGCTTCAGCATCCAGTACCCAGGGCTGATCCAGATCCACGACTTTGAGGTGCTCATGGTCAATGATGACCCCAGTCCAGGCGATCGACTTCCCCCAGAAACACTCACCACCGCAGATCAAGATCCACCTGGCTTAGCCATCTTGGACCCTGGCTGTACCAGAACTATGTATGGCACTGAAAGGGCAGATTCCTTTGAGGCTGAACTCGGCCAACCCGTCAGGGGAGTCGGTGGCCAGATTGCCATTGACACCTTCAAGATCTTTCCAATTCAGCCAGGTCAATGGTGAACTTCATAGTGCTGAAGCCCTGGCTCCTTGACTCCTTGCCGCAACTTCTTTCACGACCTTTGATGGAAGAGTTTGGCGCCATCATTGACATCGGCTCTCGCATCGTGTCCTTCAAGAAGATTGGGGTGATGGACTTCCTTTGACTGGAACTTCCAAAGGCCACCTTGCGGTGAGTCCGAAGAATCATTGGCAAGTCAAGATGCTGATCCTGATGGACTTTTTGATGAGCATGACTGGCTATAGACCCCGACGTGATCCATGACTTTGAAGCTCAATGCCCAGACGATTGCCACGATCGTCAAGAAGATTTGAACTTCATTCGTGAGGAGGTGGCCAGCATTCAACGTGCAATCAATCGAGGCGACGTGTCTCCGATTCCTGGCTTTGCTCCTCCTGGATTTAATCACAGGGTCTTCTCTGCGAAGGTGTCAACTCCATCAACGACAATGTCCGAAAGGCCACCAACAAGAAGAGCCGAACAATTGAATCTTGGGAAGCCTCCATGCATAGTGATAATTGGTAGAAGCAGCAAGTCCTCACTGGAAAGACTCGCAGCATGCCCAACAAGCCGCCTTAGGGCAAAAGCTGAAGCAGCTCTTTGCTGGACAGATAGGTCTTTCGATTTTGGCCATATGTTTTGGACTTAAGACGCTGGTTGACAATCTCACCTGAAGTGAGGAAGATCCTTTGAGACACTCATCTCTAGTTTGGACTCTGCACACCCAACCAACACAACTCTTCAACAATTCCTTCTCCGACATGGAGCTTTGCCTGGTTCAGGAGCTGACCTCCTCAACTGCGACACCTTCGGAAGCAGCATCCGAAGGCGATGGCCAAAGCCAGTTCGGCTTCCAGGCCACTGTGTCTTTAACCACCATGTTTTGATGGACGTTTTCTACGATGATGCCACAGGCTACCAAGTTGCGAGCTGTTTGGGGCAATCTCGACGTCTTCCAGCCTCAAAAGCTGTCCGTGGCCATTTTCTGACCAGCTGGAGCTCTTTGGCAGGAGCCCCCCATTCAAGTTGACTATCGAAAGGAGCGCCTAGCAGATTCTCTACAAGACTGCCCAGCAACTTCAATCATCGCCCACTACCGCAACTCTTTCCCACGGCCAAATGGATACTCACCCATCCAATGGGTACTTGGACCTTCTGAGGTAATAATTCATGGCAGCTTCATCGATCAAGAAGAAGCTCAACTTTTGGAAATCCTTGAAGCGGCAGATAATCCAACATCCGCTCTTGCACATCACTTGGACTTCGTGAAAGTGCTCGAGTGGCTCATATTCGACTTCACAATGATGCCCGAGTCAGAAGGGCACTTCTCCACAAGTCAGCACCAGCTCGTGGCCCATACCTTGTTGGAAGCCGTGTGTACTTCTATCGCCTCCAAACTGCTGCCGGAGATGAAGCTCAAGGGCGAAATTACAAGTGGTTTGGCCCAGCATGAGCGATTGGTGTTGAGACCAGAAATCAACGAAGAGCTGAGTATCCAGAGCCTGCCACAGAAGGTGGACAACCACATGCCTATTGGCAGCTGCACATTGCCTTCCACAAGAAGTGTTGCAGCCATCCTATGCCAAAGGCGCTCGGAACTATGTTGACCTTCGAGGTCATGCAGCTCAACCTCAGCAACAACATGATCCTGAAGAACGCCACTTAAGCTGGATCAGCCTTGCAGTTCAGTCCAGCTCAGCATGCCTCCGTCCCAGCCTCTCCTGCGAGGCCGTGTCCTATACCTGAAGATGACCAGCTTCCTCCAGAACCACATCAAGAGGTACGGACGTGGTGGAATCTTTGATGCTGCTCCATCCAGAATGCCAAGCAAAGCAATGGCTTCAACAGATGCGCCTGCTCAACAACAAGATGCTGTTGCACCTGTTCAGCAGCCAGGTGAACCACCTGCACCAACACCTTTGACTTGGGCCATGCAACAACCGAACAGACTTGATGGACATCCTTTCAGTCCTATACGGGCGAGTATGGCACGTGAACCTGGCCCATACTTTGTGGATGATGATCCCTGGGATTGCCCTGGCCTTCCACATGCTGTTCGACTGAAGCAGCTGAAGCACATGAACAATTACGAAGATGGAGAACAATCCAGTGACGATGCTGAACCGTCAGGTGCTCATGGTTCCCATGACCAATGCTACATCGCTGCAGCTCTTTCAGCGGCCTGTATTGCCGATGCCTTTTTGATAGTCATGGCAACACCCTCAGAGGTTTTCCCTGAAAGACTTCTCTCCAGAGGATCGTAAAAAGTTTGATGCTTCCATGAAGAAGGAGTGGGGTTCTTGGATGAAGTTTGGTGCTGTTGAAGTTTTGACTCCTGAGCAAAGTTCAAGCTTTGCCTGATGACGTTCAAGTCATCGGAACGCGCTGGGCCCACGGACAAGACTAGCAAGCCAAGACTTCTTGCGCCAAGGCAAAGAAGTCGGCAAGTCTGAGGCCCAGATCTAGAAAAAATCCTTTTCAGGCAAAGAGTCGTTTAGTTGTTCAGGGGCGCCAAGAAGATCTACAGGCCATCAGGTCTGATAGTCCAACAGCTTCTCTTTTGGCTTTCAACACGGTTTGTGCGGTTGTAGTGATGATGCGATGGATTGAAATAAAACTGCTTGCGATGCTTCAACTGCCTACCTGCAATCTCAAGGGATCAGTCGGCTTTTGATTTTGCGTGCGCCACGTCCTCACTCTCTTGGGAGCGAAAGGACCAACCTATGGAACGAAAGACGCTGGAAGATCGTGGTGGAAGAAATTTTTTGAACCTTGAAGAAGCACGGCTGGCACATGTCAGCTATCGAAGCTGCACTTTTTTCTTTTGGTGTTTGACTCCAAGCTGGTTGGAATTCTGACTACTCCACGTCGATGATTTGTTCTGTGCTGGCGAAATGAGATATACATGCAGACCATCCAGGACATGGACTCAGGGATTCGTTTGAAAGTTCAGCACAGAGAGCTGCGTTTTTGTGGCACGAATTTGCGTCAGGCCGACGACTTCACCATCAAGGTCGACTAGTTTGATGCGATTGAAAACGTAGACTACGATGCTCCTCTCCAAAGAATGCCGGGGCATGATCAACGCTACCCTGAATGCCAATGCGATCAGCGATTTCAGGGTATTGATTGGCCAGATAGGATGGGTCACAAGACAAACCAGGCCAGACCTCATGGTTGACGCCAGCACGGCGGCCCCTGGCGAACCTCAACAAGGTGGCAAGGCGCTGAAAGAGACCAGTGTGATCCCCAACTCCCTTGTTCGTTGTGGAGACCTATGCTCGGGTTCTATCAAACGAGTGTGCCGTGCAACCTTGGTAGCTGAGTCGAACGGCTTCCTCACAGGCGCAAAGGCCGGTGACTATACCGGTCACTTTTGCTGGAGCTCCAATTTCAAAATCAGAAGTTCAGCGACCTTGAACGAGAGTTTGCCAAGAAGAAGCTGCTTTGCATGACAGATGCGAAGAGCCTTGAGAACACGCTGAACAAGGATGCGGGGCAGCCAGCCGACAAGCGAGAGCCGGTATATGCACAGTGGCTTGACACGAAGCCAAATGTTAGCTGATGTGCTGGCAAAAACAGGATGTGAACGAGAGCCCCGGTTGTCAGCTCTTTTTGATGGCAAGGGACAACTTGAGCCAACTGAAGATGCGAAGGCCAGGAAGGCTAGCATCAGAGCTTCGCGACATGCACGAAAGCAGTTGGCAGTTAGGGACGGGTGTGAATTTCCATTGGACCATGGTAGCAGCACCGCCATATCCTCCAATTGAACATGCGAAATTGCCATCTGCTCCAGTGCCGCATGGCGCCCTTTCAGGCACAAAACCGGTGCCATCAGCCGGCATGCCGTTAATGCATCGGTATAAGCAATACTAAGTATACGCAGAAAAGTACATTTTCAGTAATGTATAATACACTCACTGCATCCAAGCGTTTTGAGACCCCGTGGCACCTCTGCATTTCCAGATTCCAGAGGACTTCGTGGCCAGAAACGTCCTGAAAAATGCGTTTGAGATGTTGCAAGACACAGATGAAGGCCCTTTGTGGAAACTTCATTACATGGCAGCATTCTGACTCACATCAGAAAGACGTCCTTTGCTAGGCATTGGCAATTCTTCTGACATATCGGAGTTGAGCATCGAACGTGTCAGCACCTTTGCAGGGACTTTGTGTCAGAGTGTTTCGTGTAGGCACATCAGCGCGTTCAACCTCATGCTCATTGATTCTTGAGTCTCATTCGACAGCTCGCAGCGTGTCATGTCATCCAAGCTTTCTGTTTCTCCAGCTGAAGGATCCAGCAAGAGACGCGGCCCATGGACTGCTAACTCCTGCGTGCAGGGATCCAACTTTGCCACTTTGCAAACCTACAGCTTGCACAAACTTTGTCGACTTGCTCTACACAAAATGTGCAGCCAATAATACATGCAAATATCTGTAATATACTTGTAAATGCCGACCCGCGCCAAGGAGGTTCAATGCCAATGCTGAGCTGTAGTGCTGCAGCCGCTTTTCATTGCGAGCATCATCAAGTGAAGCTCCTTGCTGTTGCAGGATATAAAACTCGGCCCCAACTGGCAAATATGCGGGACAGCCATGTTCACATATGTTCATGCCAACAGTACCAGGCTCACTGGGCCATGCTCAAAACCTTTGTTGCCTTGGAGCGCTGTATTATCATGGGACCAGGCTCCTCATTCCACTTCTTGTATCTTCTTGTCATATCAGCCCTTCCTCCATAAGATATTCGGACTTGCTTTTCGGCCTCCGGTGTTCCTAAAGGACCAGAGGACGCCTCCTGTACATAGAGCTACGCTGCTTCGCGTGATTTCGCCCAGTAATCCCCAAAAAGAAGCTGCAAGTGCTACTCAAGTGGTACTTGAATGCTACAGGAGTGTTACTGGAGAGCTACTCAAGTGCTACTGTACGGTGTATCTCACTGAGTGCCACGGCAATTTCAATAGGAGATGAAGCGGGTTCTCAGAGCACAATCGCGGAGACAACTCATCGTTTTTGCAAAGCACCATCTTTTTGTTTAAGTCGAAAGCATCTCTTGGAAGAATATCATTCAAAAAGATGCGTTCAAAATCAAAACATGTCAGTACGACAATCCTTGTGTGTTGCGTGGTGTCCTGGGTCTGATGAGTGAGAAGCTTGGAGGGGGTTTGGGCCCAAGACTCATCTAGTAGTACTGAAGCTTCAACCCATTGCACAGCGGTACGAAGCAGTGCAAAGATACGTTTCCAAGACTTGTGCGGTATTCTATGCTTTTTGACTTGAGTATGATATATTATGATGTTAGTCATTTCAATGATATTTTTAGAGATTCATCTCCAAGCTGCAAGCTGAGCTGAAGTGCTTGCTGTTGAGCCTGAGGCCACAGAGGCACCTACAAAATTCTGTTTGATTCTCAAGGCTGTTTGGTCCTGCTCGAAGTATGCCGAAGTGACGTATGCGATGAGCATGAGACCCTCATGAGACCTAGGTCGGAGACTCCGCAGGGCTACGTGATATCGCTGGAGGATGTCAACGAGACATTTTTGTCCCAATTTCAGACCCGTAGCGTGCAGACCGCAGAGTTTTTTCAATGTGTACATTCAGAAAGACATATGCAGAGCCAGTAACCGTCAATCAAACGGACAAACTAGGTTGTTGATGCTTGCTTAAGCTCAAACGGTCCAACGGCTTAGCATGAGTGTGCGATCAATACCAGTAGTGCCCGCACGACGCGGGGCGGAAGTTGTCTTATACAAGATATTACAAGCAATTTTTCATCTATAGAACTTGCGTGCGCCGTGTGCAACCCAGGCCGGTGCGCGCGTGCTTGCTTTGTGCGAATCTGTTGCGCTGTTGTTGTCCAAGAACATGACCTGCGCATGACCAGGTTGCAATGCAACGCCAAGCGACACTTTGTGCCCCAAAGATCACACTTCACCCTTCACACTGCACTCTTCGCGCTCCGCGCTTCAAACTTCGCACTTCATCTCTCTTGAGCTCTTCTGACCTAATCTCACTTCATCTCAGCTCTTCTCATCCCATCTCTTCTCGGATGTTATCTAAGTTCTTCTCAACTGTTTTCATCTCAACCGAGCAGTGCTCAACCTTTTTCTTAACTCATCTCAGCTCTTCTGTGCGTCAGAAAGCTGTTACTGTGACAAGCTCTTTGACACAAAAACTGTTGCGCGCAGAAAGCTTTTGCACAGAGAAGCTTTGAGCACAGATGAGTTTACACAGAAAAGCTTTTACACACAGAAAGCTTTTACACATGGGAACCTTTTACACGGAGAAGCTTTTACAGACAGAAGCTTTGTTACAGGGAAGCTTTTTACACAGCGCCCCTTGTACGTGCAGAATGGCAGCAGAATGCACAAAGTACTTCCCAGTACTGCTTTGTACTACAAGCCGAGAAGGCACTTACCAGTATTACTTCGTACTACAAGACTTGCACAAAGTACTTCTCAGTTCTACTTTGTACTACAAAACTTGCACAAACGACTTCCCAGTACTACCTTGCACTGCAAAGCTTGCGCAGAGCACGTCCCAGTACTACTTCGTACTACAAAGCTTGCACAGAGAAGGTGCACAGAAAAGCTTGCACACGGCGAGCTTTTACATAAAGAAGCTTTTACACAGAGACACTTTTACACAGAGACAATTTTACACAGAGACAGTTTTGCACACAAAACTTTTGCACGGGGAAACCTTTACACAGAGAAATTTTTACACGTTGCAAGCTTTTGCACACAGCACGCTTTTATACAAAGCAAACTTTTACACACAGGCAGCTTTTACACACTGCAATCTTTTACACACAGAAAACTTTCACACACACTTGGATACACCCCGAAGGGAGAGGATGAAATGAGATGAAATCATGTAATGTCATGTTACGTTATCATGTTATCATGTCATGTCGGCATGGGTGGTTTATGAAGTTGGAAGTTCGCAGGTACGTTTGCAGCTCTCATCATTGGCCTCTTCGTTGGCCATCCACCAATGATGAGAGGGATGGCCCCCTGCTTATACCCTTTGATTCAGGGTTTCCCCCCCCCACACACACACAACTTTGACACACAGAAAACCTTTGTATATACAGAGAAGCTTTTCCACAGAAAAGTTTTGACAGAGAAACTTTTGCACACAGCAAACTTGTACAGACAGCAAGCTTTCTCACACAGAAGCATTTACACAGAGAGGCTTTTACACAGAATTAAAGGACCGGATAACCCCACAAGTCAACTTCTTCCCATAATCAGCAACAAATGTTTGTTGTAGCGGGACGGGGAAGGAAGGAAAGACAAAGGAGGTGGTGGAGGATCAAGGTAAAAAGTGTTGTGTGTGACAAAGTTGTATGTGAAAGATGGTGTGTGACAAAGAAAGATGGTGTGTGTGACAAAGTTGTGTGTGAAAGATGGTGTGTGACAAAGTTTTTGTGAAAAATGGTGTGGTGAAAGATGGTGTGTGACAAAGGTGTGTGTGAAAGATGGTGTGGTGAAAGATGGTGTGTGACAAAGTTGTGTGTGAAAGATGGTGTGCCAAAGATGGTGTGTGACAAAGTGGTGTGTGAAAGATGGTGTGTGAAAGATGTTGTG
>Ga0126342_10022591_pt1 | contig 10366 bp, 13 predicted proteins | sample Cyp1metagenome_FD_92528 | JGI IMG/M metagenome (GOLD analysis project Ga0126342, IMG submission 92528) | Coral microbial communities from Lord Howe Island, Old Settlement Bay, Australia - Cyphastrea 1 metagenome | ecosystem: Host-associated > Invertebrates > Cnidaria > Coral ...
GGAACAGAGGTATGGAACGGATCCTTCAAGGAGGTATGGAACGGGGGTATGGAACGGGGGTATGGAACGGGTGTGGTCCCGGAGCTTGTTCCGGACCTCCTATTTTGACTTGCACCCATATATTAGTTTTGTTAATTATAACTACACGATATGATAAGCCAACATTTCACCATCAAGCAACGATAAGATACGATAAGTGTCAAACTGCTCATCATGTGTGTGTGTGTTTTTATCCTGAGCTTGTATGTCAAGTGATGGTCCAGGTGGCTGGGGCTCAAACTTCCAGCATCTTTTGCTGCTGGTGATAGCTTTGTTCAACCTGGGGACATAGCCAACGATGGAAACGTTTCACATCTTGGAACCCAGTGAAACCCCTTTGCTCTAACTTGCCAGACCCCAAACTTATCCAATGGTAGCAGGGTATTCCCTGGACCCCAGGCTGGTTCTGATCTCCCAATATTTTTTGACACATCCCGCGTGGAAAAAAAGTGGTCTAAAACAGAACATATCAAATCAACATCAGCACATCATACTAATGTTGTAGAGTAAGGTAGAGTAAGTATGGAGCTACTTAAACACCATACAATATGCCTTCCACATCCAAACATCCAAACATCTTACTCCATAAGCACATCATACAATATGTTTGGAGTCAAAAGAAAACCTTGGAGCGCCGAGCGGATTGCTGGGCCTCAAAAAATCCCGGTGTGGAAAGATTCCCGGAAACACCAGACATTTCGCTGGTTCCATCGCTGCCTTATCTTTGCCCTTCTTCTGCAATTCCTTCGCCATGGGTGAGATGATTATTGACCTGGCGACCAACTGAGAAGAGACTGTGGATGAATGACCCATCAATCAACTACTGCATACCCAGAATTCACAATGAAGAAACAGATAGTTTCAGAATTGAGATTGTTTGCTTGGCATAAATCATGTCATACAGCAACTTCGGGCATTTCGGCATATTCAAGGTCAATATTGAATATTGAAAAATCTCAACTGTGTGATTTGATCAACACAGGCGGGACAAAAACGATCAGGAGATATCAGGAGATATCAGGAGATGACACCGAATGTCCTAATCTGCTGAATCCACACAGCCACTGGCTTAGCCAACAGCAACTGCATTTGGCACCTCAAAACATCCAGTGCCGCAGTTTTCCATTGAATTTTGGTTGTATTAATTAGGGGTATACCTCCATGATTAAAACATCCGCAGTTTTCCATTGAAATTGTTGTAATATGTTGTAATTATAAAAATTAGGGGTATACCGTACCATTATTGAGAAACATCCGATTCAACTGTATTCACATTTCAGGCACTGATCTCTGAGTATTGGTCTCTATCCAAGCCAAGTAGGTCGGATGGAGCATCACTGAAACTAAGGGGCCCAATAGCCATGACGGATCCGGCTGGTGCTGGTAGAAAAATGCTCACATGACTGGGGTATATTGATGGTATATAAATGTTACCATATATGGCAGCACCATGGATCCGTCATGGGATAGAACAAGCACTTCATTTAGTAGGTGAAGGCAAAAAGTTGAAGTTGACTCACCCTACATACGCTGAAGTAGGATGAACCATGGCTGACCTTCTGGACTCCGCAACGAAACCAGCTTCAGCCGAGATATCCCCAAACCAACAATTCATACCAACCAAAATCTATAGTTCACCTATATGTATAAACCAAAGTTATTCAATTGACTCATGATTCCATGATGTTCTTAGTTAAAATATGGGTTTCCATGTTTTTCCTTTGTTCAGACGCGTCATTTCTCGTTGGAAACTCCTTCCGTTCCACTCCCGCCGACCGAAGCCCGAAGCCCACCCTGCAGCTTCCAGCAAGGACATCTCGGAGGCATCGATGACCTGGAAGAGATGGCTACCATGGGAATGTCATGGGAATATCGTGGGATATTTTGTGAGTAGATATTGAAATCATGGGTATATACATGGTATATACATGTATATATACTTAATAAAGGTTGAGTTAGGTCTTTCTGTAATTAAAACCAGTTTATAACTGCAGTGAGATTATAGTGAGATTATAGTGAGTGCATGAATTGATATAATGCATAATTATTGAGTACATGTTGATTTGCCATGTCCACCTATTGATTCAGGTCGTGGCAGCTGGATGCAGCTGAGAATGGGCCGACACCCTGGAGGACTTTATGGATGTTCATTCTGCCAAAATATGGCACCTCCATACATTTCCACAGCAGATAAAATTGGAACTGGTGTTTCATACTACCTCCGGGGCCTTGTGGTCTGGCGCCCTCCACATATTTAAACGTCATTGCCGTAAGACTTGTTTGTTTGAGCGAGTATGAGGGAGTATGAGAGAGAATGTGTATGCTAAGATTTGTTGTTTTTCGCTAACAATTTCCAAACATGTGATATGCAAAAACTAAGGATCTCAGAAATATGATTTGACTCAAATTATGCATCCCCCATGATGGTAGGTCTTCATATATCCGTTTTCAATGGTTCATCCCCGAGCAATTTCCCGTGGCCATCGCCTTCTGCCCCGGTCCCGGCCTCTTCTTCTGCCCCACCCGTGGCTTCCAAAGCCTGGAAATGCGAATGGCAAATTCGGACATCCCCGCACGAAATTCAGAGGTTTTAATGGGAACATATTCATATGGGAATTAAAACATATATGTTAAATATAAAATTAACATATTAAAATATAGCCATATATGTATCCACTAATTTTATATATGTTAATCCAAATCAAACAGTTTGCAGATCCCAAATTGAACATCATAAATACAGAATTGTCCATTGAGTCCATTGCTATGTTTGATTATGTTTGATTACTGGAGGGTAAATCACTGTGCTGCGACAACAAATTCCATGTTTTGCTGGTTCAATCAACATGTCTTGATTCTAGATTCCAGTTGGAGTTCATCATGTTTTTGCTGACTGATGAACCATCTACATCTAAATCCACCTTTCTCATCGACGGAAAAAAACTCTCCCGGCTGATGGTTGACTAAATCCTGGAAATCCCGATCTTTGCTGATTATTCTTCAACATAAATCCAACCCAATCCTCTATTTCATGATACATCATATCATATTGAATTATAATGTTGTATATTATCCCCAAGTATCCCCCTGAAGTATCCCCAATCTCCGCCTCTGGCGAGTCCTCACTTCGCTGCAGTGATGCCAGGGAGGGGTTTTGCTCAAGCCTTGGAGTGGAATTTTTGCCGTGGGCGAAATTTGCAGAGATTTCAGCAACAAAATGGTGACTTACTGGGCAGCTTCATAGTGATTCTACCGAGATCAGCACGTCAGGAGCACAATGTGGATTTTAGAGAATGAAAATTCATGAATATTGCCCACTACTAGATGGTGATTTACAGTAAGACCCATCAGCCACATTTTCAAAAAATGGCGATGGTTTATGGCATTGAGTTTACCTTAAATGAAGCAGCTAAATGGATCCGGATTTCAGTCGTGGATGCCACATCACCGGGGCATAGGCATGTAGCGGGACACACAACACGTACAGAAGCTAGGTGTGATACGGGTGTGTCCAAAACGATTGTTTTTGGTACCCCCAAATCCAATGAATATTATCATCATGGTTCCTATGAAAAAATTGTCATTTGGGGGTACTGTATACTTTATTTCTGGACTTACCCATATCTATAAGATACTATTTTCAACTGCCGTGCAAGGACTCAAGGACTGCGGCCCTTGGGGTCCCTCATTCCAGACTCAAGTAATTGAAACTAGCAAGCGCATGGATCACCTTGGATGTATATACTGCCCATAGATATTCCCTTATGAAGATCTGCCAAAGTATACTGTATATAACCCAATCCACCTAACAATCACCAGTCATGTGTTTTTTGATGCTAAAATATGCTAAATCAGGGTTGTTCAAATAACAAACGCCTGTCCTATTTTTCCATGTTTCTGTTTCTCACAACCAACTATTTGAACCTATTTGATATAATAATATATGTCAAGAGTCCCCCTGCATTTGTTGATGAACTTCCGTTTTCAGCCCATTCTTTCGCTTCCCATCCGGAAAAAAAAAAACAGGGCCATCCGGACACCGAAACTAGCATCATCCGCGCATAGATGGCGCTGGGGGTGGGCATTGGAAGCCTCCTGCAAGGCCGAGATTTACTTCATAAGAATGGATTGGAATGAGGAGTTTACCAGTACAACATGGGGATAGGTTTCTGTTGGTTCACTAGGCTAATGATTGGATTCATGGTGGATATATATATAAACATATCTTTACTTGGATGGGATTATAAACCAACTTATATATATAATTATATATATATAAACTTTAAACATATTATAAGTTGGGGGGTCCTTACTGTAGCTGCGAGTTTCATTTTTTGACAAGAAATGGCTTGTTGGTGGTGTGATTCAGGTGATTCATGTTTAATCCGTTCAAATTGTGGTAATGTGGGGGAACTTGTCGGGATACTACATGAGATGAGATAATCAACAAAATGGGCCTTTGCAAAAGCCAACAAAAAAAACTATAAAATAGTTGGCAAATCAACAAAAAATCGTAAAAACAATCATCAACCACATCGACAACTTGACTGGAACCCGGGTTTTACGAATTTTCAAGGGGTCAAACTGACGGTCAAATACGCCATGTCAAATACGGAAGCCGCCGGAGCCGAAGCGCGAAGCGGGAAACGAAGCGGGGTTGCATTGGACTAGCCATAGCCATGGGAAATGGCCCATAGAAACAGACGGTTTACCATGGTTTACCTATTAATAGCATGGTGATTTTCCATGGCTATGTTAAATAACCAGATGGTATGTAAAAAAATATGCCGATCATATTTCCCGTTAAATCACTCACACGCCTCTATCACGTGGGTATTCCTGAGGTATGTGCGCCTTCCAATGATATTTTTTTCCTGACCAAATCTTACCGCCCTTCCACAATCTTCTACATGGATCTACGTGAAACTACTTCCCCGACTCAAGGTGCCTTGCGGCTACCCTCTCTTGCCCTTCCCGGCTCTCACTCTCCAAGGGGGGGGGTACACCAATCAACGTCAATCTGGCAGGCTGCTTCGAGAGCGCAGGAGAAGCAAGATGACTCGCAAGCATCTTGGACATGTCTACGAAAAAGGGACACAGGCGATGCCAGCAGGTACTTGAGCAACTTTGATGGAAGTTCTGTTTTGTTTCTTCAAACAAAAAAAACTCTAACCAACCCTTCCATCAGAACCAACCCTAACACTGCCAGACTTCGGTCACTTCCTGTCAAGTTACCCACCAGCACAATTCGAAGCGAAGGGGAATTTGCTTTTTCAAGGGCCTGCAAAAAGCAAAAGTCGAAGTAACATGAAGTATCGGAGTTTGCTGTTTCTGGAAAAAACAAAAAACACAAGTATCACAAGTGGAAACGAACACGTGCGCGAACCGAACCAAACAGAACCGAATACATGCGCGAACTGAAACGAACCGGCTATATCACCCTGTAAAAGGTGAGACCCGTCTTATTTATAATTATCTATATTTATATAAGGCATATAAATGGTTACATGAGTAAATCATCCTTACATACATCCGCATTGTTTTTTTCAGTTCAATCGCTACTGTAGAAAAACCTGTGTACGCTCTATGCAAATACTTGCCGGCTCGAAACCTGAGATGGAACCAGCCAAAACTTATTTTCACAAAGGCAAACCTGATGTATTGGTAATAAATGGTGCACATAATATGTCGTTGCTTTTTGCACTTTTTGGCAGATTGATGAACACATCCATTGCGATGTTTTGGTGGGTACCCAAGTTTCTGGGCAAATGTTCACAGTTCATAATTATAAAATCTGAAAGAAATAAATTTTGGAATTGTTCACCCTACTAACCATCATGTACAGTGACTTCTCGTGAGTTTGTAATTTGTTGGTGTGGTAAAACCAATAATCAATCAATCAATCATCTCCAAAATATGGTCAAAAATCTGGGTAACACTAAAGATGGTATAACCATCATGTCCAAAATTACCATAAACGCTTGACTTTTATGTTACCCAGACTTTGAACCCATCCCCAAAGGCGCCATGCCGAAGGCTCGGCTGTCCTTGCGTGTGCCAGGCAACACTCAGCAGCTGCCAGAGCGCCCAAATGGCGATGCCCTGTGCAGTGCCCGGTGTGTCTGAAAATGGGGTATACTGATGGGATTAACCATCAAATAGCATTCCCATAGGATCCATGTATGGTATATATGCTCACATTTGGGGTATATTGATGGTAAATGTTACCATATATAGCATACATGGATCCTATGGCATTAATATGCATAACATAGATGATTAACTTTAATGGGAAATTCTATGAAATTAATCTGAAAATCTAAACTGGCAACTTTAATGGTAAACTGATGATTAACCATCAGCATTAATCTATAAAAGCATTTTAAAGCCGGAATTTGAGAAGGTTAAACCACTTCACAAGTCGAAAGTTTTGATCAACTATGGCTTAAGTACAAGTGAATGGCTTAATTATCAATAGATGAAGGTACACTCTATATATATATATATATATATGTATGTATATATATATATATACAGTATATATATATACGTATATATGATGTTCGCCTGTGTTTTTTCAGGCTCCGGCACCCGACCATTCGGCATCACCACTTCAAATATGCATGAGCACGTGAAATTTTTGTTGAAATCACTGTGCCACTTGTCCATTGGAGAATCATGGCCAGTAAAGATTTCTGTGTGGATGGCCTGGTGACAGGACAACCATATACTGAAGTACATTTCTAGTGATATACATATATTATATATACACAATTATATACAATCACACACATATTCACATCCAGCGTATACATGCATCATACATTATCTTATAATATATGCATATACACAGAACAGCACCTGGAACAAAAATGCGATGTTATACATATCATATCATACATCAATGTAAATGTACATCAGATATACACATGCATAGTCTCATATATCTACATATATCATCATATATCTACAGTACATCATAGTACATCTAAACAGAAACAACATGTTCCATCGCCACACCTGTCAAAGCCCAGCCCCAGCCCCAGCCAGCGCCTTGCAGTTCAAGCAGTCGGCCGGACAACACCTGGCACCATGCCATGCCATGGAGCTTTCCTAAGTCATGGGGCTACCCCACTAGCTGAACGGTTTATTTCATGGAAAATCCCATGGAACATGGATGATCACTAGGGCTCACTGGGAGTACCCCCATGATTTAGGAAACCTCCATTCACCCGGCTTTGTGGCGATATCGACAGTCTATGTCTGTCTTATGACTGGGGCAGCACCTTCTGGGCCCACAAACAATCTGATCTGACGGTCAAGTGGCCTGCAACTGGGAAAAAATAACAAATACGATGATACCTAGATATGGGGATGGCATAAAATGGGATATCCCCAAGTCACCATAGGTTTCGATATTGTAAGTCATGGTCGAATGCCTTGGATGATTCGAGGGTACCCCCAAGACTTTGGAAACCTCAATATTTCAAACGGCCAAACAAACACGCACCGCTGATGACGAAAATGCTTCAGATGTTTGGGAGATTCTCCATCAACAGTATATACAGTCTGTGGGGCCATGTTTACCTTCTAATTTTGTTTGTATAGCGTGTGTGTGTGTGTACCCATTTGCTTCATGTACAGAATAAAAACATCAAAATTGTGTCTTTTTGGGTACCAAGGCTACAAGGTGGACAATGATATACAATGGAAACTGGGTAGTTTAATATATATCGCAACTGTTGTCAACAATCTATCCTTAAACTATCCTCAACCTCTTCGTTGAGCAACATTTTGGCAACTAAAGAAACATTTACCCATATTTGATAGTAAAACAATTTAATTTGCCCATGTTCCATGGTTATATATTCAGTTGTCATTCATCATATTTTGATGACTAAACAAAAATTGTGTAATATAAGATACAGTAAAACACAACAGTATGTGATGGATTGTGACGCTTCATCGGAGGTTCATCTACGGTTCATCGGTGGTTTTTACATATGGTTCACCCGGTTCACCATTAAACCAATAAATATCAATAAATCATATCCCCATTCAACCATGATACGCATTGTGCTACATGAAATGAAAATGTTGAGTTCAATTTTTTGGTCAGCATGGATTTACCATGCTCAATGTTGATGGAGAATATCCCACCAAATCAGCAAATCCCATGGTGAAAAACCCAGTAAGATTTTCCCTGGTGATGTTGATTTTTCTCTGGTGAAATCCACATTCCATGGGAATTAATGGTAAATCCTATAGCAGTAAATCCCATGTAAATCCCTACGAAAAAATCATATCAATTCCCAGTAATTCCAAATGTCTTCAAGTGAAGTCCGATGTTCTTAGAAAACAAACAAAACATTTTTCACCCATCTTTGAGCTCCGGCTCGGCCCTGCGCCTCCACCCGAACCTTCGCCATCAACAGCTCCACACGACAGACGTCGTTCTGCGTGGCGCTGGTCTCTTCGAGGCCCTGTGAGCGAAGATGAGACGGGGTGAAGGGCGATTTAACCATGAAACATTGGGGTTTCACTGGGAATTCATGGTAATTCATGAAATTTAATGGGAATTAGTGGTATTTGATGGGAATTAATGGTATTGAAGAGACTTAATGAATGGTATTCAAACCAGCACAAACAATGGAAAAACATAGGGGACTTCATAAGATTTCATGGGATTTAACCATCAACAAATGGCGATTTGACCATCAAACTTGGGGGGTTAACCAATATTTCATGGTTCAATGGGGATATTTCGGGATTGTACGGAATATGTATGAATATGTATATGTAACATTATATATATGTATGTATGTATGTAATGTAATGTAATGTAATGTAATGTAAATGTAAATGTAAATGTAATGTAATGTAATGTAATGTGATGTGATGTGATGTAATGTAATGTAATGTAATGTAATGTCTGTCTGTCTGTATGTATGTATGTATGTATGTAAAAATATAAATAATATTGTGCATGTATACATATATATATACATATGTATGTGTTAAAACATATTTTATCATACATAAATCATCAATTTGATGTGAAATTTGGGTACCTAACTAATAATACATTTACAATTTCTAACTACTAACATTGGAGAGTTCACCAGGACACTGTATCATTCTCATTTTATTGATATTCGTAGTGTTGCTTCAAAAAAACACATATTGGTAAATTGGTAAGTTCATGTTGGTGCTTAAACTATATGGTCACTTTGAGACCACGGGCATCATTTCCGTATTTCACAAAAGTCAAGTTTTCAGATAGACAATATTCCTTTCCTCCGTCAACATAGCCAACAAATTACCTATGAACACCGACGATATGGGGCCATCACTACAATGGCTAGGATTCATGGTGGGTAGTTGAATGGGTTCATAAATCAAATGATAACTGTGGGGGCTCACAGTGCTGTCTTTGTTTATGGTTGAACTACAGCAACTCCCAAAAATGTGGACAAGTAAAATCCTAATGGTGATAAATTGAACGCAAATATACAAGTTCTGTTTCTCAGAAAATATGGTACCATACGCCAAAATCCTTTTGTTATCATCATGTTCCCTGTTGCGAGCTGGAAAATTCTCACTGTTAATAGCCAAATCACCTTAAATCATCTACAAGTTGCCTGAAAAACACATGATCCCTACAAGTTAGCGGGGAGCCCACCCCCCCTCGTACATTTCCAAGCCACCAATGGAGGCTACCGCGGATATCCATATATTATCATATATTCCTCGGCTTTGCTGGGTATGCTCAAAAAATATCTATACAAGTATGCATTTGATACCAATTCCATATTCCTTTGGTAGCCTATCGCAGCCGAGGTCCGTGTTTTTGACCAATCCAACCCATAAGTCGCAAACGTCAGGGTTTTGTAGCATTTTCAACTACAACCACTACACTACACTACAATACACTACACTACACCACACTACACCACACCACACTACACTCAATTGCACTACACTACACTACCCTACCCCACATTGCATTACATTACATTACAATACATTACATTACATTACATCACATGATAAATCATCCCTAAATCGTTGATAAATCACCCATCCATAGCCGAATCATCCACAGCCAAAGGCTCCACTGCCGTTTTTTTTGTGATCCCCGCCTGCTGGATGTGCGCCTTGGCAGCTGCCAAGCGACCTTGACCTCAAAGCCAACGGATTTGATGTTCACCTTCCAAGGTATGGCAGATATATAGTATATATAGTATATATAGTGTATATAGTATAGTATATATATATATATTATATATATAGTATATATATATATACTATATATATATATAATATA
>Ga0126342_10022592_pt1 | contig 10366 bp, 7 predicted proteins | sample Cyp1metagenome_FD_92528 | JGI IMG/M metagenome (GOLD analysis project Ga0126342, IMG submission 92528) | Coral microbial communities from Lord Howe Island, Old Settlement Bay, Australia - Cyphastrea 1 metagenome | ecosystem: Host-associated > Invertebrates > Cnidaria > Coral ...
ATATTATATTATGTTATATATTATATTATATGTTATATATTATATATTATATTATATATTATATTATGTTATATATTATATTATATGTTATATATTATATATTATATTATATATTATATTATATATTATATTATATATTATACTATATGTTATATATTATATATTATATTATATATTATATTATATATTATATTATATATTATATTATATATGATATTATATATTGTATTATATATTATATTATATATTATATTATATATTATATTATATATTATATTATATATTATATTACATTATAATATTTGTTATATTATATAATATATTATATATTATCATACATTATATTATATATTATATTACAAATGGCCATTTCAGGAACCCAAATTGGAGGTACCTACCATATATAAGGCCTATGTAAGGGAATATCCCCACAGAATATGGTCTTATGTGGTACAGTACCTCCATTTTAGGATCCTGAAATTCCCATTGATATTATGTTAAGTTGTATTAAGTTGTACTATATTATATTATATTATATTATATTAGATTAGATTAGATTAGATTGTATTATATATCATATCATATCATATTATATTATATCACATCATCTCATATTATGTCATATTATGTCATATAATACCATAGTATATAATATTGTATAATAATATATAATAATATAATATCAAAGTATATCATGTTATATCATATTATTCATATATAATCATATATATATATGTTAATGTAAAGTAATGTCGCTCTATGACAGAAAACATTGAAAAAAACAAAACAATACGGCCAATCATCAACTTTTCTCAGGCAGGTCTTTAACCAAAAGAGTGAAGGACAGATACCCGTCCTGATGCGGAATCTTTTGGATATCCACGAGTTCTTCCGCTTTCCTGTGGATTCTTCTGGGTTTTGAAGGAACACATTTTAAGGAACCCTGCCTTGGATGGTAAAATCCGCGGTTTTCTGTACTGTACATGTTCCCTTCAATCAACCCAGCGCATCTTCGAGGTCTGCACCGTTGATGGCGGAGATACTTCGGGGGTATCTGCTCTTGGGGGTCCGTGCTTTGAGCCTTACCATACATCAAAATACCAATATATAGATCATTATAGATCATTATAGATCAATATAGATCATTATAGATCATTATAGATCAATATAGATCAATATAGATCATTATAGATACTTATAGATCCATATAGTAAATCACAAAGCTAAAGTCAAGTCATGTGTGTTTCCATAAGACCAGTCAATCCGTTGTCCAACCTGTGCACAAAATGTTGATCCCCATCCATTTCTAAATCCAGAAATGCTTCCGCCAAATGGGTTTCAAACGGTTTCAATCGGTTTCCCAAAAATCATCTGCCATGTCAAATGGTTTCGTGAAAATCAAAGCGCCTGCAAAAAAAAAAGGACGTTCCCTGTTCGCGTCCTTTCCCTTCCCAACATCCTTCAACCAGCCCGGCGAATTCAGCGTGATTTACGCGTCCAAAAATCAGGCAATCTGAAGATATCTGAACCATCATTATAGAACTATCATTCGCCGAAACATAATGATCCACCACGCCCAAAAGCAAGCAATTGGTCATTTTGGGAAAGTTCCCGTAGCCCAATCCGACTTGATCATTTCCGGTAGTGACATGTCTTGGTGAGGTCGTCAAATTTTACCCAGATAAATATACATGTGCATGTATGTGTGTATATATATATGGTCATCCTGGGGTAGATAGAATATGGGGATATTCAAACATCTTCCATTTTAGTGAGGTTGTCTGAAATTTACATATTCTATCTACTTCAGGATTATATATATATAGTCTATAAGTCTTTTTCAGCATCACGAAATGCATCATCATTAATTGAGAGATGGCCTTTTCATGGTTCATTATATTCATTATGGCTAATGATGGTGAAAAATGGTGAAAAATGTTGAAAAATGGTGAAAATACCAGGTCAATAACTGCAACCCCTGAAAGCCTAGTATCGGATCTGTTGATTGCGGGTAGAAGAATGGGATGGAATGCCTCCCATGAACCGTTTTTTTCAATACCCTCTGCGAAAAAAAAAAACACGTTGCTACATCTGGAAAATCAATGACAATCACCGTGTTTCAAGACTTGTTTAATAGGTAAATCATCGAACGAACGTATACATGGAGCATTTCCTTCGCAACCTGCAACGGACTACCAACCTCCATGATCTGCATCAATTATAGGATGATCATAACCTATGTTGCTTCATAATTAATATCGGGAAGGCTAAGCATCATTCAGCATGGATTGGCACCTCTTCGATTCCAGCATCTCCAAGGCCAAGCTTTTCCGTGCCAAAGGCAAGGGGCTGGGCAATGGCACATGACCATCCTGATGTCACTGGAGCGTTGTGGACGTGCCAGCGGGTTTTTCGCATGTTTCAATATATATATAATTATATACATAATTATATACATAATATATATATAGTATATTATTTGTTTATTTATTTATCTATTTATGTATGTAGATGATTGACATGTTAAGGTCATTGAACAATATGTTTAAAAGAAATGCTTGGAATCTGCCATGGCATTTTTTCTGTTAGGGAAATCACCCATCTAGAAACTGGGAAAAAAAAGGCCGCCCCTTTTCGGTGACGCCCAGTCTGTTGGCAGCAAGGTGGCAAGGTCTCAAACATGGGCTGGGAAATCCGCTATTGGGCATTCAAATGGGAATAACATCGTTGATTTCTCATTGCAATGTCTGGCCATTTTTGATTACCAGAGGGTAAAGAATGCGCGAAAGCGCAGATGGGAGTCTCAAGTTTGAGGGAGCAACTGAAAGTGATGGTCATCGCTGTTCAAAGTGGTTCAAGTACGTACACACCTATCGTTCTTGTACAATGATGTAAATGCTTTGGCAGCCATCGGCATGCCATCGACTGGATGTGGGAGAACCTCATTTTGCCACCATGGGCGCCATGGGGATGAAAAAGCACATGTTTAAAAACCAGCAAGCAACCTTTATCATCTTGGTCACATGTGTCATATCCTGGAAACCTTGTTGGCTTACCCGAAAAACTTTCGCTGGCAGCTCACCATAAAAAATCCACATGGTTGATCATGTGGATCGTTGGTTCGTTGGGCCCTTTCTTTGCTGCGAAACGAAACATTCCAAGTTTCTCTGGTCAACAGCCGTTTACGTCCATGTGTCCCTATTCAACCGATATTTGCTCAAGATGGTCCAAAAATAATGGACCAAAACATACCCCATTTGGATTTAAGCCACTTTGGCAAATCCAGAAATATCAAGAAATCACCCGACTCAGACTCAGTAAATCTACCCTCTGGTAATTTAACATAGCTATTGAATATGACCATAGAAATAGTGAGTTTTCCCATTAAAAATGGTGATGTTCAATAGCTATGTTAGTTTACCAGAGGGTAAGTCAACCATTTTCTGCTGGTTGAATCCCCAAGGTCAGAAAATTCGACCGAGGCACTGTCGGCACAGCCCAGATGCTGTCATTGAAGGCGCTGCGCACGCGCATGGCGGGGAATCACCTGGCTGTGTCATGAAAAAAAAGATATGGCTATGAATCAATACCTATAAATGCCTATAAATATACCATCTATTACCATTTATAGGGGGATGAACATCCATATACCATCCATTTTGGTGTTCACCAGAGGTACACGGTTTTAACAACTATCCATATCGAATTAGATATAATCATTTCCCCCTATGTAATACCAAACACCCTCCCAGAAAGCATAGTTTAGTAGCTGATGATACCATATATATATATATTTATTTATTTATTTGGCAAATTTTACGGTGCGTTTGTTATTAGATGGATAGGATTATAATAAGTATTTCGCGATATAGGAAGATAGAGGAATATGTGTTGGAATATGGATGGGAATGAAATGATGTGTATTGGTCATCCATCCCATAATTGGAATCCTTGTGATGGGTAAATGTTTATCTCCATGAACGGATTGATGACCATATACCCCATATATGGAATATTAAAAAAAACAAATGAATGATCATTGTATATATGATGATTCTGAGAACATTATCATCTATGATAATCAAATGATCATAGTGAATGTTTCCCATATTTTCATATATCTTCCATTTCCGTGGCAATTTGGGGTATCGACAAACGTTCGGTGATTGTCCATTGGTTAGACCACTGGCAGGTAGGGGAAAAACTTGAGGGTAATTTATGTACTCATGGAAAAGAATCTATATAATGCTCTGCTGTAAACTTACACAGATGTGGAAAACCAAACATGTGTCGATAATTGTCCGAAAGGGAAACCACTACAATTGTATCTGGTTGGTCGCCAAGAAACTGAGATAAATACCAGGCTGGTTTGGTGGTTGAGCAACCCGACCAAAAAAAACATTTGAAAGTGTTGGAACCGGCCATATTCTCAAGTGCTGTCTGGTTGTTTTTTTTTCATGCTTCACACCTGGTTATTGCTATGATCAATCCCAAAAACAAATTGACAGTTTAGGATAGTTTAGGTTTAATATGGTTTAATACTAGCAATGACAGAATTATACAGAATTCCTGCAATTTCAGCAGGTCTACAATGAGTCTACACTCCACTTCCCAATGTACTCTCCGTGCAGTTTGAGTCGCCCCTTTTCTGCAACTGTGCGCCTGCGCCAGAGCACGCAACTGGCTGACACCTCTGACAGCTCTGAAACTCGAAACCTGAAGGCTCCCCAGGTATCTTCCAAGGCTCTACCAACAACTGGGATCAAAGTTATGAATCATGAATCAACATTAAAAGTTGGTGCCCGCCAATAAACTGACATAGCCTATGAAAAATCACCAGGTTTAATAGGTACATCTAAATCATCTATAGAAATAGGCCATTTTCCACAGCCATGAAAAAAGCCAGATCAAAGGGTACCTGAAATAGTACCAATCAGCTCACACTATCCCCATATATCCCCATACTCAACTCATCTTTCTTGTGAGGTGCTCAACTGCGGTCTGGTTCTCCGCCCCCAGTCCACCGCCGCTAACATCTCCACGGAGATCGATCGGACCCGAGATTCTCGGAAGCCCGAAGCGACGGTCCCCACGAATTGGGTGTCCAAAAATCGATCCCAAACATCCCAGAACCATTCAACATCTACATCTACTTCCACAATATCTATCTGGTTGGTGGTTTTAACCATCTTGAAAAATATTAGTCAATGGAAAGGATTATCCCATATATTATGGAAAATAAAAAAATGTTCCAAACCACCAACCAGCTATATATTTCCAGAACTAGAACTTGCTGCTAGACTTCCGAGAAACCATCTCGATGGATTATTTCTGTCAGCAATTTTTTGGACATTCCCAAAAATCAGCAGCGCTTAGTCGCTCCGGTCTCTTGCGTTGCCGGAACTCCCCGAATCATGAAAGTCAAAGATTGCAAACAGTCAAAGATCGAAAGATCGCAACGCAAGACCCGAAAGGCTGCAGCTAAACTACGCGAAACTTCACTTCGATGTCGGGAGAACGAGCAAATCTCCAAGCCCTGCAGTGAATCAATGAATTGTTCCCCCTCATACGCCGGCAGTGGCTTCATCTATTGCAGAAATTGATTTTCAGTGACAAAATCCTGCAGCGGACCCTGCTATTCACCGTATTTTGAAGATCTTTGACATGTTTTGACATACTGAGTCTAGATTTGAGAATTATCATCCTGATTATCCTGATGCTGAGGTTGGCAACCCATCAAACCTGTCCATCCGGTGCTCAAGGATCTTGTCACGACAGGCTGGTGGCGACCAGTCCTGTGTGCTGTCGGTGCGGCCCTTCGCGGTCGGATGATGTGAACGCCAGCGGCCAAGGGGAAAGTCATGTGAGGTCACCCCTGCTATTGTCTTGCTGGACATGTGTGGAGTGGGTCAACTGGTTGACTTCATGCCAATTTCATACACCATACAGACGTAAAACACAAAGATGCTGCAAATGTTTTTGGCAAACTTCAGGTGAGGAGCATCCGGCCATAGAACATTGCAATTGAATAAAAAAACGAAGATGTAACCGCCAAAGAACGAGGATTTAAGCACCAAAAATGTGAATTCAACCATTGAAAATATATGAAACTAAGGGGGATTGATCCACACTCAAAGAACATTGAAATTCCATAGAAAGCTTTATCTGAATGATCAACCACCAACATGGATTTGTTGATACAAAACCTCACCGTTTTTTGCGGATCCATTTCAGAAGCCATAAACCCAGGTGCCAATCCTTCAGTATCCATTGGCACTCGCACGTCTCACATGTCACTTTCAGAACGGCCATTTCGTTCACTGCCAGGTGGTTCAGTTTAATGGGTAAAACACATGGAATCATCTATCAATGGGCCATTTTCCAGAGGTATGTAACAAATTTTCGGAGGGTATTACAGTTCGTGGGGCTATCTCTCCAGGACTCAATCCTTGGGACTCTTCACTGAAAGCACCCGTAGCGCCGCGGCCACACTTCACACTTGCCGCCAGGCTGCTAAGTTTGCATTGCTGGCATCCGGCCATTTTTTGGGGGGTTTTGCATTTTTTTCAACCAGCTATTGATGCAGAAAATGAGCCTTCCAATCCCATCCAATCTCGGAAAACTGACTGAAAAACCATGATTTTTAGATTTAATGACTGGTATAGTGGACATATTCGTGGGATTTCATGGGGATATCATGTATAACCAACTGGTATTCCACTGGAAAAAAAAACCGGCCGGACCCCAAAACCGCAATGATCGAGCGGGTGACCGAGGATGAGACGCACCGCCAGGGGAAACCCTAGAGATCCGCCCCCTTTGCACGTCACTCATCATGCCCAACCCAGCAACCCAATTTTGACATTTTGAAGTGGTTTCCCCTTCCCAGTAGTGGTCATAATAAACCATCAATTTCAGCTTTGGGGTTTCAGTTCCTATACTTTTCCTAACTGTTCATGGTGGAGTTTCTCTGATTTTACGGTGCTTGGTTGGCCATTGAAGTCACTCGTCGCTGCGCAGCCAGGCTCCGAATTCGGCGAAAGCCTTGCTGCCAAGGCAGGGCAAGGCGACCTAAGTGCGAATCTGAAGAAATATTAGATGATGTCCCTAACTTAACCCAGCACATCTCATCATTTTTTTTGGCATTGAAATAGTAATATTGTTGAAAATATTATTATTTATCTTATACATTAATATTTTGTGTGTATATATATATATATGTATGTGTGCGTGTATATATTGTTAAGGATATCTTTTTAGGGTATATTGGATTTTAACGTCAAAATGAGTTGTTTTGTGTTACCTACGCGCTGAAGGGTCGCAAAGAACAGTCTTGAATGTTGTGGGTTTTATTGAATCAATAGTCGAGAGACTGAAACGGTTGGAAACAGTCGGAAGCGGTCAGGCATGATCATGCCCAAATCATCCAACCCGCCATTTTTCCAACAAAAAGTGTTTCCCCGCGATAACTTCTTTTTTTTGAAGGTCCAACAGGAAACGGTTGGAAACAGTTGGGGCAACAGGTACTAGGTATACGTATAATATTGGGAGTTATACATCGGCTGTATAATATGTAAATATGTATATATGTATATGTGTATATGCGTATATATGTAATTATATATGTTGTGTATATGTGTATATATGTATATATATATATACATACATACATACATACATACATATATATATATATATATATCGTGTTTGTATGTAGGCATGCAGTGAGTAATGCATTAGGTCTATATCAGATAAATAGGTTCTATAGTAGGTATATGGTATTAGGTGTACAGGCACGTTATTACCTATATAAATATACGTATACTTCAAGTACATATAGCTTTTGTAGAGGCATGCAGTGGGTAATCTTATATATATATGCATATCAGGTTGTAGAGGTTACATATTGCGTATATGATTATGGTATTGTGATGTATTATGTATATTATGGGGGATATCCCTGTGTTAATACATATAAATACAGTTAAATACCTATCAATGGATGTCAATGATGTCCTATAGTGATATGAATGATGTTATTCCCAGAATGGCATGTCATCATTCCCAGAATTGGTGGAAGGGGAAAAGTTGGGAAACCCCTATATTTGATTCGTAAACCATGGTAAACCATGGTAAACCCTACAGATATTCCCTTAAACCAATCTATTGAATAATGCAACCATGTTATATATGATGATCTTATCTAAGTATAGAATAGTCATGGAACTTTTTTTGAGCTGCGCAAAGTATCTGGTACATCCCGTAATCAATGGGGTGTTCCTACCTTGTTCTCCATACCCGTACTGTTTTTCGGGGCTGACCTCGTTCTCCAACGCTCTATGTTTTTGATAGCTACATGTTTTGCACGCGAAGCCTATCTCGTTCTCGGGTGTTCCTACCTCGTTTTGCATCCTAAATACCCTCTGGTAAACTAACATAACTATAGAAAATCACCATTTTCAATGGGTTAATTCACTATAAATGGCCATTTTCCATAGTTTTGTTAGTTTACCAGAGGGTATGCGTGCTTTCGACAAACCGAGGTAATTGTGCCCCAAGACTGAAGATACTGAAGCCACGTCCATTCCTATCCTGAGACCCCCGCACTTCAGGCGCCAGACCAGTTGCGGTCAAACTGCTGCTCCTTTCCACCAAGGGTCCACCAGGTTTCAAAATTACAGCAGGTTTGAGACTTAGGATTTCAGCGATGTGAACTGTAATTTTGACCACCCCAAAAAGGCACCTCTGGCACTGTGAGATACTGTGAGTGCGGACGACGTTTCGGAGAATCACAATGTGATTAGAATAAAAATCGGGTACGGTACCCGGTACCTTCCATCCACTGGTGAAGTCCCCTAGTATTGTAATGGTATGTAATGGTCCTTTGGGAGGTATACATAGGTATACCGTATACCACATGGTTTAAAGAAATGATGATCCAATTACATGGGCTTCTCTGAAAATAGGATAGCTGAAACTCCCCGTCATCCAGGTATTTTCCTAGAAAAAGACACGCCATTCCTGGGCATAACATGGTATAACCATCCCATTTCCAGGTACCACACCACCAAAAAAAGTCGTCTTCCTTAGGAGTTCGTTGGTGAAATGAAAAAAATCTTCATGGTCAAATCCCCACAAGTTGGTGTCGATACCACCAGAGGTCCACCGTCCCTGGCGTCCCTGGCCTTCCAATATCGCCTGCAATAGCCAATCAACCAGGCTCTTGGATTACTCGGCAGCGCGGCCAATCGACTCCAAGCGAAAAAAATGGGGGACATATCCAGTTTTTTTGGATGGCACTTGTAGTATTTGTTGGAAAACACAACATAAAAGAATGCTACTGTCTTGGCCCCTCCAATTTGCAGTGGAGGCGACTGCTTCAAAAGGAGTGACAGCCATAACAAAGAAATAAAGAAGTACTAGAGGTTGCGAAGTAGTGCTTCTGGATTTTGCCAATCACAGGGTAAAAGCCAGCAGGTAAAAGGGGGTCCTATTCCAGAAGATTACTGCACTGCGATGAGCACAAAAAAAACAAAAAATAATCCCAAAATATCCAATATCCAGAATGCCTGGAAGATTCATGGTGTAAGTCAGCGGTTTTAATCTTGCATTTGCTTACGGAACCCCAGAAGTCGAAATATCTGCCATTAAAAAAAATATTCCCAAAAAGGACAATTCCCCAAATAGTGGATGTCCCAGTGGGAAAACAGATTAGCAATATTTAGCAGTCTTCAAAACCCTTTGTCGTCCCTTCAAAAACTGACTGGTTACGAACGGATTTCCCAGTTCATTGATGCTCCCCAATTTATATCGGTTAGCAGCTAGCACAATCCCCATATAATCAACCAACCATCATCTATCAGTTATATCATGTTATATCACTTGTGTCGCCATACTGGTACTTTCATAAATGTTCATGGTTTCTCAACCACCATTCAATCACTATCAAGCACCAGGGCAACAGCTCTCGCAGCCACTTCAGCCGAGCATCTCAGCAATCTTGCCGGCCTTTTGCATCGCGCGGCTCTTCTGGCAGAGCGTAGCGGCGGAGCGAACCGTGGTTTTGTTGATGTTGGTTCCATAGCATCGTGTGCACAGGCCCCCATATATCTACAGATAAATATTATAATATATATATATACGGTACCTACATTTAAATATACGGATATTTAAACAACGCAATAGGTATTTTATACTACCTCCGGGCAAGTTTTCTCTGGCCCGGCCAACCATCTTAAATATCCGGAAGTTAACTATTTAAATATACGGAAAAAGGAGCTGCCGGCGACCGCTCCACCAGTTCAGTACCTGGTGCAAATGGCAAATGTCCACCGTTTCGATCCCCTCGCTTTCGTTCTTGATCAAT
>Ga0126342_10022593_pt1 | contig 10366 bp, 11 predicted proteins | sample Cyp1metagenome_FD_92528 | JGI IMG/M metagenome (GOLD analysis project Ga0126342, IMG submission 92528) | Coral microbial communities from Lord Howe Island, Old Settlement Bay, Australia - Cyphastrea 1 metagenome | ecosystem: Host-associated > Invertebrates > Cnidaria > Coral ...
AAAAACTTCTTCAATCCAACCTCTTTGGATTCAAGATTCAAGATTCAAGGCTCAGAAAAAACTTCTTCAACCCAACCTCTTTGGATTCAAGATTCAAGGCTGAAGGCCTTCGGATTCAATTTTTTTGGGGGGATCTTGAATCTTGAATCCTATCCCCCTGGATTCAATAAGTTTTTTTTGGATCTTGAATCTTGAATCTTGGATCCAACGCCTTGGATTCAAGAAGTTTCTTTGGGATCTTGAATCTTGAATCTTGAGCCCGATGTATTTCGGAAAGGGTGGGATGGGAACAAGCTTGCACAAAATTGCAATTTTTGATCACCAAAACATGCCATAAGTTTCAGAGTTCAAATGCTAAGAAAAACAATGTAAATACCACTAAATTTGTTTGAAAGGTAGGTCTTGGGGGGTACCATATATATATATATATTGTACTGTAAGTTATGCAGCAATGCACATTGTGCCGAGTAGTGTAGCCAAACAAGTTGTTTGTTTGCAAAGTATCTAAGATTGTCCATGAACGAGGTTTTTTTGAACATAGGCTCCCCCAAAAAATATTTGTTGATTATTATACGACTAGCATGTTCCTCTTGGATCCTTAGGGGCGGGGGAATACTCCAAATACAACCCACATGATACATGCTAAGGTGTGTTGGCTCCAGCGACTCCAGCGGCCAACGATGATGCAGCGGGAGCAGATGTGGATCAGGTTGGGACAAAGGAAGTTGGAAGATGTGGATCCCTCGTGACCTCGTGACCGGCCTTGCGATGGGATCCAGAGATAGAGGGAATCTTGGGTTTCAAATTTGAAAAATCCCAGATTCCGGGATTTAGATCCACTCCACATCACTATCATCACTCCACTGTTCTGACGTAGCAACATGGAAAATTGCAATTTGCAACAAGGAAAGCGCGGTGAAGGCAACCAGGGGCCCAAACGATAGCTACGGTAGTTTATAATTCCAACACTGTTGTTGGATTTATGTGGATACATCGCACTTCTTATTTGGGGTGCTTGGCTTATATATATATACATAACATATAATTATAGCCGAGCATGTTAAATATTGTTAAATCATAGAAAGTATACAATTAACGAATTTCAACTCCCAACTATTATCATGTTGAATCGTCATAGTTATATCAAATGCATAGCCCATGGATATTTTCATCATCATCAGTCAGCATCATCATCATCATCATCATCATGATCATCATCATCATCATCATCATCATCATCATCATCATAAATGCACTGTTAGATATACAAATAATTCTCATGAAATATGTATATAATATATATAATTATATAGGTATAAATGGTTATTTATATATATATATGTATATACATATACTTGTATTTATATAGTATGTGTGTGTATGTATGTTTTGCCGTAATGTAATGTAACGTAACTTAATGTAATGCAATGTAATGAATGTATATATGATATAATATAATGTAATTGTATATAATAAAATTATATATATATATATATATGGGAAAATTATAATGACCTCACTGCGACCTCACTGGAAATGATGGTTAGTAAAGGGAAGTATCCCTAAGATTATCCCCAAGATAGCCTTATTTCAGGTTTGTGAAATATTCTAATTTACCCAGATATATGCATCCCCTTGGTTTAAGGCCCATGGATCCCATCGGTCACAATGTGCGACTTGGCAGGTCAGAGAAGTGGAGCTGCAAGAACTCGCAGCCCACCACGGGGTCCCTGGGCAGCAACGGAGAGTAGGAAACGGGGAATGAAGCGTAAATTAAATGGGTGGGTGAAGGGAAGATTTAGGGTTTAAACCGATGTTTTTCTATAGGTCATGAGTTTACGACCTAGATAGTAGCTAAGTTGAGTTGTCGCACATAACTTGGATAAGTGTTGGGTTGTTGGGGAATTTAACTATATATAGTATTCATAGGTGTATAAACCAACAAACATTTGTGGGGTCGCCTCACCCTTGTTAAAACTTCATGGGGATATAGGTATATGTTGGGGACATGAATGGGATATTATTACATTGGGATATGTAACCAATTGTGGGATTAGGGGTCTGAATTATCAGCAATCAATGGGATTAGTGGGATTCACTGCGATAACATGACCCCGCCGCAATTAAGCATGTCAACCTGGGAAATCCCTAAACTAAGTGGCATGTAAATCGGAAAATCATCGACAAACATTGGTGATTGTCCATTGCCATGTTTGTTTTCCAGTGGGTTATTTAATACCCTGGAAGGTCCCCCAAAAATGTTCACAATTCTAATACTTAACTAGGGTTGGTTTGGTGGGTACTGCGCGGTAATCGAACGTGGCAACGGAAAATCTCCCATTATAGATGGTTTTCCCCTGAAAACCTTATGTCATTTACAGGGGATTTTCCATAGCTATGATAACTTGCCAGAGGGTATTAGCGGGAAGGAACTACGAAGCAGTAAAGAAGCATCCAGCACCATCCAGAGCTTGGCGTTTTGTTTTTCAAGCAAGTTCGTGCCGTGGTTTTGGCAAAGAAAAGGAGTTTGGTGAACCAGAATAGGAGAAACGGTTAATAGTGGTTAATAATGTTGAGCCCTCTGAGATGGCGATATATATATATATGTGTATGTTTAGTATGTTTAGAGAGAGCGAGAGAGAGAGAGAGAGAGACAGGTTAATAATGTTGAACTCTCTGAGATGACGACGGAGGGAGAGGGAGAGAGAGAGAGAGAGAAAGGTTAATAATGTTGAACTCTTCTGAGATGACGACGGAGAGAGGGAGAGAGAGTTAGAGAGAGAGACAGGTTAATAATGTTGAACTCTCTGAGAGAGAGAGAGAGAGAAGAGAGAGAAGAGAGAGAAGAGAGAGAGACAGGTTAAAAATGTTGAACTCTCTGAGATGACGGCGGAGAGAGGGAGGGAGAGAAAGAGAGAGAGAGAGAGAGAAAGAAAGAGAGAGAGAGAGAGAAAGAGAGAGAGAGAGAGATATATATATATATATTATTTACAATGATAATTAGGTAATATATAGTGGTTTTGGCAATGATGAATTAGATAATGGTGACTACTGCAATTGAATTACCCTCTGAAAATCAAAAATGGTTTGCTGTAAAATTCACCATGGCTTGCCACTCAATGACTAAGCATTATTAAGTTTGATGTCTTTATTAATACATAATAATGGTACGAAAAACATATAATGTGTTTTGTTTGTTTTTTTGTTTTGTAGGGTTGTGATCCATAGTATTTAGTCTAATCGCCGAGGCTGCCATTGGTCTTTGCCCTTGTTCGTCGCAACTGTCTATTGGTTGACACCGGCCATTACCGGCCCTATTCAATCCATCTGTGTTCAAATTATTGGTTGATATTCCCATTTTTCAAAAAACATGTTTAACTTCCAGTCTGTCGTTGGTTGATATCCCACATGTTTGCGGTACGCCGCTTAAATCACTATTTTTATGCCTTGACATCCCCTCACTTTAGGTCAATCTTGCCCTGAAAAAGATGCCCTCGTCGGAAGAGGTGGTGCCTAGGAAGCAGCAGTTGAGACCTTTAGCGATCAGAGAACGCCTTACGTCATTGCGTTCTCCAGCGGTGGGATTAATTTTTTTTAAGGGATACAATGGGGATTATTTTTATTTTTTAATATATGTTTTAATGGGACTTTGATGAGTCTTAATGCGAATTTAATTGGATTTTAATGGGATTAATTTTAGTAAGAATTTATATAATGAGATTTTAATGGGATTTTAATGGGACACAATTGGGCTAATGCAGTAAACCCGATGCAATAGAGCATGCCCAAGATACAGCTTTATGAAAGTAGGCAACGGGATGACGTACATAAAATATCATAAAATGACCCCCGGTCATGGTCCAATCGGTTAATGGGATGGTTTATCAATATCGGGTTTACAACAGTAATATCGGATACAGTATTGTGTATGATGGTTTCAATGGGTTTTAACGGGAACAGAACGGGAGTCTACAATCGGCAACGTAAATGAACGGTTGCTGTGATATTTCCGGATACACTACCATGACCTTACTGCAGCGTCACCACAGAGGTTGAGATGGGGGAAATCATCCCGAACTTCTCAGATTGGTGAACCATTACATTTTATCCAGAGATTTGACATGCCCACATGCTGGAAAAATGTTTTGCATTCCAGGTACGAAACGTGTATGCCACGTTTCGTTCCTTCAAACCATTCAAAACACCCCTGTTGATTGGTGACTGGGGACCTGGTTTATTGGGAATTAAGATGAATCAAACCCATCAGTCTGGGGAACCTATCAACCAACCAGTATTTGTGATTCGGCCTGCGCTTGAGGTGCGAAAGGATTGGATGGGCCGAATTGTGCAACACAGCGCGGCTGGACTTGTTGAGGTAGTATCACCTATCAATCAGTTGGGTGGATAGAATGAACATATCATGGTTTCATTAGGGTTTTAATGGGGAAAAACTTCAAAAAATGTGGTTTGACTGGGATATAATGGAGATATAATGGCATATTAATATGATATTTTTAGAACCATATTGGCTGATACCCTTTGATAAGCTAACAGTTTGCCATAGCTATGACACTGCTCTTGACCAGGGACTTGACCTGTTCTAAGGTTCGATGCCACCGCTTCCCTCATGATATTTGCAGCACGGATGGAACCAGTGATGATCCAGTGATGATCCAGTGATGTCCTGAATTTTTCGTGGGAACTTGAGGTGGTACCCTCTGGTAATTTAACGTAGCTATTGAAAATTTCCATTTATAGTGGATTTTCCCATTAAAAATTGTGATTTTCCATAGTTATGTTAGTTTACCAGAGGGTAGTGTTCTGCCCATTTGTTCAGAGGTCCGTTCGCAAGTTTCAGAATTGCGTGAGACCGTCGCAAGTTCCTGGCTTGTTTCGGGTATATAAATACGCAGGGATTGACCAGCCATGACAATAGCCACCATAGTTTTGTCCAGTCATACCTGGGATTACAACCCACTTGCTAGCTGGGGTGAATCACGAACTAAGCCCTTTGAGCATGTCATGTATCTCATATTGTAATGATTTAATGTTTGATCCATCCTTATCCTAATCAAACATGTCAATGGAAACTCCACCATGCAGTCATCATGATAGACACCGGAGGGTCAGTGTTCGCCCCAAGGTAAATTCCATTTTTATTGCGGTTGAGACCCAGTGGATGGCGACGAACCTGAAAAGCCCGCTCTTTGTGCAGGCGTGAAATCTGTTGATTGGGGTTGGGGGGCTGTCTGCAAATGAGAAGTTGAAAGTCAAAACGATGGTTAAGAAGAATCACTGTCTGAAAGTGGTTGAATCTGAAATCATCACTGATGTTGATCGTTTGGGTTTGTCAGAAATCACCGAACATGATGGTTGATCGTCTTTAAATCACTGACTGAAAATGGCGCCAAATCACTATGACGATTGCCAGAGCTGCGGGCAAAAAGCCCGTTTTCAGACCATCTAAATATACCTGGATACAAATGCAGAAAGGGAGCATGTCAATGAACCTCAAGTGCAGGTGATGAACTACTTCTGCTCTTTCTTCTTCTTTGTTGAGCTGATCATGCGGATGATGGCGCTACTTGGTTGAAAAGATGAATTCATGGTCGGTGGGACATTGCAGAGCTGTTGAGCAAACTCTCGGCTTGAGGTATCGTATTGAATTCTTCACGCGCCCTGGGAGCAGAGGCATGGCATGGCATGGCTGAGATGCGTTGAGCTTTGTCGCGCCGATTCCCCGGAGCTATCGGTGGGTTATATCCCCGATTTTGTTGATGACCACGACTTTTCCATCATCTCCATCTGAAGATCCCATATGATCCCATGAACCCAAACATATCAAACATCCTAAACTGAATGTTTTTCTTTGGTCCGCAGGCTGGAATATTTTTGATTTGCTACTCGTCCTAGTGTCCTTCGTTGATCTGGCCTCCGCCTTCTTCACTCGGGTCCCTTGGTCAATGGCCGAGAGGCAGATGTTTTTCTTCACTTGGGGGGAGCCACACCAGGGCCATACTTGTTAATTATACGTATTCTTACTAGTACATCTAGCACAAGTATTATTATCATCCTGAATTATCCTTATCATTATCTACATTGCTATTCTATTCTCACTGGACCTATTTTTGGTATCTCTGTGGCATTGCCTTTTGGAGAACTGTGCTTTTCACCGCTGGAGCTTTTCAGGATCCCACCGTGGACGTCCTCCAAGCCGTGAAGATCTTGAAGATGTTGCGTCGCTTGGAGCAGCGTTCTGTCCGCCATGGCCATTGGGGCAGTTCTCGGGCTATGTTTTTTTTTTTAAACAAAGTGGGGTACGCTGTAAGAAGAAATGCCCATAGAAAATGGTGCTTAAATTCTATAATTAATGACGATCTGCTTGACCATTGGAATGTGGGTAGAGGAACTGTGGAATTTGTGATCTGTCACTGAAGAACTCGTGTGGCTTGCAAGTGTTTAGACGTGTATATAACACTATATAACACTAATTGTATATATATATACATATATGTATATTGCATGTGGAAATTCATCCTGCATCCTGCACTCTCCTGGTGTTATGGCATTTTGTTTTACAAAATCTGGATGACTAATAAATAGTGACATCACTGGAATTTCCGTCACCGGAATGATTGGACAATTTTATTCGGGCAATTTGGCCATCATCCCCAAATGGCCGGACTATTCTGGTTGGTGAAATATGATGCTTATTTTCCAGATAGAATATGTAAAGATATGTAAAGCAACTATGGAACTGTGGAATTAAATGCTATGCTCAGGCATCGCTCGCATCTTTCGCGTGGCTGCTTGGCGGCATCGAGATCCCGGCCGGAAAACTGCGGGAAATGTCAACATCAATGGAAGAATAAACGCATGGGTCCGGTGATGAACATCCAAAAGAAGAACCGCAGTTAAATAGATCAGATTTGGGAATCTATGAGCTTTAGATCTCTCTCTCTCTCTCTATAGAGAGACTATCTAGAAACCTTCGTTCTTTTAGTGGATCTGGGTAGCAACAGTTGGGCCCAGCCATCCGCCAATACCATGCCGATGAGTTCAGCACATTGCTGAGTTCCGATTCTCGCGCGAGCTGTCCTTGATGGCGCTGATGATCGTTGACTCCATGCGATCCTTGATGTGGGCCACTTTGCTCAGCGGGGCACCGGGTATGGCTGGAAAGGGCGACATGTTGTGATTCAACGTAAGCGCGGCATGATTTTTCTGGTTGTTTCAAAGTTGTCAAGTCTCTGATTGTCCAGACAGTAGCAAACCAAAACCATAAAATAGACCAACATTTCAGCAGGAAGAGCATGGGAAGTTGGCTGTTGATGATCATCCGCACTCAGCTCACCACTATGTTTGGGGGTGGCTGAAACCTCCAACCAGCACAGTGGACTGCACAAATTGCCTTGATGTTCCGCTTGCAGGCTATGCTGATGTTAATGCTGATGAGTCTTGACCGAAATATGGACCATTTTTTGCGAAGCTCCTGATGCCAAATCAGGAGTCCCCGTGGGTCACGAATCCCAACAAAGAAGGCCTTCTCAGGTCCCACTGGGGGATCTTAAATTGATTTCTGTTGCGATGGCTGGACTTGTTGCGCGATGATTCTGGCTGGACACCCGAGGATTTTTGTGTTTGCGGTATGGTTTACGACCAACGCCACCTTCTACTTGCGAGAGTACGCTGACACCAGCAGCATCCTGGCACCAATGCTATGGCTTTATCTGATGTACTCCAAAATCCCAAGCCGTCCCATGCTCGATCATCGTGTTCATGAATTCTCCCCATTAAAATCGCTGCTATAGACCATAAATTTCGGGCCCACTCCTAAGTTGTCACACACGTTTACTATGGCCATGGTGTATCCATTTGTGGGGGAACTACAGTAACTTAACTTGAACTAACTCAACCATGTCTGTAGTACCCATTGATTAATTATCATTTTCCCTACTAAGAGTACCATTTGGGATGTATAATGTTAGTAACGCAATATAACGAAATAATGAACTATCCATATGTTGATGGTTTATACAACTTATGATGAAATTGGGGATGGTTTGCTATTGCTTTACTCACATTACACCGTTTTCAGACAGACCCATTTCTGGAGCAACGATTAGAATCGATTAGAACCGATTAGAATCGGTTAGAATCGATTAGATCTAGAAAGATCATCATCATCATCATCATCATCATCTTCATCATCATCATCATCATCATCATCGTCAGCATCATCGCCGTCATCATCGTCATCGCCATCGTCATCGTCGTCGTCGTCATCATCAACATCGTCATCATCATCATCATCATCATCGTCATCGTCATCGTCATCCTCATCGTCATCGTCATCGTCATCGTCGTCATCATCGTCATCTTCATCGTCATCGTCGTCATCGTCATCTCATCATCATCATCATCATCTTCTTCTTCTTCATCATCATCATCATCATCATCCTCATTGGCATCGTCATCGTCATCGTCATCGTCAGCAGCAGCCTGCCAAGCAGGCCCAAAATGGTCCAAACACAGCCGCACCTTTCAGGTCCCACATGGTATCAGGACCTGCAGAAACTGGCCCCAGAGAATGTGCCCAGTCAGTAGCCATGTGTTTTTTTTTCTGGGGGGGTGTGGATATCATGGCTGGAAAACCTATGAAATCCTTATGAATATGATATTCCTTATTTATAGCTGGTTTTCCATGCTATCCCAATTTATAGATGCTTAATGTTAGTGAAGCCATGTCATAGACCATCCATATCTTGATGGTTTTTATAACCCATAAGGTAAATTTGGGGATGGTTGGATCCTATTGCGCTATACCAACATTCAGAAGCTGCCCGAAGATGGCGCCATGGCTAATTGGATGATGTGTTTCAGAGGGTTCAAACAAGTATACAAACCACCAGCCACTATACTTTGTTGGAGGTCAACTGGTGGAATGTTGAGGTGATAAAACCAGTTTATGTGACAATGGGATAACCAATGGGATGGGTGTGTGTGTGTGCGTGTTTTTAAGTAATGGGGGACCCAAGGTTTATTGATCATGTTTGATGGGAAACCGATGGATAAATGACGTGAAACTGTATCAGATTGTGGGAAAAAGACAAAAGATGGGTAATGAACCCAACTGATGCATCATTTGGATTTATTTGGGGATACTGGACCAGTATGGGGACAAACCCAGCAGAAATCGGGGGTTCGAGATGGTAGTGGGAACTTGCTTTGGCTCAGTTGCAAAGGCGTTCCCTCTGGCAATGTAGTAACTTTGGAAAATTACCATTTTACATAATGCAGTAAGTAAATCATCTATATAAATGGTCAATTTTCGATAGCTCTATCAAATTACTGGGGGGGTGCTGGGCTGAGAAGCAAGCTTGGATGGATCAAGTGTGAAGTTGTGCAGTTGAGTTCGGGGACGCCATAAAATTGAATGAGGAATCCGCATAATTTGAACACTTCCGCTGACAAGATTTCAGTGTCAGCATCTCTTCGATTCAAACAATCCTGAAGTTGGTTTTGAGGGGAAATCTGCGGGAACCCCCAAGACAGTTTGGAGATCTTTAGTGTAAAAACATGGTTTCTGGTTAAGACGTTCCCTTCGACCAATCCAATGATGGGTACGGTATAACGAAATCATTGCGAATGTGGTAAAACCAATGCTAAACCACCCCCAAAATCATTATTCTTATAGGTGGGATTTCAACCAGCCCCAGTCATGGTAGGTTTATGGCATTGGGTTGCCCTTATTGCTGGTGAATATAGCATTTTTGCCGGTCGTTCGGAATCTTCCAATCCCAAAAATCAACCAATCCAATATGCTCCATGTATGGAATATTTACCTACATGATGTTGGTAAATATTCCAGCAACGTGAAATGTAAAATGGAGCATTTGGGGAATGCCAAGGTGAATGACATCAAGAACAATTTCGGCACGCTCTATGTTACCACCTACAGCCTCCTACGCTCCATGCTGGGTGGCATCAATTGGGGGATTCTATGCGACTTGACTGTGGAAGTAGAAACACCAGTCCAATGGGTTTCAGGAAAGGTGCGGATATAAATATATATATATGGTCACCCCCCAGGACCTACATTTTCAATTTTCTACTGGTTTTTACAGTATAAAATGCTTTTTTTTGCATCAAATATGTTACATTAAATTTAAGGTGGGGTGAGCATATACCTATCTATCTATCTATCCATCCATGCATCCACCCATCCATCGATCTATCGATTTATCTATCTATCTAATCTATCTAATCTATCTAATCTATCTAATCTATCTAATCTATCTAATCTATCTAATCTATCTAATCTATCTAATCTATCTAATCTATCTATCTATCTATCTATCTAATC
>Ga0126342_10022594_pt1 | contig 10366 bp, 10 predicted proteins | sample Cyp1metagenome_FD_92528 | JGI IMG/M metagenome (GOLD analysis project Ga0126342, IMG submission 92528) | Coral microbial communities from Lord Howe Island, Old Settlement Bay, Australia - Cyphastrea 1 metagenome | ecosystem: Host-associated > Invertebrates > Cnidaria > Coral ...
CATTGTGGTCAAAATGACCCTTCGGTGGATTTACAACCTGGCAGCTGTGGAAGATCCTGTATCTTGTACTGCTGGTACACCTTGCAATGTTGGGAAATTCACAAATTATATATAATTATATACATAATTATATATATAATTATATATATATAATTATATATAATTATATATATACATACATACATACATACATACATACATACATACACACATACACACATACATACATACATACATACATACATACATACATACATACATACATACATACACACATGCACACATACATACATACATACATACATACATACATACATAAATACATAGATACATAGATACATAGATACATAGATACATAGATACATAGATACATAGATACATAGATACATAGATACATAGATAGATAGATAGATAGATAGATACATAGATAGATAGATACATACATACATACATACATACATACTAGACAGTACATATGTATATAATATGTACGTATGTATGTATGTATGTATGTATATATATATATACATATGTATTGTCAGGCAGCAAGTGCCGACAGTGCTGGTGTGATGCTTTGTGTCCACCGCAAACCCATGTTGCCCACAGCACCCGATACACATGAAAAGCTTGGTTTGCTTTGGATCCATGATATGCATTTGCATCGAAATGCCCGTTGGGTGTTCTGGGCGAGGGGTGTCTCTGTTTATCAGTTATAATGGCTGAAAGGCTTTATATAGCATTGAGGGGTGCCGGATCGGTTTTGTGTAAAGAGCTTCGGCCACCCAGCTTGGTGGATTCTATGATTCAGCCAGGCACATGCAGTCACATGCATTGCCTAAAGATACCTCCATTCCACGGTTGTTGGAAGCAGTGTTTTTTCCTGAACTTTTTTTCTTTTCTCGAGATACCCTGCGGAAAGGCCCCAACAAAAGCACTAGCTATGGGTTGTACCACTTGCTTTATACACAAAATCAATCAATCCTTCATGAATCCGACAGCTCCTCACACCAGGAAAAGTTATGGTCCAAAGCCACCAAGACGGCCCTGTCTCTGGGTCTCCTGTTGTCCGATCCCGACCTCGAAACGCACGACGACGACGAAGCCGACGAAGCTGAGCCGCTGGCTGAGCCGCCACCGAAACTCCGCACGCGTTCTGAGGGCGCCAAAGTCTTGCGCTCCATACTGGTGCAGAAAGGTGGCTGGTTGGTTTTGGATCTCTTTTTTTTTAAATCAGTTTTTGTTCCCAATCCTCCGAAACACGATGATGATGATGATGATGATGATGACGATGCTGATGCCCGCAAAGGATGCAACTTGATTGTACAGATTTTTTTTTGGCGTTACCTACCATTAAGGATCTTTCCAGTAGTGATCTCCTGATTTCCGCCCGATAAATCCATGGAGAATCTCCAATGAACAACCGTTTGGATGATGTCCAATTAACAAACCATCAGCCAGAATCTACCATGATTTTGGGGATATATTGCCATATTTTCCCATATATTTTCTGAGATTTTCCAACATTTTCCAATATTTCCCATATGTTCCCATATTTTCCTATGTTTTCCTATGTTTTCCTATGTTTTCCACTAGATTTTGGATGATTTTGGCCCTGACTCAGGTGGATCTCATCCTGGTGGATCTCGGGTCGCGGTCGAATCCCGCGACCGCCGCGTTTCCTTCGGAACGGACGCGCCGGCGCCCCGATCGCCGGCGCCGAGATCGCCGTCGCGGGGCCGGCGCAGCCGCCGCTTGCTGCGGGAACGCTTGCATGGCTACAGCTGAGGCCGGTGCTGTGTTCTGGGATCATCAAGATGAAGATAGTTGAATATATAATTATATATATATGATTATATATGTATAATATTATCATATTGTTTGGCAATGTCATATTTTGTTTTTTTTGGCACACAAAATGTATCTGCATAAAAAGGTATCCGGAAAAGAGAGGGAAGTGCTTGTTTTGGTGTTTCGAGATCCAGAACACTGGCAACATGCCAATGATCGTAGTGCGCACTGAATGATGCTGAATGACAAAGAGAAAAACCGGAGCAGCTCCATATCATCACTCAGAGGACAAACTACCCTCTGGTTATGACTAACAGTTCGCCATGGACACCATGGCCCATAGAAATAGATGGTTTACCTCTTAAACATGGTGATTTTCCATGGCTATGTTAGTCATAACCAGATGGTAAATACACGTTACTTCCCCTATTTTGTTGGATCATTTCGGATCAATCAACCTGACTTGGGACGAAGACCAGAGGAGCCTTTGTCGTGGTGCCACACATGCCACCGGTTTCCACAAAATTGAAGAGGGAAGCTGCAAATTGCTGGCTGGAAGATGTTTCACATGGCATACACATTGAATTTGGACCATCTTGGATTTGCATCCCAGATATAAAACTGTACATGATATTTTTTGTCATATTATATAAGACATAGTAACCATGTCACTATGCAATTGATGGCTATAAGTTTGACACAAGTGGATGGCTATGGTCGATAGCACGCTGAAACCGCAGCTTGGTTCAAGCTTGGCACCTCCAGTAGCCCCAAGCCGCCACAGGAATCCGGGCCATCGTGGCCCCTTTGAAGGTGAAGCTGGGGGAAACCGTGGGAATTTAGGGATGAGAAGTTGCGATCTCTGCTAATCCTTACGTCCTTTTTTAATCGATGTTCCAAATGGAAAGCGTTCATCATCGTTCATCCATTTGCGTCCGATGTGATGAAACATATTCATATCAACCAACCACATTATTGCGGGATCATACTATATATTAATATATCATAATCCCATTTCCATGCGAAAAAAGTATCCCCAAGTGTCTTTTGGCGGCGCGAACGTTTTTTTGGTGACCCCTTTCCCAGCCGCCCCAACGGTGGGAGTGGGAGGAGATGCCGAGCGTGGGTTGCAGTACTTGCCCGAATTTGGCCCGTGGCAACCTTGGTGAGGTCGGTGAATTTATACAATTTCTACACAAAGATCAAGGAAAATGGGGTGATTTTAGGGACTAACCATGATTAACCAAGTGACTATTTGATCAACATTCCATGATGACATTTCACAGTGCCATTCCATGTTGGCCGTTCCAAGCACAGCATAGATATACCACTGCACTTTTTTTGCCATCACCTTTTTGGGAACGTGTCCCTGACATTGGAACGCAACGGTCTCCCACTATTGCTTATTGCACGCTGTTGGTTTCTGTGCAGCTGTTGGTTCACAGTCCTTAGGAATCCAGAACGTCGGAACAAAAATTTGGCGAACTTTTAGCCCGCAAAGCCTCTGAGACCGAACCCCAACATCTATTGCGAAAGTTTGGACTTATCCAAAATTGGTTACCATGGGATCTATGGGAAACCTCATGGTTTGGGGTACCCATATTTTAGGACATCCCAAATTCAAAATTTCGATGGTTTATCATCATTAGATGGCCAATTGATCAATTGGATGATATACCCCATTGTCAGACACAGCCATTGCCCACGATTTCATCGATCTTTCCCGTGCCATGGCCCATGTGGTCCGTACACCGCTGGAAGCCAGGCAATGTAGAGATGAACTCGCCCTTGATCTGTACAAAATCTCCCAAAACCATATAAACCATGGTAAAACCACCAAGCCTGAACGAACTCTGACTTTTCATTGACTTTCTTTGGGTCGTCTGGCAACTTCCAGCAATTTTGAGTTCCCAATTTGGAAATACTAGCCTAGGGTGATCATGGGTGATCCGCATATTGGGATGGGTTGAAGCAGTTGAAGCCCCAAAAACTTCTTCCGTTCAAGTCCCTCGAGTCAGGCAACTTGCCTCGCGTCCGAAGAGTTTGTGAACGGAGGTATCAAAAGAAGCAGGCCTCCGATGTCCTGCTGGTTTTTTTTCAATGGAGTTTTCCATGGAGTTTTCCAGGACCAACCGATGGTTGGTTTTTTGGAAAATCATGGATCGATCTTCGCTGATTACCCTCTGGTAATTTAACGGTTTGCTATTGAAAATGGCCATTTATAGTGGATTTACCCATTGAACATGGTGACTTCCCATAGCTATGTTAGTTTACCAGAGGGTACCTGAGTACAATCGCGAAATCGGGGCAGAAATCGCCATGCCTTTCTGAGCGTCTGCTCAGGGCGTAGACACCAAAAACCTGCCTTTCTTGGTGCACAGGACTGGCAGATTTGTTGCATCAGATTTGAAATTCATGGGTCCATGGGTGACGGGATGGGATTTCCAGTTTCCTTCGCACTATCCGCTATCCCACATCATATGAGGTACTTATCCAGGATTTTCTACATCTGTCAAAAACAATGTAAAATCTTTCAAATCGCAGCATGGATGATCTGGGAACATTGGGAACGACTGGTAGGACTCCCTCGGGGAATTTACCAGTGTACGTGGAGCCAACACAGAAGGGTGAGAAGTTTACACGCATCCGAAGGCCTGGTTTTATGGTGGTGGTGGACTGGGGTGACTTCCCCTTAAAATGACGTCATCTAAGTCATCTACCAAGAGATAGAACAGTGATTTATCCCTACTTTAGTGGGATTTCCGTTTTTTTTTATCTTTTTGGGGAAAACTGGATAATTATTAATTGTGTTGGATTAGTTTCGTTGGACGGGCTTGGGAACTGCGCGGTTTGTGCCCAACTGCACCACGGTGGAGGTCCGGGAGACACAGGGGGAACATGACTGGAGTTCATTGGGGCAACTTGAGTCCCTGCATTCATGAAGGCTTGTGAAAATAGGAGCATCATTGGTGAACAACCCAAAGCTTACGTCACATATAAATATATATATATATGTCTATATAGAGTGGATTTGCTCAGTACTCGTACTCAGTGGTTCCAAGCATGTTTTTTCCAAATTACACAATATCTTTGGAATTGGCCAAGCACTAAACACCAGAGGTTGGCATCCCATAAGCTGCTGCAACAGGGTCTTTGGCGATGCACAACATTTGGCCAACGAGGCCTAAGGGATCCTCTTGATGCACTGGGAAAACCCGGTAGTAACATGTGGTAACCATGGTAACCTGCAATAGTTTGGCATGGAACATCACCGTTTTTGGTCTCGTCATGGGCCATAGCTTCCATAGCTATGTCTTGGAACATCTTGGAACCATGGGCAGTAAGTCTCTGATTCTTGGGGAGACTCCCAATACCTTTTGGAGTCTCCAAAAGGACAAGTCTTATCTACTAGGGTCCTTCGCAAGTGCTATGATCACCCAAGCCAGCGGCTTTAGATTCCACAGAGCCCTCCAGTCCTCAAACATGGCAATGGGAAATCCACGGTTGTTGTTGGAATATCAACGAAACTGTTTTGAAATTGGGGATTTTCCGCGGTGTTTGATTTATGGAGAGTATATAATATATAGATCATTTAACTCAGCCATATGGGATCATATGGGTGGGCTTGTCTCCAAATATTGGAATTCCATTCCATACCATTGGACCATGGTCCCTAAGATCATTTTCGCTATTCATTGAGATGGTACCCACAGAAATTGACAAATTGAACCCATGTTGTTGGTGAGACATATCGCATGATATTCCCGGAAAATAGTATGTGTGTGTATATACGTATATATATATATATACATGTATATATATATATATACACAGGATTATATAGATAATTATAGATACTCTAGATCATAATAGATCTTCATTTTTATTGGTTAGATCACTTGAAGCGATTTTAATTGAATGATTCTGAAGCATAAACATATTCTATTGTAGAGTTAGATCTTCATATCTTGAGATGCTGAATTTCCCCCGTGTAAACGGCAACAAAGCGGGTGGATCCTGCCCCCGTCCCACGGTCCGAACAAGGTGAGCCGGCTCTGCGAGAGTTCGGCGCGCGTGGGCAGAGGTGGGCGCAAGGCGGTGGAGGCCCAGAAGGGTGGCATCCACTCGGGTCCTTTTTTTTTTGGGAGGAGTTACAGTCATTTAACTGTTCAACTAGTGATTTTGAAGTGTTAACTGAACTAATTTAATTATATAGTGATATTGAAGTGTTAACTGTTCAACTATATAGTGATATTGAAGTGTCAACTGTTTTGGTTGGTGTCAACTGATGTTTTGACTGATATTTTGGACCTTGGGTCCAATATAAATGTTGATATATGTTGATCGTTTAAGCAACTAAAGTTCTTTTTTGGTGTCTCAAGTATTGGGATAGACAATGATGAATATGAATTGTTGGGAGTCACCATCGCCCCCTACCATCCTGGTGCCATGGTCAAGTTGGATTGGAAGCCATTGTTAGGATTCCCACTGTGGGATGAATGACCATACCCCGCCATGTTTTGACCTTGACAGAAATTGGGTTAAACATGGGGGTTGTCCACGGCAGCCCCGACTTGAACTGCAGGTCTTAGGGGTCCACGAGAAAAGGATCAAGGACTGCAGATGCGTCCAGTGTCCAGATGCCAGGGGCGAAATGCCACTTCATGCCCGAGTTTAATGATTCAAGTTGTCCTGCAACTGGGGTTGTAAGTAGAATAAGCACAACAAGCGGACTAGTTTAGGTGAATTTTATTGAAGCTTCATCCTACCAATTTCTCTTCGCCCAGTTGAGGCGCATCAATCGTGTAAATGGGCGCTGATCCAAACGTGCTTTCCATGGCAGCAATATGTTCCGCAAAGGGATTGCTCCATTCAGAAGGAACTTACTAACCGTCGATCCTGGCCACCACTTCAATGTCAAGCCCGGATACAAATGGGCAGAATTGCATGGCCCTTTTTTTGGGGATAATCCGAAGAAGTTGCCGCAAGGAGTGGCTTCAACATCTGGGTCTATGACAGGAGGACAGTGATGGCAGACGTTTTTCAGCGGCACCAAGGTCGGCTTGGAGTCAGAGTCCAACGTGGCGCGACTGCTTGGAGTAGCAGTCACACGCGGGAAATCCATGCTGAGTTCGATTGGGATCTGCCAATGGTTCGACTGGCTGAAGTGCAACTGTGCAGAAAAGGGGTGGGTGCAGACTGCTGCTGGAGATGACAACACCAGTTGAACCGGTAGTTCTTTTAATGAGATGCGCAAATTTCTTCTGTCCTTGCAGCAATTCCACCTCAAAGTATTCAGAGGGGGTTATCTTCTTTTAAAAGGACTAGCCAGACTAACATGCGTTTATGAAAGTCGGCAAAGTTGTTGTTTTTGATTTCAAAATTTCTACAAGTCTGGAAGCCAATGGATTGTTTAACATACGTTGGCCTCATTTGGCCTCCATTGGTGGTTCTAGTAGAAATTCATAGAAATGATATGTGTGATGTTAGCATCCTGACCCTCATGAAATCACTGTCCCTTTGCCCATGCATTGGCAGCGCAAAGGTCTCTTCCGATGCACTCTGCAGCCCGACCCTGCCGTGGTTGAAGCAGGGCTTCCAAGTGCATGTCGAGCTCCGCAAAGCCGTGGCATGGACGTGAAAGACATGCGATTTTCCGCCATTAAAATTCACTAAAGTTGGAATTTTGAGGACATGCAATTCCTTCCCCTTTTTTTGATGTCTATTTTTGGTACCCTCTGGTAAACTAACATAACTATGGAAAATCACCATTTTTCATGGGAAAATCCACTATAAATGGTCATTTTCAATAGCTATGTTAGTCATAACCAGAGGGTATCCACCATTTTTGCTCAACCCACCTGAGCCTAAAAAATCATAACGACCTCGCTGCGTCACTTTGGGGTAACTGGATCCAACGATCCCATACCATACTATCGGCCAAAAAAATGATCCTCATTTCATGTTGGTTTTCATTATTCAAACTTATGAAATATCATGAAATATCTATGATTATCTATGTATTTCTGATAAATTTTTATCCATGATGCTATATCTATGATTCATATGATATTCATTTAAGTATGCCATGGTGATATAAACCAAGGTGGACCGAACAAACATCCGTTTTTTGCGTTGCGCTGCGCAGGTGGCCAATGCCATCTACGAGGGTGGCAAAGTCGATGGCGTCGCGGGCCTTGAAGTAGTCCCTCGACTCGACATGACTTGGTGAACTGGGATCTATGGAGATCCCGCTTCGCCAGTTGTTCGATGAGAAAAACATGGGGAGAACTCACTCTAGATGTGGAACATTTTACCCTCTGGTAAACATACAAAAAACTATGGAAAGATCCACCATTTTTCATGGGACAATTCACTATTTCAACTGGGCCATGTTCAATAGCTATTTTGACATAACCAGAGGGTAGTTGTGATGATTCTATAAAAAATTGCTGGGAGATGAAGACGCTAAAAACACAAAACGAGGGATCGATCCAGGGGATCCTCTAAAACTGGAGTCATGCTGGAAATTCTGACATTTTGTTGGGAAACCACCTAGCGGCGAAATGTTTAAACGATGTTCAAAAATGGCGGTTCAAACATAGCCTCTGGTTATGACTAACATAGCCATGGTATAGATGGCCCTAATCGAACTAGATGCTTTACCTATGAATAGCATGGTGGATCTTTCCATGGCAAACTGTTAGTCATAACCAGATGGTACAATCTCAATGACACTCCAGAAACCTGGAAAACCTCGGTAGTTTTTAGGGCCCAAAAGCTGGCGGCTTTCAGGTGGCACACATCATACAGAACCGATGCAGTCGAGAACTCGGAGAACTCGGAGAACACAAAAAATGCCCACTGGAGAACAGGTTGAATTCGAGACGGTCAATTCATGTTCCCAGACGGTCTAGGTACTTGTCTTGTCTTGGTGACTGTTATGTGGGTCTTGTATGGTCTTGTTGTGTCTAGGAACCAAACTTCACGAAGCGGGGCGCGGTCAAGCGAGGTCACTCAGCCTTCCCAAGCGAGCCAAGAAGCGTTGTTCGTTCAGGCTTTTTTTTGGGTCCATCGGCAAGCTGTTTAAGGGATGTGCCTGAGTCATTGGGAGGAATCCTGATGTTGGTGACATTGATTGCTTCAGAGCTTCAGATACTATCTGATCATATTTCAATCATATTTCAATATTTCGCTATTTCGCACTTTCTGAATATCTGAGCTCGTTTTTTCTATCTATGAGGAATCTTCAATGCTGATTTTGGAATCCTCAGGAGAAAAATCCTCCAAGTGATGACCATCTTGACCCACTACTTGGTGGCGAACTAGCCACTGCTCGTAAGTGGGTTATAACCCCAGTTATAAATGGGATTTTTGTAGGGTTAATCCACATCAATCACTGGGGTGAACTAACCCACTTACGAGCCGTGGGTAGTTCGCCACCAAGTAGCCATTGACTTTCTGGTGGCTCTGGAGCTTGGATAGCGATGAAAGCCATCGACTGGCGGCGATGGAACCATGAGCAAACACATTCCGAAGCCCCGAAAAGGGGAAATGGCGAAGGGGATACATCCACTGCCAGGACAGATGTATTTCAAGATATTTCAAGATTTTGATCAAAACCATTGACTGAAAACAAGTTGAAACTCAATTTTGAAGAGAACACTAGCTTCAGATCCAAGGACACATACAAACTCAGCATTTGTACAACTTTCCAGCCTTTCCATCTCTGGCTCATCATGGAGGCAGGGGTTAAACGGGGAAACCAACAGCTGCAGGTTCCAGTTTTACGTGACTTTGACATCAAAACATATTTAAACAAAAGACCTGAACTAACAAAGGCGACAAAACAGGATTCCCAAGTCGTTGTTTGTTTTTGTCGTGCAGAACATCATCCTGCATGGTTCTAGATTCAATTTTCTGGATCCATGTGGTCGATCATCGTCCCTGCTGAATGGTACCCTGGGACGTATCCCATTCGACCCATTCCGAAGGTTTTGGAATGGGCGTATCGACCCATTCCCAGGATTTCCCACTGCTGGCTGTATGTATTCAGGTTGCAACTTGGTTGAATACTTTAGTGATACTTTAGTGGTTGGCCTAAAAATAAGGCCAGACAGGGGGAAAAAATCATAGCCCACATATAAACATGTTCATTTTGTGCGGGATTCCTGAGAGTTACCGTGGAAACAGTATGGAACATGATAGCCAGCTAAAAGTATTCGTTTATTTGCAGGGGATTTGAGCCTGATTGAGATTGACCATGTTTGCCTGGTGGTTTCATATATATATATATATTTATAGATTAATTGTATTATATTATATTATACTATATTATATTATATTACATTATATTATATTATATCATATTATATTCTATTATATTCTATTACATTGTATTTTAATATATATATATATGTTATGTATATATATATTAATATTATTATTATACATATATTATACTGTATACGTGTTTCAACTAAAACAACTATATTCAGGCTGATGATCCTTGGCTCAACCACCAAGCTCCAGGTGGACCCTGCAGAAACCTTGAGCCCTGACAGCCGCAGGTGGCGAA
>Ga0126342_10022595_pt1 | contig 10365 bp, 8 predicted proteins | sample Cyp1metagenome_FD_92528 | JGI IMG/M metagenome (GOLD analysis project Ga0126342, IMG submission 92528) | Coral microbial communities from Lord Howe Island, Old Settlement Bay, Australia - Cyphastrea 1 metagenome | ecosystem: Host-associated > Invertebrates > Cnidaria > Coral ...
AGTGTGCAGTGTGAGGTGTGGAGTGTCGAGGGAAGGACACGGTCGGGACAGGTTGTCTTTGAACTATAGGTCATTTATGTTTGGGAAACTTCCGCCGCCGGCTTGCCCGGGTCTATGTTATACATATTGGAATATGAATCAACATGCACACATGATTCCCCCTTTCTTGCAGAGTGGTCGGTGGATGGCTTTGGCCAGGACTGGGATAGCAAAGCCTTCACTGGTCTTGAAGCAGGTGGAAAGATGGGGAATGCCTTGTGAGCACCTCAACAATTCCTTTGCACCTCTTTCAGGATGAAACTCGTTTTATCATGGCAACCTGCTGATGCCAACAAGGTTTCAGACCGTGTCAACTCGGACTGCAGGCGCATCCTGGGCAGGGGAAGGATTCATTTTCATGGGCCACGCAATGTGGCTATGCTCGTTTTAGTGTGGCAGGGTGCTTGATGTATTTTGGTAAAGGTGGTGCGAAATCAGATGCTGAGGTAGGCAGTACTCACTCTTAAGTTTATGAAATACGATGTACTTGACTAAGGTGACTAAGGAGTAAATGCAAAGCAACCCAATTTTTTTGGTAGTGTGTTCTCTGAGTGGTGATCAACTGTAGACATGGTGGTCAGCTGGGGCCAAGTTGCACGTCCTGAGGGATGAACTCCATCAACATTGCCCAGCTGCTTGGTTCCGGAACGACTTCTTGGGATCGAAGATATTTTGGCACTGGGGAATGTCTCAGACTTCAGGGACACGCTGTTTTGAAAAGATGAACGTGGCATTGATGCTGGTTTAACATGGTTAAAAAATTTAACTAGTGGGACGTGGCATTTACGATCTACACCTGTCATTTACTACGGGTCAAAATCTGGCCCAAAGCGACCAATCTAATTTTCGGTTGTTTTGAATTGAAGACTTTGGGAGGTAAACAAGGATAAACAAGGTAAGAGTGATGCGCCAGCTTAGTTCCAGCTGTGGAGTTCCTGGACTGAGGTTATCCCAGGGAACGACTTTCTTCATGGCAGTCATGCCACGCTGGCTGGTTTGTTGCCCTGTTGCCCTGTGGTATGGCCTGATGTTTTCAGACAAGCATAAACTCATGCCAGGTCTGCAACTTTAGGAAGGAATTCCGAAGTTGGTTTCTCCCTGAAAGTGCGTGGCTTTTCATTGATTTTCCAACAAACACTGACATTTCATGACATTTCCCAGCATGGCCAGTATTGTGCTAGTTGGAAGCAAGGCTGTGCCAGGTCGATCTTTATAAGGCTAAGTTTTCACCAAAATGAGGGCCTGTTCCGTGTCAGGATGTACTTTTCCACGACACCGACAGTGCTGGGCTCAGTGCTTATGGATGCAGCCTGCCTTTGAGACTTTAGGACAGCGCCTTCCAAAGTAAGACCCGAAATCCGACAAAGTGTGGTTGATCTTTAAAACCAGGGACCCCAAAATCGCTGTTTCTTTGTTTGTTTCAGAAGCCTAGATACAAAGTGCTTGGGTATCCTGCTGATTCTGGTAAACCCACATGCCAAACACATGCAATTACTATAATCTATTTTGCCCCTTCCTGGAGCTTGCGACAACTTTAGCCGAAGGTGGTGACCATGCGTTTGTCTGCTGCTGAGCCCAGCACTTAGGATTTGCTGGGAACATGCAACCATGCCTAGAGGGTATGCCTTCACGTCATGTATGTTGTCGATGTCCGTCTGTCTTGTATCTACTGAGTCTACTGCACTTCTGATCCCTTTGACGCTGCAGTTGACCTACTATTTTACATGGATTCATATGGGCTGTTTTGAAAATTTGTGGGTTTCTAAACAAAATAAAGTTGGGCTCCAGCAAGCTCAATAAGTACTTTATGTAGGCATCATTTGTTTCTTCTTGAACCTGAAACAATCCGAGCTGCCATAAATGTTTCAATAATGTAGGTTCAACTAGAAAGAAGGAAAACGCACTGAACGTACTGAACGTTTTTCGAAACAGACATCCAGCTTCGGATTAGGAGTTCTACAGAACTCGGACATTGGGAGTTGGGGTGACTCCAGTGATTGTTGAAGCTCCGGCTGGGTCATCTCCAGTCATCTCTAGTCATCTCACCCAGGCACGAGTTGGACATTACTGGCAGAGTGGAAGGAGTCGAAGAAGCAGTGATCACTGCGGAGAATTCCTTGAAGGGACAGGTTGGGACTCGGTTCGGAGGGTTGCAGGGCCCGCTCCCAGTTCTTGGCAACTAGATCTCCTCAGATCTCCAACATGGCCCCTGCCCAACCCCCGGACTTACCCAGCAACCCAGCTTTTCAAGCTGAGCTGAAGCTTCCGCAGGCCAGAAGGTACTTGACGCAAGACGCGACATACCTGTTGGCCTGGGGCCATGGATACCGCGGATCGCTGTGGGGATGACGTGATCTGAAGCATACCTACACCGAGGTTGTAGACGAGATGCAGCACTTTATGGTATACTTAGTATACTTAATGAATATTCCTCAACTGTATTGCTAGCACGAGGTAGTACTGGCGGTTTGCACCACAAAGATTTGGGGCATTTTGCTGAATGGGTTGCTTTAGTTTTCAAATAAAGCTGTGTCTCTGAATGTGCCTCTCTTCAGAAAATGGACACAGAGCCTGTGATGTGGAACTGGCCAGCATGGTTGTCTTAAGGTCTGGATAGGAGCAGTTACCAGTTTCGCGGCTACAAGGCTACATCTATACATTGTCTGTGAAAAGGGAACTTGACATATCTTGACATCATTGACATCACCTCCTTTGCAACACGGAGGTGAAATCAGTCAACTCGCACGAGCTCTGGTTGGCGAAACATCCAGCATGACTGTAATATAATCTAATATATATATATATATATAAAGATATTATACACCACATATTTTTATATCTTGTTTGTGGCTGAGGTGATTTGTTTCCTTATTTGCTGCTTGGAGCAAGACAGCTTTGCCAGGCCCTGGCGTCAAGTGAAGACGGGAGGGCATGAGCAAGTCCAACAGTGGTATTCTTTGTGTATGATAATGATACCACTGCAGCTTGCTGTATGTGTACTATACGTATACTGTATGTAAGTCATGTCCCTATTCTGTAGAGACGATGGTGGCTGTAGTTTACCTATTTTTCAGAGGTAGGCATGTATTATTATATCGTATGTAATATACATGTGCAAGTGTGTCAGTCTATATGAACACAATGGGTCCATATGGGTACATGCAAATGTGTCCTGCACCCCACAAGTTTTGCACATGGCCCCATTGGAACCTGACATTTACTGTTTGGACTTCCATCGCGCAATCAGCATGCAGCAACTTATTGAAAGGACTGAAAAGGACTATATGATTACATGAGACGGAAGTGGAAGGGAAGGATGACAACTGCCATGCCGCATGCAAACTCATAGTTGGCCACAACAACAACTTTGTGGACATTGAAGTCAATCATTTCTCTTGCACCTACCTCAGCAAAGCTTGTTGTGGATTGGCACTCCAACATTGGGATCATGACCTCTGCTTGAAGCTGAATCTATCTGAATCTATCTGAATCTTGTTCCGTCGATTCGTTGTTTTTGGAGGGCAGCCAAGCATCCGTCTCCCGACAGCGACGGCATTTACACCGACTTCGGTTTCTTCAAAGCTGGGCAGCCTTGGCACAGCGATCAATGGTTCCGGGGTGCAAACATACCTGGATTTAAGGTGTAAATGTTCAAAACTGTTAGGACTGTTAGGAAGATTCCACACAGAGCACGTACTGAGTTTCAGATCTGACGTTGAGCCAATGTACTTTCATTTCGTTGGCGTCCTGTTCATGCATGTTCATGCTCTTTTTGTTGAAGGTTTCATTCCTAAAGGGGCGGTCATGAGGTTTGGGACCTCGGCTGCAAGGGTCTAACATGGGCCGCAGAGCCAACCAGATACAATCTATTGCAATAGTCATTTGAAGCCGTCATTTCAGCTGTTTTTGTTCCACACCTCTTATCGGAATCAACAAAAAGACAAATGTTTGGATATCACCCCTGTGGCACACTCAAATCATCTAAAATATCAGATGTGCATGGAGATCCCAGGTGCTTTTCGAAATTCTGTCAGCTTACGGCACCTGTGGCCTTTCCTTGGGCTTTGAGCGGGGAAGCCCAGTACCAAGCATTGAGCCTTGTTCATTTCAAGCATTTGGATCTCATTTGCTCCAAGGAATCAGACCTTCTCTTTCAGCGGAGTCTGGTGTGGGGCCCTCATTTGTGACCCAAAATATCACTTGGCGTTTGGCAAATCAACCCTTCTGACACCCATATAAGAAGGGCAACGACGGTGTGGAAGTTGTTGGAAGTGCTATAAATTTAATTCAATTCCCCAGGGTCCCAGGGTAGGTTTGATAAGTTTGATACTTAACTGACTTAACTCATGATACTGTGATACTCATGCCATGGTGCTGTGGAAGGTGGAGCCTCTCAGATGTTGCTGGTCTTCACTATGATCTTGGGTCGGCTTCGAGGGTCCTTTGGCGGCACTCATCAGGGGTGGGAACCTACAAGTCGGCAACTTAAGATGGACCCCCAAATGGAGCATACAACAAGTAATTATAGAATCATAGAATATCATAGAATCATAAAATCACACAATGATATAAAATGGTATATATATATAGAAAATGATATATAAAATGATATAAATTGATATAATATTATATAAAATGATATATACAATGATATATAACATGATATATAAAATGATATAAAATGATATAAAATGATATATAAAATGATATAAACTGATGTAAAATGATATAAAATGATATAAACTATGATGTAAGATGATATAAACATAATAACATATATGTATCCAGAAAGCAAGTAAGGTCCTCACGTAGAGTGGAACCCATCGGATCCAACCCTTCTCCAATTTCTTGAGGCTTCCCGACTCCATTGATGCTTCTGTGCGAATGGCTATGCCAAGCACCGAGGTCGGGAACTAGCTGTTTTTCTTTGATCCCAAACACCCACATTTTTTTGATCTGAGATGACTCCGGTCCCCCATTTGAATCAGATACCGGAATTGCGCAGGAAGATGATGCCAACGACTTCGTCCGGTTTTAAAGGGCACACGTGGAGTGAGATATTGCCACGTGCGTTGACATCAGGCAAAGTCTTTGATCGATCCTTGGATGACAGTGAAACGGGCATCGATGAGGTGTTTGAAAGTGGAGCCGCAGTCTTGTTCATAGTACCGGGGGATCACCGTTTGCATTCTTCCTCGTTTGGATTTTGTTGCAGAGCCTGGACCACCGCCCGAGCATGGATCAAGATGGTCATCTTGCGACAAAGAACTTCGCAACTTCAGACTATCCTGGACAGGGGTTAGCAGTTTGAGCATGTGTTGCAGCAAAGGAAGCTGACCCAATTGTGAGAGACCTTGTAAGCAGAAATGGATCTTCACAACTTCTACGTATATTGTGAGACCAGATAGAGCAGGCAAAACTCCACTTGCTTGTGCCTTCAATATTGTGGTTGCTGAAATATCATTGACATGTGCCTTTGGGTTCAGCCAAAACCCCGAAGTGTCCAAGACTCTTCAAATTTTCAGATGTTCGTTGGAAGATTCGCTCAAAAAAGTGTGCCACACTGCGGGGACTGTACTGTGGGTGAGAAGGAATACACACTTTCTGGGAAAGTTGTGACCTTCAATTTCGGCCATACTGGGTGGGTACGAGATTGTCTTGGAACATTTGTCCTGCACCAAGGCAACTGCAGAACTGACACTCCGGGCTAGCGGCAGCCAACGCTGTGCGCCCATAGTTCAGAGATTTGTCAGACATCCAGTAGTGCCATGAGATCGATCAAGTGTCACAAAAGCTGAATCCCCTAAAACATACTGTTTGACAATGTTTGATGGTTGACTTAGAAATTGAAGCAATCCTAGATGAAAATGGCGGCTCCAACTTTGAGACATGTCACATAGTGAGTTACTACTTCCTTCTGCAGAAAAACAATTTGCTTCTCAATCAGATATCAGTTGGATGGCGTCTGACTGGACAGCGACGGTAGCAGAAAACTCCGACAGCCGAGGGAGGTCGTAGTGCCGTTGGCTGATGTAAATATATTTTCCTTGGGATCTTGGGCCTGACAAGCCTGACAAAACTGACAAGCCAGGTAAGGAAGGCCAGGGAGGTCACTTCAGCGTGTCGCCAGACCCACGATCTGCAAATGGGGCCCATTGGGGCCCTCGGAAGGCTTGGCGGTGAGGATTCATACAACAACCAAGCCGCAGTGAACTTAACAAGCATCGCCTGTCATCATTTTCGGTTGCCGCAGAGGAGACTATAGATAATCTAGATACTATAGCACATTCCAAACTCTTCACATGCAAGCTCCACTTTCATTTTGTAAATTTCATGTTTGCGGTCCTCTAGAATTCAGAGAGTTGTCCCACGTGAGCCAGTTACAATAGGTCTTCGACAAACATCCACAGCAATCACAAGTTTCGCACTCGCCGTGCCCGCCGCCACAGCCAGACGGGATTGACTCACATTAGCTGTGAGGTGGCTTGAGTTAAGGCTGCAGCATGTCACCGCAGTTGGAAGAGGGATTTTGTCAACTTGACAGGCATGTTGGATGCCACGAACGATTATGCTCCGGCCCAAAGGAGCAATAGCAGTTCGCAAAAAAAACACTTTACCAGATGCAAAAGTTTGCTTCCTTCTCCTAAAATTGCTGCAATTGCACTAATTGCAGTAATCAGGCAGTTCATTACGGGCTCAATTATTTTCCAATGGACATCATGCAAGGTTGAACCGGGTCTAGGGACCAAGACGGCGGGAAGGGAAATGCAGAAGTTGAGGCTCTTATTCTTTTTAGTCAAAACTGATGAAAAGGCAGCAATCGTTTGGATACCAGGGTAGAATGGCTTAATATGGCTTATAAAGTACTTAGTACCATGGAATGCGGCCTGCTCTTCACAGCTATGCAGTGCTTGCTGGTTCACCAGCCAACGGCCGCACAAACAGATGCCATCCGCTTTTAAAGGAACACTGCGTGGAAAAGGGTAGGTCAGATAAGACACAGGACTGTCAGTCAAAAACTTTCTTTCGGATTCAGTGGGTTGCCACCATTTTCTTTCAGGGTGAATATACTATCGACTATCGAGATTATTGGCAACCAATTCATCCCTGCAAACCAAAATAAACACCAATAAACTTCAATAAACCATAGTTTCTCACCTCGGATTTGCACTGCCTGAACCCCCCCCCACACACACACACCTCATCTTTGCCTTTCTGGATCAAGCACCGTCCGGAATAAGTGAAGGTCATCAAGCCAAAAGCAAATATGCAAGGTGTAGCACCCCAATAATTGATGTTTTCAGTCTCCGACAGCAGATTTCTTGCTATGATCAATCCGGCTTTCAAGCAGTCAAGTTGGACAATATGGCAATCGTGCTTCCAACAAAGGGCTCTATCATCAACCTGAGACAGTTCAAAAAAAATAATACCAGTCGTCATATTCCCATACTGCTATCAACTCACGTAGAAGAAAAGAACCTAGACATTCAATGACATCCAGTGATATTTCAGATCATTCATCATTCATCATTCAGGACATCCGTCACGAGACCGCGGAGTCGCGGAGTCTCCGTGCGGTGCAGCATGGCCAAGGGCAACGCCAGCAACACGAGCTGGGATGTCTGCGACCGGATTCTGGCTGATGCTGGAGAGGCCCGGGCCCGGGCCCGTATTTGCAGCATGGGGAAGTGGATCAGGAAAAAACAGATGCATATCGTTCCTCAATAGAGCAAGTTGTCAGGTCAGGTCCCGACACTGATTTCACTGTTGGCCATTTTTGGGTACCTCGCAAGCTTCTGGCGTTTCAAACATAGTTGAATGCCTTTCTGGTCCGAACAGTTTTCAGAGTGGCAAAACCACCTAAGTTTCACCACGATTCACCTGGCCCTTTCAAGGCAGAGAAGCCTCAGCCGATGACTGGCGAGCAGTTGCTCTTTTCAGAGGCTTGGGACATGAGACTCGCTGATTGGATGCTCAGGTGGACTTGCGACTCCCCACTCCTCATTGAGTATTGAAATGTATTGAATGGGTTGATATAAAGATTGTAAAGCTTCAAAGTATCAGATTTTGATTTCACATGAAGGATGACCAACATCCATTTGGATTAGTTCTTGTATGGGGTTATATATATATATAATTATATATATAGAGTCCTACATGGTTTATTGCGGATGACAATGACCCCCGATCATGCGAATCTGTCTCAACCAACTAGTATGAAGGAATAACGAGGTTTTGAACGCTGCTCATATGGTCCAATAGTGTCAATAGTGTCAATTGTCAATAGTATCACTAGTATCAACAGTGCCAAGAGTATCAATAGTGTGGATTCTGAGTAAATTGTGAAATGCTTGAAGCAAGGTCTTGAAGTCTTTCTGGATTTAGGCAATCCTGAGATTACCCTGTGAGGATGGAGCCATGCTGCAGGCGAACTGCGAGACGCAGAAGGGAATTGGGGTGTCGCCAGTACTTTTATGTAAATTATATGTATATGTATATATATATATATAATATCTAAATCCAACTGGATCTGTCCGAACATTCATCACTTATTGTATTCATCACTTATTATATCGTAGACTAATAGTCTCGCGCGGATTATTGTGCACATAAACAAGGCCGATAGCTTGAGCTTGGGCATGGAAACCAAAAATAGTTTCTTGATGTTTCTTGTATTTGATTGTTTGGGACGATTGAATGAGGTCGAGCTGGCTGGTTGAATGCGTTTCATCCGAGCTTCGATAGCAAATGTGTAAGCAGACGGAGTGCACTTTTCCTCTCTCTGACTCTAATGTCACCAGCACTCGGGCCGAAAGTCTTTTGACCCCTGAAGTTTAGAAAGCTCAGCTCTTGCCACAGCTTTTACCACAGCTTTTGACATTTTTTGTCATTTTTCACCGTGCAATGTACTGCAAGGGTGAAACAATCGCCAGGTGTCGCCCATCCGCCTGGGTCTGGGCGCCTTGGAGCAGATCTTGGGACTTCGCCCAGGGGAAATCTGCGAAGTCTATGGAGGACCCGGCGCAGGCGATCTGCCAAGATCTGCCAAGTTACCAAGTTTTAGGTCAAGGGATGGAGGAAAAGTGATGGAAAGTGAGCTTTCGATATCTATAAGATTTGGAGCTTTGAAAGATCCTCCTCTTTTTGATGCTATTGGGGGAGTACTCCTGTTCGCAACGAGACCTCGCTGCATGTTTTGAGAGAAGGAACCAGCTGCCCCTTCACTAGTTGGAATCTTAAAGTCCAAATCAGCTGTAGAGATTCAAAAGAAGTGGATCATAGTGGATCCAAATCAAGGGCAACCCGTCTGCCTGCAGCTTATTGCTGAATGGAAACGGCCGTCACTGGCGCAGGTAAAACTCAACTGGGCCTAACAGTGGCAGCTTGTGCTGCGGGTGCAGCTCATCCAGTGCTCTTTGTGACAGCAAAGGTCGGCAGTGGATTTGGTGGTGGATTAAAAGGCCAAATTTGGGACAAGACACGTCTCACAACAAAACATGGCAAGGATTGAAGACAGGAAACATGCATCAAATTTTTGGGTCACCTAGTTTAGTTTTGAGTCTGCTCAAAGTAGAATTTTGGGCAGTGTTGGGCAAGCTTGCTTTGCTGTATGGACAAGAGTACTGATAGATTCCTGTAGTTTTTCTGCTGGAAAAAAACAGGTCCCTTTCGATCAGTCTAGTGAGTGGAGCAAATGCACTTCGAATTTTTCCTACCTCATCATGAGGACCACCCGAGTGCACTGGCAGAACGTCTTCACACCATCCTGTTGGGTCGCAAGGCCGCTTTGCTGAGCAGCTCGTTTGTTTGCTTCGACCACCCAAACAGATCCTCCCGATAGAGGGGTGGTTGTTCGATGAACACCGGGGGGTTGTTTTCGGCGAAGGGGGGGGTTGTTGTTCAATTGGGGGCGGGGGGGTGTTGTTTAATTCTGCAGCAGAAATGGCTTCCGTAGACTTATTTAGCGGCAGAAAAAGGATTCCATAGAGTAATTTAGTGGCAGACAGGCTACGGGATGAAAGGCTCCCATAGCCTAGTCTGCCATTAAATAAGTCCACAGGAACATTTTCTGCTACAAAATACATCTACGGCGGCCTTTCTTTTCTGCCACTAAATTACTCTATCTGCCGCTAAATAAGTCTACGAAAGCCATTTCTGCTACAGAATTGAACAACACCCCCCCGCCCCCAATTGAACAACAACCCCCCTGTGATTTATTTTTGTTTACGTGTCTTCACAATGCATTCATGCATGTTGACATGTATACTTAATTCATATCTCTCATGCGCACTCCGCATGGCTCAAGACTAGCAGCAAACCGCGTAG
>Ga0126342_10022596_pt1 | contig 10364 bp, 7 predicted proteins | sample Cyp1metagenome_FD_92528 | JGI IMG/M metagenome (GOLD analysis project Ga0126342, IMG submission 92528) | Coral microbial communities from Lord Howe Island, Old Settlement Bay, Australia - Cyphastrea 1 metagenome | ecosystem: Host-associated > Invertebrates > Cnidaria > Coral ...
TAGGATAAGATAGATAGATAGGATAAGATAGATAGGATAAGATAGATAGGATAAGATAGATAGGATAAGATAGATAGGATAAGATAGATAGGATAAGATAGATAGGATAGGATAGATAGATAGATAGATAGATAGGATAAGATAGATAGGACAAGATAGATAGATAGATAGATAGAGAGAGATAGATAGATAGATAGATAGATAGGTAGGTAGATAGATAGATAGAGAGATAGATAGATAGATAGATAGATAGGTAGATAGATAGATAGATAGAGAGAGATAGATAGATAGATAGATAGACGTATTTCTATTTTTATCGCCAGTCTGCTAGTTGTTGAATGACATAAATTTCATTATCAACCAACACAGTTTACATGCCGCAATCATGACATATTCCCACTTAGATCACCAAAAAATACCTGTATAACACCATTCGCCCAATTTTTTCACCATTTTTCCCAACCATTCCCATTTTTTCCAACGTACCCTCTGGTAAACTAACATAACTATAGAAAATTACCATTTTTAAGAACGGTAAACCATCTATTTCTATGGGCCATTTTCCAGTTCGCAAACTGTTAGTTTACCAGGTCGGGTAATTATGGATTAATCATTAATCACCATCAAATCATAATTTTCCTACGGTTTTCCTACGGTTTTCCTATGGTTTTTCCAGTCCGCTAAGTGGTTGATTGACCAACGTCACGAAAAATGGCCCATGTTGGACCGCAGGAGGAAGGCTTCTGTTGGATCCCCTGGAGGTTGACCCAAGAGCGCTTGCAGCGTTTGCTGGCGTATCTGGGAGTCCTGAGGCGACGCATGAAGCGAACCAGGAAGCCGTCCAGGTGACATCAGCAGATGTTCATGGATTTTTCCCATGAAAATCCAGCATTTTGTTGGGAAATAGAGGGATTCCCGGCATTTTTTTCATGACTATTTATAGACATTTTATAGATAGGAAACATCTAGAAACATTATTCCCATTTGTTTGGGGGGGATTCCACCATTTTTGATAGGGAAATATAGGGAATCATCTAGAAACAGACTATTTATAGACAATTTTCCAATGTCTATGTTAGTTTACCGCAGGATGATTGGTATTACTGTACTACTTAATCAGAAAACACTGATGGTGATTTTTGATTTATGTTGTTGATGGCTAATAGTTAATAGTTAAAGACTGCGTGGCCAATCATCGTCGTCAACATAAGCCAACCACTGTTTGACTTTTAACAAAATTAACTACGAACAATCAACCATTAGTTTTTTAGCTTTTAACCATTATCATAGAATTGGATGGTAAAAACCATGGTTTCCTGTAGATTTTCCCTTAAACCAATCCATTGACATTAACTTCAAAACTGTCTGGTGGTTAGGAGGGAGCGGTTTTTGGGAGCCTCCAGAAATTTCCCCAACGAAAACTGGAGCCGCCAGGCCGGGAGCTAGGAATTGAGTTTCCCAAAGTCGAAAAAGACCACATGAGCTCGTCGAGAATCAAGGGTGTCACCATCAATCAGATTTGGCAACAATAGTCCTAGTGGTCAATGAGCAGTTATTGAGCAATTGTTAAAATTCCATATCAATCAGATTTTATTTCAAGTGATAGCACTGGTCACAGTAGATTATGATTTTGGGCGATTCCCAAATGTGGGGCCTTGTTTCAGGGTTGATGAACTATGAAAGTTCAGCCAGATAGATTGCGTAAACATCAGACCTTTTGAAGGGACGCACACCGGAGTCCTGTTTGAACATGTTTGAAAGTTTGTGTCACATTTAAAAAACAACAAAAAAAACTTGGAACATGCAGTTATGGCCCTTTACCAGTTATTTTTGTACTTATAATCCCATTTTTGTACTTATAATCCCATAGAAATAAGCAGTTATTTCACCATTTATGCTTGGTTTCTACGGCTATAACTGTGGAGATGTTTATGATGTTTCCAGCCCAAACGTCTCCAGACGTCCAAACGTTCCCTCGACATCCAGGCCCTCCGCCGCCATGACGTCGCAGTTGCGAATGGAACCGCATCGTGACATCTGTTGGGCCACCCAAAACCTGGGATTGGAGTGGGGAAGAATGAAGAATCCAAACCCTAATTTATATATATATAATAGGGGATATAGTTATAATAGTCATAATAATATCATTCTATATATATATATCATACTAGATCATATAAACCAACAACCAATCGGGTGGTTTCAAACATGTCGATTATTTTCCATAATATATGGGATAATCCTTCCCATTGACGAACTCATATTTTTCAAGATGGTTAAAACCACCAACCAGCTAAAAAAAAGTTTTTTTGGGAGGTCATATAAACCAACAACCACTAGGGGATATAGTTATAAATAACTATATAGTTTATGGTTATATTTCAGGTACCATGGCTTTAGTTGATGGTTTTCTGTAGATGTTCAATGAAACCATCGAGTCTCACCTGACCTGTTGTGAAAAAAAACCGTTGGATGTGCAGATAGATGACCACGTTCACACGTTCGAATTCAGCATTGAAGTGGTCGTGTTTTGGATTTCTGAAAAAAAAACACATAAACAAACCGTAGATTGGGATCATATAAACCAACAACCAATAGGGGATTTACCGGATAACCTATGAAACTTCCCAGCAAACCATGAAACTTCCGAGGCCCCATTTGCTTCGAGGCGAGGCTTATGGGGATCTTGGCGGTGCCCGGCCGGTGTTGTTTTTGTGACCGTTGAAAAGTTGCTATATTTACGAACCATCATATATCAGTCATAAGTAACAAATCCATAATATATATATATATACGTAAACATATATATATATATACATATGTTATGTATATACATATATGTATATACATATGTATATACATATTTGTACCAAAAAAGTATTGTTAATGCCCCATTTATATGATGGTACATGCATCAATCCCATAGCTGGGCTGTGAACCATGCAGCCTTGACTTTGTCAAAGTTTATCTCCGAAGGTTGATATACCTTCTGGTTATGACTGTTACATAGCCATGGACAATCACCATGTTTAAGTTCGGTAAACCATCTATTTCTATGGGCCATCTATACCATGAACTGTTAAATAACCAGATGGTATATATATATATATTATGATTTCCCTTTGGCCATCCAACCCAGCCAGCGATGACAAGTTTCGGAGATGTTCCGAAAAACGTGACCCCAAGAAAAAAAAATGTTGGTTTCTAACTAGGCGAGCAGAGGCTTGTTATATATATATACACTATATATAGTTGGATAGATTTATAAACCACAAGAGAGAATTGAAAATTGGGGGGCCTATACTTAGAATTGGTATGTGTTCATTCTATTTGATCGGTTACTTGGAGGAACATCCCACTTAGTAAGTTGTTAATACCCCTAGATAGTAAGTCCCATTCAGTGAGGTTCTTAAATATTTATAGATAAGTGGGTTATAAAGTTGTAACCCCTCTTACTAACCAGTTATTATGTTGGATGATCCTCCAGTACAAGCCAACCTTGTTGTTGGAAGTGGTGAGTGCCCACTTTGTTCCACTTGAAAACATCACCAAGCTGCAAGGAGCAAGCAGATGTGGAGCGATTGGAACATTGGCGGCCAGTTCCTGGTTGATGAGTTATGTGCCCTCTGGTGAACTAACATTTTGTGTTTGATTAAACACATTGGTGAATTCGTTTGGGATTATCTCGGATGTACCCTCTGGTGAACTAATGTAAACTAACATAGCTGGTTGGTGGTTTGGAACATGACCTTTATTTTCCTCAATAGTTGGGATGATGATCCAATTTGACGAACTCATATTTTTCAGGGGGGTAGGCTCAACCACCAATTAGCTATAGTATCCCTATAGTTTATGGGTGTGATCATTTTCCGAAAGCCACAAAAACGGTTCCTATGTTCAGACACCCAGGATTTTTGGTCACAGGATGTTCTGGGAATGCTGACATAGCTATGGAATTCACCATGTTGGTAATCGGTGAATCATCGAACATCATCGCTGGGCCGTGGCTTCGCGTTAAGTTGAGGCTAAAAGGGAAAAGCTTCGGGTTTTGAAGCCATCAATGGTGATGTGATAAATTGATACCCTCTGGTAAACTAACAGTTTGCTATTGAAAATGGCCATTGAAACAGTGGATTTTCCTATTAAAAACGGTGATTTTCCATGGTCATGTTAGTTTACAGGAGGGTAACAGGTGATATAATAGGTAATATAAGCCATCAATAGGATTATAGGCGCTTATATTACCTATTATATCCTATAAATTACCTAATATATATTAATATATGACCTATTATACTACATGTGATATTACCTATTATATCCTATTAACTACCCATGGTTACCTAATTTTTGTTGGAGATGTTCCACAAACCCAGCATCGCTGGGAATCTCCATAAAACGCATGTGGAGAATCCACCGATGGGAAAATGTTGAGGAAACCCACCCAAAATGGGTTTCTTTCTGACTTGGAGTTGTCACAGTTGTCACATGTCCATATATATATATACTGGTTGATGGTCTGGAACATTTGGATTATTTTCCATCAACCCCATTGACTTTCATATTTTTCAAGATGGTTAAAACCATGAGCTGATCCCAGTACTGGTAATATCTTGATTCGTTGCGACTTATTTGGTGATCTATCCCTACAAAGATGCGCCCTGAGTTAAGATAGACTAAGGGGCTTTATAAAAGGACTTAGGGAAGTTAAGTTGAAGTTATGTTAAGTTTGGTTATAGGTTTTGTAAGTTAAATTAGATCTCTTGTATCTTTCTTTGCGCTAAATTTTGCATTTGTTTGGCAATTTGTCATGTGATTCTGGCAAGTTCCGTTTTTCCCGCTGCATGTCGTTCCCTGACCCTTTTGATCTCGAAATGTGAAGAGTTTCTGGCAAAAATAGCGATTCGGGTGAGCTTGAGCGAGAAAAACAGCTACGGGTTTCAGTCTTGAGGAAAGACCAAAAAAAACCATTTAAAACATACGCGTTTCCTAGCACGATGGTGATGAGAGCTGGAAACACAATCGCGTTCCCTTGCCATTTTGGTGTCATCAGGGTACACATGTGCGTTTCTATGTTTTTGTGGAAACACAGGGAATGAACTTGCGCATCCATGCAAGCAATCGTGGATCCATGGCCCAAGGCACACTTTAAGCTTTTGTACACCTCTGTCCTTGATGCCAAAGTTTTCCAAGTTAGATTCATCAAGTGAGCTGCAGTGGCACGAAGTCGTGTTGCTTGTGTGTCTGCCCATGCCTTAAGTTTCAGAAAAGATCAATAGACACAGACAAGTTCTTGCCCTGCTTTGCCGGAAGGGAAAGGCATCCAAAAACGACTTTCCCGAGGTAAACCCTTGTAACGGGGTATTTATGATTTGCATGTTCATGGAAACTATGTCAATGATGTTACTGGAGCATAGCGGCGGTATATACCACCCTCCTAAAAGTCGTTTTTTTTGTGCAAGATAACCGAGATCCCAAGGTTTTTGTGCGATGTTCGATGTTACTTTCAACTTTCAACCACTCGATTTATTTATTTCCCCATGATTTCTCTCGTTTATGGATCTGTTTACCAGCTGTTCTCATTGCTGTGAATGACAGCAGCCCTTGTATTGGGCAGCGCTAGGTTGTCCAATTTTTTTTCCTGTGCCGCACTGGAACAACAGGAAGACCAGCGAGAAGCCATTTGTTTTTACTGTATCCCTTTGCCATGTCCTTTGTTTTGTTCTTCATAAACACTGAGAAACACCCTACGAAAGGTCTAAACTCTGAACTAGAACATAGATGCTGATGCAGCAAGCGCGGGGGAAAAAATCACAGGGAGAGGCGAACAAATCCCTGGCACAAAGCGGGGCCCAAAGATCATCCCAAAATCAATGGATATATATCAATGGGAATTCCAGGATCCTAAAATGGAGGTACTGTACCATATAAGGCCATATTTTGTGGGGATGTTCCCTTACATAGGCCTCAAAAATAGGCCGTATATGTGGTAGGTACCTCCAATAAATCGGATCCTGTTGCATGGCCATTGAATATAGACCATCCCAAAATCAACTTCAACATCTCCCCATTGGCCAAGCATCAAAGTGAGATGCAGTTTGCTTGGTTGGGCTATACCATGTTGATTCTGCATCCCATCAAGTAGAGTGATGCTTCCAGGGAAATAGTGCTTCACTTGAGCAGAAAAAAACATGCCAGCAAAAAAACATTGGTTTTCAGGTCAAAAAACAGCTATCTTTGCTAACTTTTTTGTATTCTTTTTTAAATATATATATATATGCTCTTTGATGTTATACCTCCCTATCTATAGATATAAATTTAACCTGATTTATAGAATTAACACTAAGCAAAAATATACTTGAACGATATTATAAAATTACATACACAACATATAAAAGGATTTACATTTAAGGGCACATCCTTGTAGGTTAGTTGCGGAGGTGTATATAGCCCTGGCCAATGTGAGATCCTGTATTGGATGTATCGAATATTGGAGGGATCGGATTGGATTATTACTGTGGCCATATTACTAACCTCAATGATGACTTCCGCAAAGTCAATGCGACATCATCAACAATGAACAGCTGTTTTTTTAGGTGGGTAGATTGGCCAACAATAATGTGGCTATTTCAGTTAGATCCCGAATGGGTGAGTTTGGAGTGAAAATATATCATCAATTTGTTTTTGGCATAAAACCATCTTTGAATGCGTTTAATGGAGAAGATACAGATACGCTACTCCGCCACAAGTAGCCCCTCAACAATAAGGCAAGCACCATCTCAAGCCCAACAGGATGGGTTGAACCGAACAATGTTCGGGGGCGTACGAAATGGGTCGGGTATGGCAACAAAGGACCTCCAAAACCATCCAAAACCAACGTTTTTTATGGACTGTTAATCTACAACTTCACTTTTCTAGCACAAGGCAAGGGGCACGTTCAACGGCAGGTATTTCAACAATATAGATTGTGATTTCCGATGGTTTTTGCATGAGCATCGGGTATACCCAGAACATGGTGAGACTTGGCTTGATTTGGAAGATCATCCCGCTTAGTAACTGGTTAATGGCCCCCTGGTATACGTCACCAAATTCATGTTGTTTTTCCCATTTATATCCAGTTATAAGTGGATAAACTAGCTGCCATAAATGGGAAAAACTACATAATGGATCTAATAGTTGTGATTTACCAAATTCATGTTGTTTTTCCCATCTCCCCCTTTTTTTATCCAATCTATCACTTTCTATCACTGATCACCGCAGCGATCGCTCAGGTTGGAGATGTGTCGGAGCATCAGATGTGTGGTCGATGTCGGCAAGAATATGGGCAGACACTTGGCGAATGGACATCGAATCCTAAAAGGTGATGCCCCAGTCATCAGTTAATTAGTTTATCACATTTTATAACCATAAATATATATATAAATGTATATACCATATGTATAAACATATACAATACAAAATATAAATGTATTTTATATAGTTACTATAGATATATATATATATATATGTATATCATATATATATACACATTTTTTTGTATTGGAGATATGTTCACAACTAGCGCTATTCATCGCTGGGTCCCCACCTTGATTTGGGCAGTTAGGTATTCCTATCTACAAGTCATCAGGTCCAAAAAGAACACGGCTATAGTGGCTATAGGCGAGAAAAACTGATAATCCCCTTAAGTTTCTAGATCTTGTTGTTCCAACATTTGAAATTTCTGGGGTATTCCTATCAGCAACTGATCGATGGGCTTGGAACATCTTGGAAACAGCGGCAGCGGTGGAGCCAGTCGTGGATCGCAGAAATTTGGCCCCAACCAAGAGGTCAATGGCCATTTCAGGTATCTCACAGTGCACCATGGGCACCCGCTCCAGGACCGAATGGGTGCCATACTTTTCGCAGGGCAAGCACCTCACTGGCCTTCCCCATCTTCATGGTGAGAATGCAGCCATCTCTCGTGGAGTGGTCTTCGCATGGACTTTTGAGCTCAAGGGAGATTGCTACGAGTTGCGGTGCTACGGGTTGCTGAATTCCAAGGCAGTTCACATCCCCCCCTCTTCAGATTGGATCTTCGCTACGAGGAAGAAGCCGCCGGCTCCTCGCAGGCCACGCAAGGGAGCTGAGGCGTAGGAACCGATTTATTGGAGGTACCTACCATATATAAGGCTTCTATAAGGCCTATGTAAGGGGATATCCCTAGAAAATATACCCTTATATGGTACAGTACCTCCACTTTAGGATCCTGAAATTCCCATTGAAAGAGGACATGTTCTTAATCATTGGAACAAAAATTGGAAAAATGTCTGAATATGGTCATTTCATGTCATTTCGTTATCATTGGACATAATCATTATGACATATTATGACCATTATTAATCATTTGGTCATGTTTCATAGTCATTTGATCGTTATCAGTAAGGAAACATGACCAAATGAATAAACCATGAAATAGATAAACATAGCACTGTTGACTGATGTGGAAAGCTTCAATGTCGGGCTCCAATCGGAAAAAACGTGGGTTTTAACCACCAAGAAACGATGGTTGGCGGGTTATGAAATTCGATACCTACGAACCAACCAGTATAATGGGATTGGGATGGGATAGGTGTTTTTTTTGGAATTTGTTATGGCTCAAAATGAGACTGTATTGAAATTACATGGCAACTTGAAACTTAATAGGTCAATAAGTAAGTGAAACATAGGCAAAACTTCACCTCAAAAACGGGGGTGGATGATTTCCCAAATAAGAAAACATTGGGATTTTCCATTGGCGGATTTGAGCTAGGCCCCTATATCCTTCCCAGAAGTGGAACTGCATTTCTAAGTAGTGGAAAATGCAGTTAAGGTACTTAGAAATGCAGTTAAGGGGAAAGCTAACTTGTTGAGAAAATCATCTTTGTTAAGGGGAAAAACTAACTTGCTGACATTGCAATTTACTGGCGGTAAATCCACCCCTTCAAGACACCCCACGTGCGTACCCAATTTCAGAAGCCACCAGGGATGCAAATCTGAACGACCTTATTTGAGATCAGACTGATTCCCCTAACACTGGAAAAAACATGTACCCTCTGGTTATGTCAAAATAGCTATTGAGAATGACCATAGACATAGAGGATTTTCCCATTAAACATGGTGATTTTCCATAGTTTTTTTTTGTATAGTTTACCAGAGGGTAAGATTTGTCACGATCAGATCATGTTTTCCACATGTGTTCATTTTCCATCGCGGGATTCTCATTCCGCATGTTCCATGGCAAAATAGGGATCATCAGAATTCGGAAAGCAGTTTTCGGATCAGGGAATGTTGGTTATGTTATAAATCTATGTTGTGTAAATGTGTGTAAATATGGTTTCTCATGATATATTTTATATTATTTCATTTGGAATCCCCGTGATATTCCCAATTGATTGGTACCCTAAGGTAAACATACAAGGAACATGATCCACAAAATGGCGGATTTTCTGGTCGTCGCATCTAAGGAGCAAATGTCCCTTCTGCAAGGAAAACTTGTTGAAGGAGGAGCGGAAAGACAGCAGTTGGAGTGGTTGTGAAGAAAATTGCTGATGACTATAGCTAGTTGTGATTATTAATGCCTATTCTCATCATCACTGAGAATGATAATCCGTGGTGTTGTTATTATTGTTGACGAGGATTTTTATTCTTATCGATGAACATCGTTGGGTTTTTTTGCCAGCAATATTGGGCAGAATGGGTCCGCCCCATAATTGACAGACGCCCAAAGGCCCAAAACCACCATGTCATTCTCTACATTCATGTTTAACATGGAATCCCTAACTGAAGTAGGCACAACCATAGACCATGTCCGAAAATCACCATCATTAAATATGGGTTGCTGCTTAAATGTAGACCACCATGTCCCCATAGTAGACACCCATAGTAGACACCCATAGGTTGCTGCTTAAATGTTGACCAATCCCTGGTAGGTTTCTGGCAGGTTTCTGGTATCATATCCCTTGCCTTGCTGAGGTTGGCTGAGATCGTCGAATATGGCCGCGGTATGGTTGTTGCTCAAGTCGTCAATGAGGTGGTTGGATTTTGTAGGAGGTGCGTTATGGGCATCGGTGCTTGATCGGGGAACGTCGCCTTCCAACCCGGTCGAGTGCCACTGCCGTTTTTGAGTGCGATATCCCTTTGTGTCCTGGCATTAGCATTTGGTGGGAAATAATCAAGATCGCTGTGTGTGTGAGCGTTGGCATCATTCTTCAAGGACTGCGAGTTTTCTCCTACTTGTGGCAGTGGAAGTGGCCTCACGTAGTGAGTGACCCTGGTTTGAAGGGAGTGGTGCGTGACGTAGAGGCCAGAGAGGAATCAGTGGAAGAGGCGGTGCAGGAGCTTGCTCA
>Ga0126342_10022597_pt1 | contig 10363 bp, 10 predicted proteins | sample Cyp1metagenome_FD_92528 | JGI IMG/M metagenome (GOLD analysis project Ga0126342, IMG submission 92528) | Coral microbial communities from Lord Howe Island, Old Settlement Bay, Australia - Cyphastrea 1 metagenome | ecosystem: Host-associated > Invertebrates > Cnidaria > Coral ...
CCTTGAGATACCTTGAGATACCTTGAGATACCTTGAGATACCTTGAGATACCTTGAGATACCTTGAGATACCTTGAGATACTCAATTTCCAGCTCCCTAGCTCCTTTTGAGCCGTTCCGAGCCTTGAGATACCTTGAGATATACCTTGAGATACCTTGAGATATTTTGAGATACCTTGAGATACCTTGAGATACTCAATTTCCACCTCCCCAGCTCCTTTTGAGCCGTTCCGGGCCTTGAGATACCTTGAGATACCTTGAGATACCTTGAGATACCTTGAGATACCTTGAGATACCTTGAGATACCTTGAGATACCTTGAGATACTGAATTTCCAGTTCCCCAGCTCCTTTTGAGCCGTTCCGAGCCTTGAGATACCTTGAGTATCTCAAGCTAGAATCTGAGTATCTCAAGCTAGAATCTGAGTATCTCAAGCTAGAATCTGAGTATCTCAAGCTACGGGGCTGGAATCTCAGTTTCTCGAGTATGGCAAGGTATCTCAAGCTTTTAGATTCAATTTTGATCCACATAAATGACAGTTATGCGCTTGGAGTGACCCAGTTTATGCGCGCTTAGTGACTCTAGTTTTTCCGCTGTTAGTGACCTTATTTTACGCGTGCTTAATCACAGTCTCATCTTCCAACATTTCAGTTTTCCCTGAAGATCAGTACGGGGGGCTGAAGAAGAGATACCTCCTTGAGATCTGCACACCCTGCTAGGAAAGGAGACGTGTTGCACTGAACACCATCAAGTGGCATTAATTCATACCCTAAAAACTCGACCGACAAGTAATTGGAACGAGGATTTAGCCATGGGTGTGGGTCAAGATTTATGTTCACCAAGTATACTGTGACCTGATGGGCGATGGTCATATTTTTCCCCTTGTGGTGTTCCTTTCAGCTTCACGGAAACAATCGACGCAAAAGGAATCAGGTTTTCATGATGCTCGTTTGACCCCATACCAAAAGCAGACACTACTGGTAAGTGCAAGTAGCGCATTTACACAAATGCAGGTGAAAGATCTGAGACAATTTCATAAATCCGATGAACCACCAGGTTTTGTGAGTTATCAATCTGAGCGCACAATCTTAATCAGCGGATCTTGGGCGCGGAATGGCGTGGCTCACTGGGATGCTGTGCAGATTGTTGATGATTGGTTCATCTATGGTTTACAATCGTAACTAATTGTAACTAGCATAGTTACCATGTATATCATACATTTGGCACGGGTGACTTAGGTTATCCCCAGATTTTGCAAGCACCCATGGTCAACGATTGGGCCATCTCAGATGGCACGGTGCATGTGATATCTTGCGATCGTGAGCGCGTCGTCAAGCAGACATAGGATAGGCAGACATGGAGAGATGCACGGAGATGCATGTTTTGCCTGTAGAATAGCAACAAAAACCAATACCTTTAAACTTAGAAAACACAGGAAGACACAAGCAACCCGCTTCCAAAGACAGTCAAAACTCAAAACTTTTGATTTCCAACGTCCAACTCCCGCAGCTGGCAGCCTAAGTTCATCCGGTGATATTGGAGCTATCCGGTGTCCATTGGAGGGAAGAACTCATGGCACTGGCGTGAAAAAACTGTGCCATGTTGAATGGCCGCAACCTGCTGGGAAAATTGCCGGGCTGCCAAGCAGAATTCAATCCAAGAGCTTCCTGCGAAGGGATTTGCAATCTACTTTATAGACTTTTATATAGTGCAATGAAAAACGTGGATAAAGTTATTGGATGGTATGCGAACATTGAGTGACCGCACACGAGAGGATAATATCATTATATATATATACACAGTATCATACATATATCATGTTATGTTATGTTATGATATGATATGATATGATATGATAATATATACAATATATATATGTTATTGCTGCACCTAAGCCCTACCGAGAGCACCTGCACTTTCATGCAACGTACACGTTTCAATGTGTATCTAACGAAGGCTTTTCATGCCCAAAGAAACAATCGCGTTGCTGTTGCTTGGCTGCCAATCATGGCAGCGGAGCCTTTGGTGGCATCCAAGGCGCTTTAAGCTTGGGGAGGACAAGGTGATCCCAGAGAGGAGCGAGAAACTGGAGATCCATGGCAACTGATGGAAGTGAAATGGGACAAACCAGTCCCCAAGGGTCACCGCCTATGAGCCCAGGTGGAATGCAACAAATAGATGGAGGAGAATTGGCCAGAAGAATTCTCCAGGCAGCAGAAGCAGCAGCAGTACAGCCCAAGCTGTTCAACTTTTCCAACAGCAAGCTCAGGATGGTGGGAGTTCGTCTTCGAAGCCAACTGACTGGTTCAAGTTGTTGCCAAAGCCCAACATCTTTGACCCAAAGGACTACGACCAGGAGATAGCTCAGTGGAGAGAATGGTTTTGGGGTGTCAACCAGTACTTGTGCACCCTCGACCACAAGTACGAGTCAGAGATAAAGTATATAGAGACCCACTCCGATGTCTTCCAGGACCCTGGCTTGATGGGTGATGATGAAAAGAAGAGGTCCATGCTTTTGTGTGGCCTCTTAGCATCGCTACTTCGTGGACGACTTCTGACGGTGCTTCGAGGTGTCTCCGAGAACAATGGCTATGAGGCACTTCGTCAGCTAGTTTTTCAATGTCAACCTACAAGCAGAAACAGGAGTCTGAGAATCTTGAACGCGCTGATGGGATGGAAGGATCCTTCACATGAAATCCGCGCTCTTGGCCCAGATCGTCAAGCTCGAGGAGGCGTTCAGAGAGTATGACAAGATCTCAGCCCAACCTCTTGCAGCTGAGATGAAATTCGCAATCTTGCTGAGGTGCATCACAGGCCAACTTCGGATGCACATCAATGTGAGTCTGCGAGAAGATGCAAGCTATGACGCGCTACGTGAGATGATCCTCAACTACGACAGGGCGAACATCAAGTGGACGGAGGCTATGGCTTTGTGCAATTCGAGACTTTCAGATGATGGTGGGCCTGCTCCTATACCGGCTGACACTTGCAAACTTTGTGTCCAGTGCGAACCTTGAGACAGGTGGCATCAAACGATGCTGGATCTACAGCGACTTCTCAGGCGCTGACTCGCTGACTTCAAGTGGATCAGCCAGTCAGGCTGCAGCAAGTTCACAGCAGTCGACACAGGTGAGGAGAATCATCCAGGTCAACCTCAACGACTTGGATGAGCCCATGGAGGAGCCCTTGGTTCGAGTCGTCAAGGCCAGTGAGTCTTACGACATGACTTATAGCGACAGCGATGGAGAATGGTGCATCTGTGAGGAAAATGGAGATGGTGACACCACCTACTTCACGAAGTTCACAGACGGCATCAAGGACTTCGCTGGTGAGCATGGCATGGATGGTGGTTCGAGTCCGCCTGGATAGGATAAGGTGAACATCAGGAAGGTGACTGTGAATGAGGCCACGCCGATCATTTTGGACAGTGGCGCAGACATGTCCGTGCTGCCCTTGGAGTACATGAATGTTGGTTTTGCTTTGGGTAAGAAAAGTGTCCTCAGGGATGCTCAAGGCAACATCATGCCTGGTGGAGCTCTTCGAGAAGCTTTGGTGGAAATGGTCGATGGAGCTGGCAACATGGTAGCCATCAAGGAGACGTTTGCGCTTTCGAATGTGGCTGAACCTCTCCTTGCACTTGGGAAGTTGTTGAAGAAAGGTTGGAAAGTAGAGGGCCATGATGGTGAGGTCTACTTGAGCTTTGGGGAGTTCAACATGGCTGTCCAGAGCCGCCACAACTCTTTGGTGACGGCATCTTTCACTTGATCGCCGAGTACCATTCCTTGTGGTGCACAACACAAAGCACTTCAAGGAGAGTTACCCGCAGTTCAACCGGAACGACTTTCCTTTCAGGTCCACGGTGGTTCAGCAGGGCAACATTTGGGAAGTTGTGGAAGTTGCTGAACGTCGTCAAGACGAAGCTGAGATTGAGGAGTGCGAGGGCCAGGAAACTACAGCAATCTTCTTCTTTCACCAGAACATGGAAGATGTGAATGGAGTTGGAATCATCCACACCGGAGCAGATGATCCCTTCCTTCAACCTCGACTTCGAGAACGCAAAGATGGTGGAGATCGTCAACGGGAACAACAAGGTTTTGGTTGGTTCGGTCAAACCCTTGAGGATGGAGTTTGCGAAGTTGATGATGAGGAAGAAGAAATGGGACAACAGCATGAAGCAGTAGATGATGATCCGTTTCGTCGCCAACAAGCAGCACAGGTGGGAGATGAGGAGGTGATCGAAGAGATAGACATCGATGGAGAGAAATACACAGCCAAGTCAAGCCTGAGAAAACTCCGTGAGGGACTTCGTCTATATGGTTTGCCAAAGGGCAGAAGCAAGGCACAGGCTTGGCAAAGGTTGTCTGAACACCATCGGCATTTTGCCGAAACGCTTGGAGCTGAATTGGCGAGGCGTGAGTTTGAGAGGAGGAAGTTTGCTGAAGGAGGTGATGGTGTGAGGCCGCAGTCCATACCAAGGCTGCCAACGAAATCAGAGAGACAGATCCACAAGCTGACACATTGGCCTTCCGAAGATTGGTGCATGCAATGTGTTGCAGCGAGGGGAAAAGCTCATCCACATCGACGAAAAGCTGAGGATGAACTTCGCATGCAGGCCAAGTCGGAGTTCCCTGTGATCAGCATGGACTATTGCTTCACCCGTGGGTTGACAGAGCCCACGGAAGCTGACAAGGAAGACCTTCGACTTTATGGAGGTGATCTTCGTGAGAGCGCTTGGAAGGGAGGCGCCAACATCAACCACTACAAGTTCAGCCTGCTGGCGATGGACGAGATCAGAGGCAGGCAGGGTCTTTGGATGATGAAGCAGCTACGGACCCCAGTTCTACTGGAGGTGAGGCATCTTCGGCAAGTACTTCAATGGCACCAAGGTCAATTGCTGATGACACGGTTTTGGAGGACCTCATGCAAAACATCCAGGAGGACAACTTCTACGAGGCTGGAGTTGACATCTCTCCCAAACGTGGTGGTGAGACAGTGGATGAGGAGATTCAGAGCCCGAGCAAGGCATCGAAACCTTCTACAACAAGGAAGGCACCACGTCTTGGAGATGGAGGTGATCCAACTTCGACTTCGACTGCTTCAGGTTCCGATCAACCACAACCTGAAGGAGATGCCCAAGTTTGAATGGTGGTAGCAGGTGAGCTTTTGGAAGATGGTGATGCAGATTTGGAGCTTCCTGATCAACCGCCAACGCTGAGCCCAGATGAGCTGTTCAACGTGGAGGCCAAGTCCATCGAGAAGGAGATCAAACGTTTGGTGGAAATGGGAGTCTTGGTGAGTGCAGAGGGCGCCAACCTGGACAACGCCGAGAAGCTTACCACAAGGTTTGTGCTGGATTGGAGGCGGAGAGACAACCAATGGCGAAGACGAGCAAGACTGGTTGCTCGAGACTATGCATGGGTCAACCCAAACAGGACTGACACTTTTGCACCTGCTGGAGGCCAAAGTCTTTTGCGGCTGATCCCACGTATTGCACAACTTCGAGGATGGAAGCTGGCTACATTGGATGTCAAGGACGCCTACCTCATGTGTCCGGAGAAGAAGAGCGTTCGAGTCACTGTGGACAAGGAGGTGGCAGAAGCTTTGTAGATCCCGAGAGATTGGCTTTTAGGCCGAGTTCTTCCAGGACAAAGAGAAGGAGCAGCAGAGTGGTTCCAACACCTCAAAGGGACCCTTCAGAAGGCAGGTCTCATCCAATGTGCCGAAGCACCTACAATTTGGAGCAACAGTGATCACACAATTGCGTTGCTCATCCATGTGGACGACCTCATTGTGACAGGCACGGATGAGGCGATGAACTCTTTGCTGAAGCACCTGGAGGAGAACTACAATAGGTTTCGTTGGAAACTGGTGAGCAAGTGAACTTCTTGAAAAGAACCCTGATGAAGGAGGATGGCAAGACCAAGGTTCAGATGAGCAGCAAATATTTGGATGGTTTGGTCACACTCTTTGGTGGCATCAAGCTGAAGCGAGCCCTGGGTGAGTGGGTCATTGACGAGGAGCTGATTACCAATGAGGATGACATCAGCCGATATCGAAGCGGGGTTGGCACTTTGCTTTACCTTGCAGGTGACAGACCCGACATCCAGTACCACACCAAAGAGCTGGCATCGAAACTTTCGAGCCCTACCAAAGGAGCTATGTCAACGTTGCTGAACGTGATGGGCTACTTGCTCTACAGGAAGGACATTCATGTGGTGATGGACGGCAACGACCCTTTGAGAAGTTTCAGAACAAGAGCACGAGGACTGACTTCAGTGCCAGAGTACGCGGAGAACAAGCAGTGCTGGTTGTTGGAAGTGGCAACAGATTCCGACTGGAGTGGCAACAGATCTTCGAGGTCTTCTACCAGCAGTGGATGCGTGTTTGTTGGTGGAAACTGGGTGTATTCATACAGCCGCACCCAAAGAAACATCACTTTGAGCAGCACTGAATTTGAGTACGTTACTTTGGTTTCTGGAGCCAGTGAAGGACAACTTCTCAAAGCAGTCTTGGAACATTTGGTTGGACCCTACGTGGAGATGAAGCTGCACGCTGACAACACATCAGCGATTGCAATTGCATCCAAGGAAGGTGTGGTCCAAGATCAAGCACCTTGAAGGAAAACTGTTGCGGGTGCAGCAGCGACAAGGCCGTGACTTCCAGTTGCGGAAGATTGACACCATGACAAACCCTTCGGACGTGGGAACCAAAACACTTTCAGGCAAGCGTGTCAAGTTGCTCCTGTACCTCATCAACTACAACAACGCAGAGGGCAATCTTGGACTCAGAGAGTTTGACGAGGAGAAGGAAAAGAAAGAGAAGCGAGAGCAATTGAGGAGCATCAGGGCTGTCATTCACCATGAAGTGACAGAAGCTGGTGAGCAACAGTCCAGCACCCTGATGAACCAGGTGGCAAAGAAGCTGATGCGGCTCACTTTGGCCGCACTACTTGCAGATGTGGGTGAAGCCTTGAGCCTGGCTGATGATGGTGGATGCTTAACCATGTTGGAACCTCAGAGGCCTACTACGTCTTCAGAGGCAATGGTCTACTTCCTGATCATGGTCATCATTGCGTTGATTGTCTTGGTGGTTCGCGTGTCCTTACATGGCCTACAAGTACCGCTATTTGGCGAATTACCACAGGGGCATGGTCAGGGAGGTGAGATCAATCTTGAAAGCAGAAGGTGAACGCAGAAATCGCCTACGAGTTCGTCGAGAAGCACGTGAAGCACAGATTGCAAGGCTGTGCATAGAGCTTTGCGAAGGTGGAGAATCAGAAGGTCAGATTTCTCAGAAGACAAGGAGATACACATCCGCAGTGTGAAATTGGAAAGGACCGAGAACAACATGGAAGAGGAACAACAAGAGTCTGACGCTGAGATGGCTGAGGACGATGTGGTCGACGATGATGCTGCAGAACGAGAAGCAGTTTGGGGCGTTTTGGAACAAGGCCCAGATCGACATGGCGAAGATCGTGGAGCAGAAGCCGATATCGAATTTGGTGGACATGGAGAAGAAGATGGTCTTGACAGCATTTCAGTTCGAATGGCTACCAACGACCACAACGACAGCTATGACTATGACGTCGAGAATGACGATGGAGAAGATATGGAAGAGGATGGCGAGGAAAGCTACGCCACAACAGACTACGGTTCATTGCAGATAGCAAACGAAGATTTCGAGACGTTTGAGAACATGGACGTCGACGCCTACGACGAGTACCGTTGGGAATTACTTTTCAACAACTCTGGCGTGGAGCACTATGTGATGAAACAGTTGGAATGGCTCCAAACCCTGCAGATGAACCAGGCAGTCTGGAACGAAATCAGAGAATTGATGAATATCCAAAGGTCGGTGCAGATCGGTGGCCCAGAAGTTCGAAAGCGTGCCATCAACTACTTGCTTGGAAGGAGGCGCTACGAATTCTGGGACCGCATGGGCCGCATTCCACCAAAAGAACGACAAGAAGAAAGCATGCTGCCGGATGAATGGGCAGCGAAACACTACGGCTGGGGGCATTCGACAGGTGATGAACAACCTCGAGACCCTGGCTACGAGAGTTCATTCTCCGCTACGGAACGAGAAGAATCAGAAGAAGAAGTTGAAGTGGAAGTGGAAACCGCAGCTGAGGATCCAGTGGTGACAGAGATCCCAGATGTGACGGTTGGAAGTTCTACAGACCGGCCCAAAGGAAAGGGAAAGGTCGGTGGCAAAGGCAGAACGGTGCCGGCGGACGAGAACCCAAAGGATCCACCAGTGCACGACGAAGCAGATGCACCGTGAAATTTTAATTTGTGCAGAGTCTGCTAAGACAATCCAAAACGGAATATGTCTACGCAAAAGGCGGGGTGTTGCACCTAAGCCCTACCGAGAGCACCTGCACTTTCATGCAACATACACTTTCATGCAACATACACGTTTCAATGTGTATCCAGCGAAGGCTTTTCATGCCCAAGGAAACATGCGCGTTGCTGTTGCTTGGCTGCCGATCAGTTATGATATGCACACGTATTTTAATGAATATGTACATATATATATATATATGCTTCGAGCATTTTTTCCTTCCAGGTTCAGCTCTGTTCGGAGATGGTGCATCTGCGGCAATCGCGCCTTGTTGCTTGGGACTGCTTGGGACCGGGTCCCGTTGGAAACATTGCAACAAAGCCATCGCTTATGAATGGGTTACCCTCTGGTAATTTAGCATAGCTATGGAAACACAATCTTTAAGAACGGTAAATCAACTTCAAATGGGCATTATTTTTAATAGCTATGTTAAATTACCAGAGGGTATATAGCCCTAGCCGTATCAACCAGTTCCAAACTGGAGTGGTCATTGATGCAGGAACGCCTTATTGCTCTGCAGCCTCTACATCGCCTGAAACCTGGGACAGCACCAGCCAGTTGCACAGAGCTAGAGGACTATATCTGGAAGCGCCGGGTTCACAACGAGCCCAAAACTACCAGAAGCAGTCATTTTTAGGGTGTGGAATTCCATGGTTCTGAGGTCTGCAATTGAGAGAACCAAAAAAAGTATGTCAACCTAGACAGGGGAAGCTTGCAACCTTTGATTGCGAGAGAGTAAGTAGACCATTGAACTCAGGATTGGTTGGACAAAGCGACTTTTCAGAAACACAAGATATCATACTCAACCCTGGAACTGAGCAAAGATGACTTTTATTATTCACATGCAAATGGGAGGTAGATCAGAATTTTGTTGGTAACCCCTTACTAAATGATCTATTCCTCCATTTATTGATGTTTTTCCCATTAGAACCTCCATTCATATCTGATTTCCCAGCTAGCCATGTTTGATTGCCGGAGGGTATCAGACATGGGAGTGGTATCAGATAAAGAATCGCTGAAAATTGAAAATGACTCATTTTTGAAGGCTTGCTTAATATTGGGGATCCCCAGTCGTCACCATATGGGTTTCAATACTAAGTCATGAAATATGGGTACCCCCAAATCATCCATTTATAGATGGTTTTTCCATTATAAACAATCCATTTTGGGGCACCACCATTTGTGGAACCCTCCATATCGATATTGTAGTTCAGTATCTTTTTGCCATTCGGTGCCTATCCACCCAGTGAAACCCAGGTCCATTTCCACAAGGAACTGGGGAGAAGAGAGGCAGAGACCCCACCGACACCAACATGTTGGTGTTTTCGGTCGTTTCAGCGTTGCCCCCAGACTTATGAACATTACATATACGTACATTTATATTACTATAAATGATAATTCCGAGCTATTCATGTTCGTATTCGCATGAGAACAGCAAATTATAGCTTTTGTTTCTTCTGGTGTTAGATTGGTTCGTGGTTTTTTAAACACCAGGCATTGGAAGCTGCCGTGGAGGAGATCAGCCGGGCAGCATTTGGCAACAGCAGAATCTCTGCAAGCATCACAGATTGTCATCAATTTCCGCAGACTTCGAGCAATTTCGGAGTAAATCCATAGTAAATCCATGGTAAATCCATAGTCAATCCAATTTTTGGACAGCTCTGCATGAATTTTAGATCTAAGCCTCGGAGCTTCAGGAGCTGCATCAAGCACTGGCCTCCAGCAGCGATGCATTGCAGGCTCCGTTTTTTCCTGGCAATGTAGATGATACAAGCATAGTATAAATGATCATATTAGTTAAGTTATACATATGTATATATATATATATACGTATATTGATAGCATAGATCATTATAGCATAGTATAATTATGTATATATCATTATCGAAGGAAGTTTAAAAGTCAAACTTCCGACAATATGGACAGATGAAAAGCAGAGAAGGGAAGAGGCAGAGAGAAGAGAAAGATTAGAAGAAAGAAGAGTAGAAGAGAAAGAGTCAGAAGAAAGCAGATGCAGATGCG
>Ga0126342_10022598_pt1 | contig 10363 bp, 14 predicted proteins | sample Cyp1metagenome_FD_92528 | JGI IMG/M metagenome (GOLD analysis project Ga0126342, IMG submission 92528) | Coral microbial communities from Lord Howe Island, Old Settlement Bay, Australia - Cyphastrea 1 metagenome | ecosystem: Host-associated > Invertebrates > Cnidaria > Coral ...
ACATGCATTACATGCACCACATGCATCACATGCATCACATGCATCACATGCATCACATGCATCACATGCATCACATGCATCACATGCATCACATGCATCACATGCATCACATGCATCACATACGTCACATACGTCACATACGTCACATACGTCACATACGTCACATACGTGCATACGTGACATACGTGACATATGTTACATACGTTACATACATACATACATACATACATACATAGATACATACATACATACATACATACATACATGCATTACATACATTGCATACATTACATACACTACATACACTACATACATTACATACATTACATACATTACATTACATTACATTACATTACATTACATCCATTACATCCATTACATCCATTACATCCATTACATCCATTACATCCATTACATACATTACATACATTACATACATTACATACATTACATTACATACATTACATACATTACATACATTACATACATTACATACATTACATACATTACATACATTACATACACTACATACATTACATACACTACATACATTACATTACATTACATTGCATTGCATTGCATTACATTACATACATTACATACACTACATTACATTTCATGACATGACATTACATTACATGCATGCATGCATGCATGCATACATACATACATACATACACACATACATACATACACACATACATATACATATACGTATACATATACATATACATATACATATATGAATATTTTTGCACACACACACATATATATATACATATCCGGTCCCCATTGTTTGTAAAGAATTCCCCACAAATTCTACCCAATATACCTCGGTTCTCAGTGTTTGGGTGGCTGCAGCTATGTGTTCATCCCATGGTCCAGGTTTGAAAAGATTGATGTTGAAGAGACGGGCGTCATCACCTACAAGCCACGCGGCAGGGGGCCGGCAGGCCGCCTAAAACATCATGGAACTTAAAATTGATGGGGCCACTTGAACGGGCCGGGATTTTCGTAGACTTTTCACAAGGATATGACAGGGGTAAAATGATCATAAATTATCATGGATGTATACAAGCAATAGAGTTTACCAAATCCATGCAGGGGCCTTGAGTGTCGAGCTTTGATGACATGATGAGCGTTGTGAAAATAAAACGGTAGATGTGAATACCAACGATATCTATATCTATCAATCATGGTGAATGTATAGGGGAATCATGCCGAAATGGCCTTAGTTCAAGTTCAGGTTAGTGAAATATTATAATTTACCAATATTAATGAATCAGTTATATTTTTTTCCATCACGAGTTCTCAGCTGATGGATTTCCTGCCCTCCCTTGACAGCCTGAAAGTTTCAGGGTTCTGGATTCCCCTAAATTTTCAATGCAGGTCTTTTGGGCACAATTAATATCGTTAATGTAATTTCCAATCTTTCGAGGTTGAATCCCTCATGAAGTATTTGTTCGATCATTTCTTGAACCGACCCCCACCATTGCTTCAATCAAAAGTGTTCATCCTAATACTTGCTTAAGTCCATTTAAGCCCCCAATTTTTAAGTTTTCATCATTTTTTCGAACTAAACAGACTAAACAGACTAAACATCAAACATCTCCGGTGGGTTCAACAAACCAGGTCCCCCTAATATCTGGCGCGATGGATGGTTCCGCCGCGCCTAAGGATGATCGAAAGCTGCGTGACCTCGGATGAAGTGCAGACGATGTGCGAGTCCATTGGCATCGACGTCTGGGATGCGCCTTGGACGCCGCCAGTGGTGGCAGTTCGGTGAGTGAAATCGCCATTGAAATCATCCAGCTATGCCTCTGGATATTCCATGGTGATTTATAGGGGATTTATATGGGATTTATATGGGATATAATGGGAATTACCCTCTGGTAATTTAACATAGCTATTGAACATGGCCCAGTCGAAATAGTGAGGTTTCCCATTAGCAGGGTGATTTTCCAGTTCGTTATGTAAACGTTTACCAGAGGGTCGTCACCATGAGTCACGTTTTCTCCAAAATCACCATGGATTGATGGATTGATATGGGTTGTGTAAAGCGACAGTCACCCCACCGGCCCTTAAACGGCCGAAGAATGAAACACCGGGAATGGATTATTGACAGGACCCCCATGTTGGAAGGGGTTGTACTTGTACAATCTTGTACATAGATATGTAAATAATTGTAAATAATTGTAAATATGATTAAATATGTATAATTGTATATTAATGCTATTTTTTTTCGATAGAATCCCCCCAACCAGGACACAATCGGAAATTTTTCCGGGTGTTCGTTGTATGGTATACCCCAGCCATTTTAGACACACTCAACCATATACATTCTGGGGAACATGCTGGTCTGGAAGACCCAAGTGATAGTCACGTTAGCACTGTAAAATTCGAAAACGCACGGTTACGTTAAATTACCGGAGTGTATATATATATGATTCTATTCATATATATATATAATTGAGCGCTCAATTATATTTTTTTTTAAAAATATATATAATACATATTATATGTATATCATATTAAGTTGCTTATAAATCTCATTTAGATCGCATTTATCTCCCCATCAATGTGGGTGACATCTCCTGTTAAATCTCATCTCTAGTTGTATGAGCCACCTGACGAGATCCGTGGCTAGGGTTAAAACATGTTAAAACTCTCAATTTGTCAATGCAGTTGCGCTAAGATCTCTATGACGAGGTCAAAAGCTCATTTTGTGCATGTTGATACACCTGGTATGTGGATGATGTTCATCTCCGTGTTGCTTCGATGCTCGGTTTGACATGTGAAGAGACACCGAAACGCCGAGGCCTGGTCCTTTTTCAAGCTGTTGGATGTGGATGCAGGCGGTTTTGAACGGTTTTGAGTTTTGAGGCCATGATTTTCATTTCACCAGAGATGCAAAAGAATGGGGATGACGTGGGATACAATAAGTTGATATACTAATATAATATACTGTATACTGCAATAATTTGTAATCGATAATTATATACTGTATATAATTATCAATTGATAGAATCATCAAACATGGGATTTACAGTGATTGAGCTGCACAGATGTGCATGACGGGTTGACCCATTTGCCATTTGTGATGGACATTCACTGGCTGACTGGGAACGTAACAAGCCCAGAACGGGGCAACCAAGCTCGGCTGACATGCCCCATATTGTACCAGTATGTGCGTATGCATACATACATACATACATACATAAAATATCCCTTCCGATAATACCGGAGGGTATGCACACACACACACGCATATATATATACATAATGTATATATGTATATAATTACATATAATATGATTTTACCATACTGTTAGAGGGGTATACTAGTGGCACCTGAACATTATATTATGTAAACGGTATATATAATATATATTCTACATAATGTTCATACAGGTCATGGAAAGGTGAACCATACAATGGGGGATGGGATTATTGTTGGACTTGCTGTCTTCATTTTGGGTCACACATGGGGTATCGAAACTGATTGGGGGGATTGTTTTTTATTTCAGCAGTATTTCAATATATGTATATCATATGATATGATATTATATGTGCATGTATAATATATATATATATATATATGTATATGTATGTATGTATACAGTATATATATATATATATGGTTTTATATGTGCATTAAAATGTTCTAATTCATGCACGTTAAGTACATGCACATACACAAGTCAATGTTTTCATTTTCGAACATCGGTTTCCACGAGAAGCTGACGATTCACCAGGTGGTGCGGTGGAGATTGGCGAATTCCTGGAAGGTGCGACTCCGATTTTCGTCAAATTTTCGCCTTGATGGCAATTTAGGATATCTTTGGGGTACCAAACAGATTAGGTGTTTGGTTTTTTTTTGGCCAAGAGAATGGATTTTATAGATGATTTAAGATGATCTAATCTGCAACCATGGAATTAAGTCTAGAAGTGAATAGAATTAACTCCCCCCAGTTCGACTCTCAGAAGTGGCAATTTTTGGGGCCCAATACACTGAGAAGAAGTAAATCAACGGGTGAGAATCTGCGTGAAAAAAACCATAACACTACATGACTTTGGTCATATATCCGATAAGCATGGCATAATTTCCCTTCTTTTGGACACTCCAAGATTCCAAGTGAACGGATTCAATGCTAAACCAGGGTTTTTGGAGGGTTACCGGGCGGCAGGGAGTTCAGAGTCTCAAAAAAAGGGAGGGGCTTGATGATTTGATGATGGTCTTATTCTCACGTGTGGGTTGAATGCCCCAGTCTGATTGGTATCCGATTATCCCCATGTTTATTGATCAATTTCCCCAGGTTTAGAGGGTTTCCAACTATTTCAGTGGTTGTCTGTACTGTTCCAAGTACTCCTTAGTTGTGGCTAAGGTCCCTATGTGTTCCTTTAGACCCCTAGACCCCTAGTCCTTGTAGAGGACCGCCCACCACCAACCCATCTTGTGGGCCCAGGTTGCCTGCGCCTGCGCGGTGAGGCGCGAGCCATGGACGTGGTGAAAATTCTTCATGACCAGGTGCGACACGGTGCGACACGGTGCTGCCGTGGAAGGGGATTCCCCCAATGTGGGCCATAGACCATCTCTGGGTGGAGATGGATACCATGGATACCCAGCTTTTTTATGGCAAGATTGGCAAATTGGGGATCGTTTCAATTATTGGCTTTGCATGGCTTGGCATTATGGATTCGGTTCAGCACTTCATTGCTGTCACTACATGTTGGAAGGCCCAAAAGGATGCGGAAAAGCAACATTTTACCACCTTTGAGTAGGAGTGTACAAATTTCTATCCTTTTCTCTTGGGTTGCTTTCAATGGGGGGTATAGACTCACCAGCTCTGGAGAACTTATGCTGGCATGATTTTGTCAAGATTTCGGTCCGATTGCAAGCACTCTTGTCACATCTTCCGATCAGGGCTGGTTGATCAGAAACCAAAGTCGCTTTTGGACCTACATGGAGGCAGGGAACGGAAGTGCATCAGCCCACCATCGTGCCGGGCCACTCGAAATTAAGGGACATGTTGAGGACATGTTTTGAAACAGCCCAGAAAAGTGAATGACAGTGTAAACGGAGACCATGAAATGGCGGGCGTTGTTTGAACATCATAGGTTTCTAAGACATTCTAAGACATAAATCAACCGACCCAACCATCGCTTTGAAGACTTTGGGAACATGTCTCCCGATCGTTTTTCCGAGTTTTGCGAGGAGCAGATCGACGAACTGAAGGACCGACTTCTTGAACTGAAAGATGAGATGCAGACGAATCACTCGAAACTTGGTGGATGGAGCCCTGGATGAGGGCTTTATCAAGCTTTGGATTGAAATCAAAGTCAAACAAATTCACACACAAATTCATATACATTTAGACAGTTCATGTCTTTCTGGATCTTCTTTCCATTTAGAACCATTCAGATATATTTACATGTTGCGGGCGGGTATGTATATATTCTTTGATATTATTTGTATGTATTTCTGAATCTCGGGCTGGTGGCTAACCGTTTACACTGCATGGCGTGAGCCATGCTTGTGACGTAACCGGAGGGTTATCAGGATTTGCGTAAGCCAAAGCCGCAGTGCACCCACGCAAAGAAATCCTCAGTGGCATAAGCCTTGGCAGAAGCACACAAGCTGTGCCTAAGTACATCCTTACAACCTTAAAATCTATCCTTAAAGAAAAACAAATACTGTAAATAAAATGTGTACACACACATATACATATATACATATATATATATATAAATAAAATATACAATATATATATATGTATACATTATATATATAATATATATATATTATAAAGCATGGCTCACATGATTTACAGCGATGTGAAGTGGCCGACCAAGCCTACATGATTGATGGTTTTGCGCGAAGGAGAACATCGATTTCCCAATATAATTATTAATTTGTTTTTCAGATTATTGCCTCTTCGACGCTGGGAAGTATTTATTTCCCGCACTTGACCATCATTTTTGCGGTTTCCATGGTAGATTTGAACCGCGCCTACCAAACATGTGAATTTCATTGAATTTCTATAGTTGATTTGTGTACATCCAAGAGGCCGCTGGCCCCATGGGAGATATTCATGCCTGGGAGGGAGATTGATGGCCTTCACACAGCCCAGGAAGGGCAAACACAAAAAATGAGGGCCACAGCGGTGCACTCTGCCCGTTGCGTTACCCCAACGGTCCGTCCTGAAGGATGGCCACGTTTCACCTCGATCCAGAAGTTGCGAGAGTTGGATTCGGGCCAGGAATACACCATGGAATGGCATTGAATGGCGAATAGCTAATCTTTCATAGACTTGGAATGATTTGGGGTTGTTTTTTCCCAGATAGCCGCAGCTCCAGGGCTTCTAGGGGTTCTTACTTCTCGATGTAGGGGATCCCGAGCGGCGAACTTTTGCAAATGCAGCCTCCTTGTCTCCCAGTCTCATCTCAAATTACGATAACAAATTATGAGACCTTGAAGAAAAAATATATCATTGATATCTGGGGTCAATGCCTGTGCAATTATTTTAGAATATGTTTCGTTTGCCTCTGAGATTTCCTGAAATTTTGGCCCTTCTGATCGGACCAGGATCCTCTACATCCCATTTTTGCATATTTTGACCAGACAGGGATAGTGCAAACCAGCCTGTCGTGCAAATTTTATTGGGTTCATCACATTAGGCAGAAACCGCCTGCTCTTCCACCTCTGAAATTGTTAGTGTGGAGCTTTGGGGCCGCCAGATCAGCAAGTTCGGGGGACGTACTTACCCGATACACGCATATACACGCTACTTACCCGATACACGCACGTATAATTTGAAGCAACCATGGAAGTGGTTTCTTTATGTTTCTTTGATTTTCTTTGATTCCAAGAACAATACCCGTCAGAAAAAAGGACAGCATTTGTTTGGCTAAGGCAGGGTATTTGTCAACCCCTTTTCAAAAAGCTGGGCGTACGGCATGGCTCTCAATACCCCCTCTGATTTGGATCCCAAATGGCCAATAATGGCCAAATGTTATGTAAATAGGGCACCAACGCTTTGCTCTTGGCACGGTCATCCACTGGATCGGAAACACTTCAGGCCTGTGCCTCATGGCGGGAGGGAGATTTCCCGAGATCTCCTGAAAGAATGGGTCGAAACAAACCAGCCACAGGAGTTTGCTGAAAAAAACGATAAACATATGATTTAAGATGATTTAAGCATCCAGACATATGATATCATATGATACCAGAGATGTATAGAGATGTATGATACCATTCCTTGCGTTCATGTCCAGTGATATCAGATGGCGCTGCGGCGTGTCTCACCGGATCCATGCGGTCCATTCTCTGCCGAGATTCTCTGCCGAGACGCGTTGAACGCCAAGCACCTAAAAGAATCCTTAAAGGCCTGCTGGACAAGAGATTAAGAATGATTAAGAGATCTTTGATGATCTTGATATATTTTGATCCCTTCCATTTTATAAATCCATTTCAATCCTTCCCCTATATGATATAGACATATACTGAACACCCAAGAAATTATGGCTTAGATTGGCTTGGTGACCTAGTGATTTACAGTACACATATTTGGGACCATACCTGGTTACCATGGGGGTGTTTAATGTGAACCTGGAATGGGATTATTTTTTGACGACCTGATAGCGCTTGAGTTGGGACATCAAGGATTTGGTGCGAGGCATTTCGTTTGATTTGTTGGACTTCCAGGGTTGCGTGGGATTGAATTCCTCTCTGGTCACCCTTGCCACTTTGCGTGGCTGCTGAATTTCAGGATTTGGGGCTGCCTCTTTGTCTTTGTGCCGTTGTGTCCTTCACAAGATTTGCCAATGAAGTGAGATTTGGGAAACGTTTGAAACATTTGCATGTGAATCTCAGTTAGTAAGTGGTTTTTTAAACCATATGACAGACAGACACATGCATAGGATTATATGGCCAGTTGGTTTCAATGTGTTTTTCTGTTCCTTGGGATTTTCTGAGGAGCTGATCATAGCTGATCCATGCGGATCGTTTGCAGTGCAGCAGTACCTGGACGTGTGGGCCCTATTCAAAGAACGGGGCTCCACGGGCAGAGAGAGAAATGCTGCGAGATGGCTGTATGGTGAACACCCCCCCGAGAAACCATGGTTTAGGGGATGAAACCACATAATCAGGACAGAATGGGGGCGTTGAATAGGGGATGGGACTACTGTATCCAAACTTATGGAGGGTGATGAAATATGATGAAATAACTTGCTGCTGCGCGCCCGAATGGCAATCATCTGGTACGAACTAGTGATATGACACCTGGCATTTTTGCTTCATGGGGCTCGAGTCTTGGCACTTCCTTATGGGGTGAGCTCATGAAATGTTGTTGTCAGGGTTTGTTTGATATTCTGCATGCTCTTAAGGACTCTTTTTCGGCATTTGAAGGACATAGCTACACCTGAGAGACTCAGATTCCGCCAGTGGCCGATTCCCCATGGAACGACTCCAGTTGGCGCAAAAGGACAGGGTCCTCGTAGAACTTAGAACATGTCAGAACTATTAACTATTGTTACGGTAGCTAAAGTGTGCTAAAGTATTATTACATATTATTACTATTATGATTATTACCAGTAGTACCGCACAAGGCGGTGGCGGAAGTTTCAAAAATAGGAAACCTATAGGAGAGTTGTTGTGAATCACGGATGGCAGAGCGAATCCACTGATGGACCGAAAGTTGTGTTTTTTGGAGTGGTTGCAATGGTTGCAGTGGTCACCTCATCCTCAACTGCTGGATGTAGTGTGGTGTAGTGCAGTTGTAGTTGTAGTTGTAGTGTGGTGTAGTGGAGTTGTAGTTGTAATGTGTAAATATTATGTGTAATAAGTGTAGTGTAGTTGCAGTTGCAGTTGTAGTTGTGGTGTGGTGTAATTAGTGTAGTGTATTGTAGTGTACTGTAGTGTTGTGTACTGTAGTGTGGTACAGTGTAGTGTAGTCTAGTGTAGTGTAGCTTAAGGTAGTGTAGTTGTAGTTGTACTGTTGTGTAGTGTAAACAGACAGATAGACAACTACAACTACAACTACTCCTACCAGTACCACTACACTCTACTACTGCCACAGCTACAAATACAAATAAACTACGCTACATTACACTACACTAGTTACACTACACCGCAGTACACTATATAATTACATCTAATTACGCTACACTACGCTAACTACACTGCAACTACAACAACTACTACGACCACAGCTACAACAACAATATCAACTACACCACACTACACTGCACTGCACTAAATACACTGCAGCACACGACAACTACAAATACAAATGCAACTACAACTACACTACACAACACTGCGCTGCACTACACTAATTACTTTACATTGCGCTACAACTACAACTACAACTACAACTATCTATTTATCTCTGTGTCTGTCTATCTATCTATCTATCTATCTGTCTATCTGTCTATCTGTCTATCTGTCTATCTGTCTATCTGTCTATCTGCAATCTGCAAGCTTGAAAGCGCAGCAATTCCGCGAGACTTCCTCAACTTTTGAACTTGATAACGTCAAAAAGGAAGCAATTCTGCGAGATTTCCTGGAATTTTTGAAGTTGGCAGCATCAAAAACGTGCAAGACTTCCTCAATTTTGGAAGATGACAACATCAAAAACAAAGCAATTCTGCGAGACTTCCTTCAAAAATGGAAAGTTGAGTGCAGAGCTGACGGCCGGGTACCAATGCGTTTTGCGATTTTTCCAATCCACCTGTCTAAAGTACTGCGCCTGCCACAAAAAAAATATGCCAGGTCATACGAAGTGCTGCACCTGTCACGCAAAATCATCTCATCAAACCTACAGATTTGATGCTCCAAAATGAACCCCTCTCAAAAAATCAGCGCCCTAACCTCCTAACATCTCTGATGAACATTTTGTACAGCGCTTGCCACGTGAAATGCATCTTTGCGATCCTCTGCAAATGTCCCACGCCTGCCATCGTTTTTGGAATGCTACAAAACCTTCACGTTTTGCTTGCTGTTGACAAGGTGCATAGTCCCTTGCGCCTGCCGCCAAAACGACATCTGAACGTCCAAGAGTGCTCCGAACCCGTCAGTTTTTTACACTTTTGACTTTGAAATGTGCTTCGCGCCACAACGGCGTGCACTTTTTCAACATTTGAACTTCCAAAAGGGGTCTGAGCATGGTGAGTTTTGTACATTTTGGCTTCGAAATAAGAATGGTATGTTTTGTACATTTTGACTTCGAAATGTGCTTCGCGCCACAACGGCGTGCAATTTTTCATCTCTCATCTGGCCAGACTGCTCCGCACCCGCCGCTTTAGCGAGCCTACTTTTTGACCCTCCAGAGCCACACCTCATTGAAAAAAAACGCCGTGTTTC
>Ga0126342_10022599_pt1 | contig 10363 bp, 11 predicted proteins | sample Cyp1metagenome_FD_92528 | JGI IMG/M metagenome (GOLD analysis project Ga0126342, IMG submission 92528) | Coral microbial communities from Lord Howe Island, Old Settlement Bay, Australia - Cyphastrea 1 metagenome | ecosystem: Host-associated > Invertebrates > Cnidaria > Coral ...
ATTTCATTTGGAAACAAGTATATATCTGGTTGGTGGTTTGGAACATGAATTTTATGACTTTCCATTCAGTTGGGAATGTCAATTTTCCCAACTGACGAACTCATATTTTTCAGAGGGGTAGGGCTCAACCACCAGCCAGAATTAGATGCAGTTGGTAGATATTAACCATTTATTAAGCACTATGAATGGATATCAACTTACATTAACCAGGTTTATCTTGAGGGAATTGGATCGAAAACTGCCAAGTAAGTCGATTTACATGGATTTACTGTATTCAACATGTGAGATGGACAAGTCCCTCGCCGGATGAGACAAGGCTAGGCCGAGCATTGATCCGTAGTTTTTTTTGAAATATTCAATTGATTTCAATTGTATCCATGATATTCATTGTGGTTGTTCATTGACCTGATGTGTGCTTGTTTTGCTCATGATGTTGCCTTGCAGCTGCCATTGATCTGCCATACCATGGCTATTGTGTGTAAATTTTAGATTGCAAGGCACCGCAATGTCAGCATATGCCGCTTGCGCAACTGTGCGGTACTTTGCCGCCTGTGCACACCATGAAGCAGAGCCCGAGGCAGAGATGCTCAGAATCGAAAGCTGTAGAGATCACTCACTTGCATTGCGGAATAATAAGGCCATAGCCACCAAGTAGTATTATATAAACACTATAGACTATAGTTATAGTTACATACTGTATACTGTACTCATAGTTGTAGCTATAGAGTTTATGGCATCTCTCCAGTTTACATGCTCACTGAAGCTCACTGTCGTCTATCTTCCTTCAGCATGTTTTTTTCCATTTCTTTTCACGTTCGATTTCCCGCACCCTCACCTCCTTCCGCAGTGCAGTCTCAATGCGCCCCGACAACTCCTCGTGGGCACTTGGACAGGGCCAGGGATGCAAAGTCCCACGGCATCAATGTGAAATAATATGAAGGAATTGGTCAATATCTGTCAGAATGGATGGATGGATGCACTGTTTGACTTAAAAATGGAGTTAGTTTGGTGTAGTTTGAACTCTGGCTGCTGCCTGTGACCACTAAAGACTGGCCGCATATGCCGGCGCAGTGGAACGGAAGATGCACCAACCAGCGGCTCCAAGTGAAGAAGGTGCTCCAATCCCGTCACCAAATGTCACACCTTGTGACACCTACATCATACTGCCTGTGCAGGAAACTAAGTAGCTGCGTAGCCCCAAACCGGGTCCTTTGTCCGTCGTTGCGTCTGCATGCCTTTGAGGCTCACCGCGCTAATCTGCTCTGTCCACCTAGTGAGGAAATCAGCCGCCAGGTCCTTAGTTTTGGGCAGTGCTGGAAATCATCAGCAAACTTATGGCACTGCACCAGTACAGCACCATACAGCACCTGTTCGCAGATGTTGCTGGTGAGGTTTATCTCCACACATCTCCACTACTTAGCGTGGGCTTCATGGGCATCCACCTTTGCCAGCAATGTCCGTCACAAATGGTCATGGTGCTTAGATGTGCTTAGCAATATTTAGCAATACATCAGAACAAGAAGGAGCCGCGCTATCTCAAGAGCTGAAACTAAATAATGAGATCTTGGCAAGAAACGTCTTCTGCCAGTCTATCCAGCTTGGCCTCACACTGATAGGATTCAATAGGATTCACATAAGGATCATAATGGAACTAGTGATGGCAGCCTTTGCAGAAAGATCAGAAAGTCGCATAAGTTCCCCTTGGGGGTGCATGATAGTGCATGGTATGCATACCTGCGAAGGCCCCCGTTCCACACCCGTTCTTAGAGTCATCACTGCCTCTGCATCTCGAAGTCGTGTCGTAACTGCTTCTCTTGCTCCCTGAAGGGACCAGGGGAGCGAGCCATGCACATACTGCGCACACATGGAGTGGATTGCAGTGGGTATCAAGGACCCTCAAACAAAAGAATACAAAAGAGATCAAGTGGCTTTGCGCCTTGGCCATCTCCCGTTCAATCTCCAACCCCTTCTCCACCTTCTCTGGTCGAGGTTGCAACCTCCAGGTACCGAGTCAGAAATCCCAACTTGGAATCCGTCCAGAGCCAAAGTGTTCATGGCCACAGGAATTGTTCAATCTACCGCAGGCTGAACCATGGCCACATGACTGAGAAGTGTTACGTCATGTCACTTTCAATACCAAAATCTTGCGATTCACCACTGACACAGGCTCCATAAGGCACAGAAAACATCAGTAAGTCAGTAAGTCAGTAAGCATCAATAAGCCGCTACGCTGTGTCCATGCAAAATCCTGCCTCTCCGCCTGGTGACTGCGATCTTCTGGCAGCATGGTGTCGACCAAGGTCTTGGCATGTGACTTGAAGCGGCCAACCGTCTCCACGGCTTTGGCAAAGTGTGCCTTCCTTGGCTGGCCGAAGCATGCCGAAGCATGCCGAAGCCATGGCAATATGAAAACATATGAAAACACACAAGATGACATCAGATGACACAAGCCTGCAAACATTTGCAAAGTATCTAGGCTCATCCAAGGTCAACCTCATCATGGGAGAAACAGCAAGGACGTGAAAGAACTCAGAGCCTTTCTATCTCCCCAAACCGCACCTTTTTTGACGAGCTGAGCTTACAGTAGCACACTTGTTGCAACCTCTTTTGCCTGTTGAACCTAGGACCCAAGAATACCATATGCCTTTTCCTCACTTTCAAGGGTGCTGAGAGCATCCTCTGGCGTTCTTTCCGAATAAAGTTAAAGGACAGAACAATTCATTGGTTGAATAAAATGATCAATCGGGTGGGGTGGGGCTTGCACACACTTTCCCCTTCTTGGCGGCTGCGAGAAGATTCAGGGGGGATTGTTGCAACCTGTTGCAACCGAGTTTCAGCTTTGTTTCGCCTTGCTCCGTCAAAGCAGTTGCATTTGCCATGCTGGTACCCGTTGGCGCAAATGACTGAGACTCCATCATCTCCCGGCAACGGAAGAGCCAATCACGAGCGGTGCCAATGGCAAAAGCACACATCCCTTCCTTGGAATTGGGGCCGAGAGGCACAAGATGTCCCAAGATTCAACCCTTAAACATCCGAAATACATCCAAATCAACCGATTTATGATGCATTGCTATCGTATCCATTTTTTCCATGCGCCTGATATGGCAAAGGAATGCAAAGCTTTCAACCAATGCAAAGCTTGTCCATTGCGATCCCAGTTTCTGCTTTCGAGTCTGCTCCTGCAGCTCGACGCATCAGAAGTTGCTTTCCAGCGATCACGTGGTTCATGTCCTCCTAGGCACACAAGGGTGGCTGGTTGGGCTCGGTTGGGCTATGAAGTCTCAGTTTCATCCCCCAACAGGCCCCAACGTTGAAGTTCAAACGTCTGTCCTCCGTCCACCAAAGAACTTGCTGGGCATCCCTTCGCATCGGCCTAGCGTTCCCAGAGGGCAGATAGCATATCTAGGGCGTGTCTACCACAGAAGCATCTTTCAGCACCCAACAGCCTTCACAGTCCCCACATCTGAACTCTGCCTGACACGTCTCAGCCGGATCAATTCATCCTTCAATTTGCGCGTTTCGATGACCAGCTCTTCTCCCCGCAACTTGTTACGCAGGCGGTCACGCTCTTCGACAAAGTGCTGCCGCTCAGCTTGCAACGCTTCCTGCATTCAAAGTTCCAGCTCCAGTACAAGTAGATTCAGGCAAATCCAGGCACCCGCAATCACAGCAACAGCAAGTTGATGCAAGTTGACGCACAATATGCCATCGTCGGCAAATTGTGAATCCTAGTGTTTCAACAGCAACCGGTCTCAACTATCTCAACTATTGCATCACTCAAGTTGACATGCGTATACAAGTTTGTATGTGACAGGGCAGTGTGAGCGGAGGCTATACATGATGGAGTCCGAGTTCATTCCCAAAAAATCCAAAAGTGGAAATCAATGGAAATCATGTCCAACTTTTGCCTTCAAACAATCACGGTTTCTCTGGCACTTCCCACCTGGAAGGCCTTGTCCTGCTCCTTCATCTTCAGATCCTATCGAATTGAAAACTATGAGCCAGAAATGCAAAAGAGATTGAAGCTGAGAAAGAGATAAAAAAGGCGGATCAAGCACCCCTCCACAGTCGATCATGCCATGATGGGGCGCAATTCGCAAGTCTTTTGCAAGGTGGATGCATTCAGTAGTCAACCGCTCAGTGGAAAACCATCGAAAATGTGATTCAAACTTCAAGTTACGCAGCGTGTCACTGGCATGCCTGTTTACCATGCGACTCAAGAGGTGTGGGAACCTTTGGGATCCCTTGGGGACAATGTGGGATAATCACTGGGCCCTTTGAGCGACCTGCCGCTTCAGAGCTCGTTCGGATTCAGCCTTTTGCCTCGAAAGCCGGTCGGCAGTGGGGGTCTGCAAGGGGAAACGTTTGATTTTACCAAATGAGTCCAGATTGCAGCCATCTAGACTTTTCTCTGTCCATGTGTGTGCGCGCTTGGTGTCAACAAGTTTGCTTCCATGCTAAAGCTGTCTAAAGCCCCACTTCCTCGTTGTATTTTGCGGTTGCAACCCAGGAATTGTGGTACTGCGATGTATGCGGACAAAGGTCTCGGCCAATTGGTCCTGCTCCTGCACGAGAGCTGCCACAGCTGCTCGCTCTTGGGCATCCTTGGGCGTTCACCGAGAGGGAACTCCCTGGAGAAACTGTTTGAAATCCATCAGGAGAAGAGGGGAAAATATGGAAAAGTTGGCCAATGTTGGCCATGAACTTCAAGGTGTCAATGTCACAATACCCTTTCGACCATGTTTTCCCCTTCTGTGAGCCTAAAAGAAGCCAGGTCCACAAGCAACGCATGGCTGTCGAAAACTTGCCAGGTTGTGACAAGTTGCCATGCCAGCAAAGACGTCACTGAAGCCAGGCCCAGCATCCAGTCCTGCAAACATGTCCCACGTGAAAAACAAGACCCACAGAGACGTCCTCATGTCAACATATGTCAACAACGTCCGATAGAATCCCTATGGAATCCTATGGAGGATGCGGAGCTCAGGCGCCGATCCCCGCTGCCTGGGGTTCCTGCTGGAGTTCCTTCTCGTTCTGCCAGGTCAGGCTCTGACAGAACGCAGGCGCCAGGAGAGATGGGAGAGGTCGGAGAGGATGGCAAGCCTCTGGCGGAGCGGCTGCAATGACATCAAGGGCCCCAGCATCGAAATACATCGAAACAGTGGGGGGAAAAAAAAAAACACTTCAAACATTCAGCACTGACCAACAAAACGACCACCCAAATGACCAGAAAACTTCCACAAGGGCCTTGTGGCAAGGGCCGTTGCGACAAAGAAAGTGGCACTGCGTCCGCCTCGATGTCCACAGGTGTCTGTGTCTCCATCTCCACCCTCCGCTCCTCAGAGACAGCCACAAGTGCTGGTGCAGCGACACCATGGGGATGGAACATCATGCCACCGTTGGTCTGGGCTGCGGGTCTTTTTATGGGACAAAGCGTTGACACGCCTTGACACTAGACATCACTAGACATACAAAATAATGCCAACCAGGATCAGCACATGTTCCAACCAAATCCAAACATTGAACGACGATAGTGCGATCCAAAACGCTTCTGGGTCAGGAAGGGCTATTGCCGGTTGAGATGGTCCAGGAACATCTTGCCAGGCATCTACCTGTGGTGTGCAACACTGACACCCCTAGGGTTCATCACCCAATGTCACCCGCATGAAAGCAGCTATTTTCGATGGAAATAACGCACATGATTCAAAATGATTCAAAAATCAACAACATCAAAAATTAAAATCATGATAATCAATATGTAATCATGTATGTGCCACATGGTTGGTTTGGTGCAGACGTCGGCTCCCCAAAATAGGATAAAACAGGTACATGTAGTGAACCTTCCGCTGCATGAGGCCCCATACAGCGCACACTTTGAAAACGGCAAGGACTTGTTGCACGTACCTCTGCATCACTTGGGATGCCTATCTTGGGCTTTTTGATTTCAAAGGTGTCGAACCAAAAGTGTTTCTTCACCTCACGCAAGGTCTTCACCTCCCAGGACGCAGCACTTCGAAATGTTGCAAATCTATGCAAATCTGTTTCACATCAATTGAACGTATTTGAAGCCTGGGGCTGGCGAAGCCTTGGCCGAGTTCTGGTGCTTCGGTGCCCGACTCTTAGTTTTCTTTACTTAGTTGTCTTGCTTTACAATCTTTACGCGGAGTTTACTTATGCTGGTTCACTCCAGACGGACCCTTCCAAAGCGAAATTAAGGTTGGTTGTTCGATAGCTGAATTGGTCCCTCCACTTCTGCCTGAACTTTCAGTTCTGCATGTCGTGCGGGTCGTAGGCGCTTCATGGCGGCATCCACCTACCGGGAATAAGTGCAAGCATCCTACTTTCAGGAGAAACAGTCAGTGCTGCAGTCCACAACTGATATTATAAATGTATATAACTAATATTATAAATGTGGTCAGGCTGTTCAGGGCCTTTCTCTCTCTGGCTGTGGTATCGCCAACGCTTGGTTTGCGCACAGCTTCCATGAGCTGACACAAGGCATCCTGGCGAGCAGGGCAAGCTGGAGGTGTCTGTCAGACGAGACATCAAGACTGTTTGCACCTGTGAACGATCTACGGTACACCGTCCATGGCATGTGATGTACCAAAACAAAACTATACTTCACAGTGAACTTCACAGTGTGTCCTCCAATGCTTTCCATTTTTGCCGGTGTACTTCCACCATCTTCCTGGCATGGATTGCACATCTAGATTGTTGGAGGTGTGCGACGCACACCTCGTGCAAACATTTGCAGCCACTTATGTGCCAGTGGATTCAACGATGCCAACATACCTGTTCACTGATTGAATCCTAGTGTTGCATTGACACCAAATTTGGTAACAAAAGGGCTACATATCGCGCTCGTCGCCATGGATCCCAACCTTCTCTCTGACGCTGGCCATGTGTAGGACTCGCGCAGGTGTTGCTCGAACTCTTGACATAAGTCTTCTCGGCCGTTTTGCAACCAATCATCCAGAAGCTGCAACAGCCCCTGCACATCGGAACACGAAGAATGGCCGAACAGCCCTGGTAAAATTGACACTGACAGGCTGGACACCATTTCTAGCCTCATTTTCCGCGCAAACCCCGCAGAAACATACAGAAACCCAATGATATCAATAGCCAGTGACTTGCCACCACTTGTTTGGCACGTTTCCATACTATACCAAATCTAGATCAAAATACTAGATCCAACCTGATCTGCTGCTCCCAAACTAGTTTCCGCGGGTGAAGACGGCGATGACGGAGTTGGCCCTCCGTCGCAGCAGGGTCAACGTTGCAGCAAAAAATATTCCGTTGGAAGTTAAGAGTGTGTGTTTTGTGATCCTGTCTGTCCCAATGTGCACAAGGATCGAGAATGATAGAGATTCAAAATGATTCATTCACTTTAGGGGAACGCCTGGTGCCCAAGCGCCTTGATCTTGGATAACTTCGCTGGCCTGTTGCGCCGCTCGCTCCAAGAGGCGCTGCCGAGCTGGCGGAAGTTTCCTCGTCCCAGAAAATAATCGTTGGATGCTCTGCGAAACTGAAACATGTGGGATTGTCTGCTCAGGGGCAGCTCTCAAACTTCCAAGGCGCCTTTTTTCTATTTCCTCCGCATCTGCAAACCATATCTGGCCAAGAGATGGGTACTTCTCGCGGAATCCAGGCCGATTTGCAGCCTGAACAGTGCGCATCTCTTAATAAACTCAAAATTGTGGCGTCGGAAAATAGGACAATATTTTGGTGTTCCAAGGCCTCGGGCAAAGGCGGAAGAAATGCATATGTTTTCTGCACATCACGCCGGCTGCCCATTTGGCTCAAGGCATTTCCGTCGGAATGTTACATACAGTACTGTCAAGTACAAACTATTCTTCATGTCTGACGCATTCCCAAGTTTGTGATAGGATCTCACATAACGGCCAGCAAAAGGTGGATTTGGGTTTCAAGACCTGAACGAAGCAAACACTATACCCACGTCCCTAAATGTCCCTAACAATTTTCACAATGCTCAGCAGGGGCAAAAAGTACTGATTCGTTGTGTCGCTATCACGGTTGTAAAGGGCAGTGCATGGATTGTCATGTTTTTTTTGTGCTAAATTTTCCGTAGGTTCATTTAGCAATGGAGCATTCACTTGAGGAGCCACCAGCGCACACAAATTTCCATGAAGATGGGCCCGGCAGACCCTCTGGCCAGACCAACGTGGAAAAAAACATATCAGCCACAACCCACCTGGCCGCGGCGAAACTGAAAAACAAACGCGGTCAACCGGTCAGCACAAAAATGTACAAAGGCATCAGAGTCCCCGGCTCCAGAGCGTAGTTCCTCTTAGACCCGCCGTCTCACATCCAATAAATGAGGTTTGAAAAAAATGTCGGTAAACGGTGCAGCCACGAAATGGAAACACAGCTAACAACCCGAACTTGCAAAATTGTTGCCGACCAAAAACACAGCAGCACTGAAACATGATTGAAATAACATGAGGGGTGATCAACACGTGTTTGCTGATGCATTCGTACAAAATAAAATATACTGCATTTTATCATTTCTGTAAAATGCGGTTTCGCGAATCAAACCCACGTATTGGCAATATTGGTTGTTCCTCGAAACACGGAGTTTGCTCCGCGTCATGGATACAGCGACATACAGCGACTGATTTTATAGCAGTTACCCAAGAGATGGTACTTGGCCCGCGCTAAGGCATTAGAGAAGCGAGTTTTAGGATTGGCCAACCCTTCCAACTTGATCATTTTGATAAACCATGTTTTTCATTGTTTTCAAGCAAAACTGTTTTTTCCATTGTTCCAAAACGACAAATTTACATGAGACGCATCTGCCTCTTATTCCGCATTGGTCCTGTACTGTTCCCGGGTTGTTCTCGTTTTATTGTTCCGGCATTCCTTCGATGTTGTTCCTCTGTTGTCCTGCATTGGTCCTGCATTGGTCCTGCGTTGTTCTCGTGTTTCTCCCTCTTGCCCTCGTGGTGCTTCAATGTTCTTCCCGTGCTGCTCCTGTACTGTTCCTATGGTGCTCCAAGTGTTCCTTACGTGCCCGCAAGGACTGATAGGTAAGAAACGTGGTGCCGTGTATGACATCGAAGATTTAATGGTTGTTACTATTGCCTTAGTCAACGACGATCTGTGATTTCGCATTTTACCGCGGTGGCGATTTTCATCGGACCTTTTTATGAGGTCTGAAAAAAGTGCGTTTTCCCTCACACGATGCGTTTCAAAGTTTCGATGCTCTTTTGCTGTAAGTTTGCATTGAGTTTAGGTACACCTCCATTGCCAAGCCTTGGCGTACTGCAGTAAATCGCGGTGTTGCAAGGACAAGCTGTGAGGAAGGATTTTTTTAAATGCAATCCATGCAGCATCAATTGTTTCAGTATGCAACAGTTTGGTCCATGTATTTGATTCTCCTTGGAACTCTCCCGCGGACATGGACTCCAGCATTCTTTAGACAAAAAACGGTGGTCCACCTTGCACTACCTAGGATGCAAGGGGGTCTAAGACCATCTAAAAAATCATGGCCCAGGCAACCAATTACAAACAAATACAAAAAATATAAATACAAAAGTGAATCTCTAAAAAATAGGGAGCCCATGTTAGCCATGTGGACATCAACAAACATAAACACGCCAAACGTACCCAAATGATTCCTTTGCACACCGGAGATGAAATTTGCCCTTCTTTTTTGCCCATGCCAGATTAGCGGCTTCTGCTTTTGTCATGGCAGAAGCATGCAGAGCAAGCATTGTTTTTGGCCGCCTCCTCTTGTTTCACTTTCTGGTTTGATCAAAATTGATTGTAAACAACATATCCCCCCTTTTATTCAGTCTTTGACTCGGGTGTCCGGTTCTTTGGTGGAGGGTGCCATTAAAGAATGAAGTCCTGCCTCCGGACACGATGGGTTTTGATGGATTTTTGCAAACAGCAAAGTTACACGGTGGGTGCGTATTGGGCTCAAAAACAGTTGGCGACAACACAGCACAGTTGACTCGGTCACCTTTCTTTTCCTCGAGTAGCACGGATGTGCCAAAAGGGGCTGCGGTCACGTCAAGTGTTTACATGACATGCCATCTCTACTCCTATAGCTAGCAACTTAGCACCTAAACTAGGTGTTTTACCCCTAGAAAGTTGCCACCCTTCTTAGAGTGGACTTGTCTGTGAGACGCTACTGGTGAAACGTCTCTATATCCCCAGGAACCTGTCTTCAGCCCGTCTCCACTGTTCAAGTTCTGCTGGAGACATGTGGGCAAACGGGTCGCTCCGGTCGATGCTGGCTGCATCGGCTTCGCTTTCCGGTTCCCGGGTTGGCGGATCTGCCCGCTCAGGCGGAGCTGCCCGCTCTTCAGCGGTGCTGCCCGCACTGGCTGGTGCCGCCGCG
>Ga0126342_10022600_pt1 | contig 10362 bp, 9 predicted proteins | sample Cyp1metagenome_FD_92528 | JGI IMG/M metagenome (GOLD analysis project Ga0126342, IMG submission 92528) | Coral microbial communities from Lord Howe Island, Old Settlement Bay, Australia - Cyphastrea 1 metagenome | ecosystem: Host-associated > Invertebrates > Cnidaria > Coral ...
CCCCCGCCTTCAGAAGAGAAATAGAAAAGAAGGAGAGGGCAAGAGGGGCAAGAGGGCAAGAGGGCAAGAGGAGAAGATGTGAAGATGTGAGGATGTGAGGATGAGAAGATGTGAAGAAGAGAAGATGTGAAGATGAGAAGATGTGAAGATGGTGAAGATGAGAAGATGTGAGGATGTGAGGATGAGAAGATGTGAAGAAGAGGGCAAGAGGGCAAGAGGGCAAGAGGAGAAGATGTGAAGATCTGAGGATGTGAAGATGTGAAGATGTGAGGATGAGAAGATGTGAAGATGAGAAGATGTGAAGATGAGAAGATGTGAAGATGAGAAGGTGTGAAGATGAGAAGATGTGAAGATGAGAAGATGTGAAGATGTGAGGATGAGAAGATGTGAAGATGAGAAGATGTGAAGATGAGAAGATGTGAATATGAGAAGGTGTGAAGATGAGAAGATGTGAAGATGAGAAGATGTGAAGATGAGAAGATGTGAAGATGAGAAGATGTGAAGATGAGAAGATGAGATACAGACCCCTACTATTGGAAGAACCCTGCGCTCAGACGCTCTCGGGAAAAATAGGGGAATAAATAGGGAAATAAATAGGGAAAAAATAGGGAAATAAATAGGGAATAAACAGGGAAATAAATACGGGAAAAAATAGGCTTATTTCCCCTATCTTTTATGATCTTAATGGGGATTAATATGTTTATTTATTGGACACATATGGACACATGGTCCTCTTGAAAGTTGGTGCGAACACCGAGGCACTGCAAGGTTGGGACCCGCGCCTGGCCACGCAGGTCTTAAGTGGTTTGGCCAAGGCCCATGGCTGAAGCTGTACCCATCTAGTCGATGTCCATTTAATGGTCATATAATGATCATACTAATAGGATTTATTGGGATTTATGGGTTGCTTTATGGGTTGCTTTATGGGTTGCAGATTGAAGATTCATATAGTATATATCATTACATATTAGTTGAAATTTGGCTTTAGCCATCTTTTAGTCATATTTTTGGAGATCAACTTCACAGGGTTGGAGTTTAGCTATGAGGATGCCAGATCCAGGCCAAGCGCGGGAGAACGTCGTGGAACGTCCTCGCCACTTTGGCCGACAGTTTCGACAGTTTCGACAGTTTCAACAGTTTAGCGCAGGATGTTTCTTGCTGAAAGTCATGATACGAAGTTGATGCCTTTTCTTGAATAATCGAATAATATCGGATAATATCAAGAAACTAACCATTTTTTTCATATATGCGAATAACACAGTCATTGATGCATCGACCTTTTTTTAGATCACCACATGTATTCATGTGAAATTGTGCATCAGCATGTTTTTCATGTTCGAACATAGACAGGTACACAATGAAATGACTTTTGGATACACCATTTTGGACAGATTCTTTCGAGGAAGCCATGCAGCTTCAGCAGTTGGAAACCAACGTCGCTACCTCAGGACGTCTCAGACATCTCTACCACTTTCAACCCAATCTTATGTTTATTCCAGATCTACATTTTTGTGATTCAAAAAAATGATGTTGGTCATGAAGGTTGGAGCACTAGATGTACTAGATGTTTGAAATCTTCCACCCTTCTAATATTTGGGCTTGATTTGGGAGAAATTGCAATGTGTTTAGATTTTCTGTGATTTTCCCATAAATTTTTGATCCTAAAGGCAACAAGACCAGGGACGGTGGCTGAGTTTAGACGACTGAGGCCTTTCACTTTGGTGCTGCGATGAATGCCATGGGCACTTGGCCCCAGGCCATTGCGCTGTTGGAGCGCGCCAGAAAATCTGGCGCAGCAAATACTGCGACCTGACCGACTTTGGCATACCAACTTTGGATATCTTTGGATCATGAAATCGGTCATTCTCTGCTGGGTTCTTCATCAGTACTCGTGAAATCTCTTTTTTTCCGTTTTTTGTTTTCGATGGTATTGCTGTGTTCCTTATCTAGGAATTGTAAACTGTTGTGATATGTTGTGATACATAACACCACATCTAAATCCTTATGAACTTCCAAAAGTTGGTCAAAACGTCTTTCCAAGACTCCAAACGTTTTGGACGATGTGCACCGAAAGATCATCTTTAAGAGAAGCATCAGCAGACCTACTAACATCATGTTTAACCATGTTTCAACCTTTCTTCCATCCAAAAAATCATCAAATATCAAGCATATCGCTTCGTTTTTCCCAGATGTTTTGTTCCCATGTCGCTCAGGTGGTCATCAACTCTGCCATCAACTGCTGTGCCAAGGTCGGTGCATGGCCGGTGGCGCTGCATCTACTGCAGATCGGCGGCTCGCCAGATGTGATCAGCTGCCTGGCAGCATTGGATGCTTATGGGATATGGAAATTCATGGGTTGGGTTATATGAATTAGTATAACTCCATAATATTGCGATTAATCTAATTGTTGATTATTGGTAGGGGATTTAATGGGATTGAATGGCTTATGAATTGGATGATTGATTCTTATGTTGATTCATGTTGATGGCATTATCCAATATTGGATTGTAGCAAGGTCAATGACATTCAATGACTTTATTATTGATGGCTATCGACACTTGGACATCGACCAGTTTTTTCTTGGTAAGAGCAATCAGTGTTGCCTTAAACCGGTTTCTCAACTCACAGTGTTTCTCAACTCGGCTGAAACTCAGATGGATCTCATTGAATCTCATGATTTTTGCAACCGCCGTTGACTATCTATCTGATCTATCTGGCGTATCTGGCTGCTGATCTCTTTTTTCCAACGAGGCTTTAGTGGAGCTATCAACGCATGTTCCCTGGGTGGTGAATGGCACTTGGCCGTGGAGGTCCTCATGAAGATGAGTGAAGCCAGAATTCAGCAGGATGCCATCAGCTACAACTCGGTGATCACGGCTTGTGTCCACGGCTTAGTGGTACAGATCCATATGGGGATGGGTTAAACATGGTTAAACCATGGTTAAAGCCTACGAATCACAGCGGTTGCATCGGATGAACATCCATAAATCCCAGCTACCTTGGGGGTTCACCAGGCTACCAGGGTTTTGACCCATAGCCATATTTTGTTTGAAGTTTGAATGCCGAATCTTGTGCTGAATGCCAGAATACCACAACTGGTGAAGACAAACACTCCTCAAATCTTTCTTGTTCTCAAGATAGAGCAATCTGAGATAATCTGAGATAATCTGAGATAATCTGAGATAATCTGAGATAATCTGAGATAATCTGAGATAATCTGAGATAATCTGAGATAATCTGAGATAATCTGAGTAACAGAAAGTAACTAAGGAGACTGGCGATCAATGGAACCTCAGCTTGGAGCTGCTGCGTTCGATGAAGGAGAACCAACTACAGCCCACCGTGCTTGCCTCGGGCTAGTGGATGGATCACCAGCAAGGTAGCAGGCAGAAGACCATTTTTGATGTGAGTTCCTTTATTAATATAGATTATGATAGATTATAGATTATTATAGATTATTATAGATGATAGATTCTTATAGATTATCTAGTATAGATTACTATATAGATTATTCATGGTGACAGTTTGTTTCTAGCTTTGACAAGAGGATAGAGAGAATTCCTGGGTTCAGCTGGTCAGACTTGAGGTCATAACGTACAACTCTGTCATGTCAGCATGCACCAGCCTCAGCGACATATCTTGGTGAAGCACTGACACCAGCCAGTCATAAAAACACCCATGACCTGGGACAGGGAAGATAGTTTACCATAATCTACCATAGTTTATTTACCATAATCTACCATAGTTTGCCATAATTTACCATAGTTTACCATAAATTACCATAGTTTTACCATAATTACACCGCAGTCTCACATCACTGATAAGCAATTTGGGGGTTTCCCAAAATGGAGGTATCTGCAGTATTCCCCCCTAAATCATCCCAAATTAGACCATATTCGTAAAGCCATAGTATTGGGGATCCCCCTGTTTTGGGAAGCCATTGGTCAACTCGAGAGGTCAAAAGTGGCAGGATGCTTTGCAACTTCTGTTCACCATGCAGACAGAGACCATTGAGGCAGATGTCATTAGCTCCTTGCCTTGATGGATCTTGACAGATCTTGACAGATCTTGACAGATCTTGACAGTGCCATTTGGGCTGCCAAAGGTTGGAATGGTTGGTTGGAGGAGCTATCCTGCCATGGATTTGTGGATGCTGTTGACGCCTTGAAAATATGCAGCCATCGCCAATGTTCTCCAATTCTCCAAGGCTTTGGCGCAGTGATTTCCAGCGCCAGCTGGGAGCTTGCGGTCCATGTGTTGGACTCCATGTTTCTCCAGCAGATTCTCCCAGACATCGTTTGTTACAACGCAGCCTCCCGGTGAAAAATCGACGTCATTTCTCGACAGTTTGTAGCATCATCATGAACATCGATTCAACATGATATATAACTTATATAACATGATTCAAGTTGAAATTCAACAGATCAATTCATGTTCAGCCAGGGCAGCCAGGGGGGTCAGCTGTTGATGCACCGTTGATGCTGTTGCTGGCGAGGCAATGACATCGTGTTGTTCGAATTGGCAGCGAGCCCTGGCGCTTTTTTGGCAGTGCCAAACCATGCGCATCCGACCTGAAACTGTGCCTTGGTGAGCAGTGCAAAACACACATATTAGGCATCATATATGCATCATATATGCTATGTGAATCTATGTGACAACATTGCGATACGGCGATACCAGCCGCGATACCAACTGATCCTGCAGATTTCGTGTTGTTTTGTGCCGGATGGATGGGATTTGTTAGGTGACCTACAACGCCGTCATCAGTTGCTGCGGGCAGCACTGGACCTTGTCCATCCATCTCTTCTCGGAGATGAAAGAGGCATCGGTGCACCGTTTCAATCCCTGACCAAAAGATGGGAATATCCCAGTTGATGGCAGATCTTGGCAGATTGTTTCATGATTTTTCACTATCTTCACCAACTATCCGTAACTATCCAATGCTTAGGATGGTTAGGATGGTTAGGAGGGAAATAATAAGCATTCAAAAAGCTAAGGAGCTATAGGCTATAGGTAACAATATTGCCGTGTAAAATGGGTAGCTAAGGAGCTAGTAATTGTTTCCCAACATGATAGATGATGATACGTCGGATCCAAAGATGGTAAAGACACAGAGATGGTGAAGTAGTGCAGGTTAAACTGCCTCCTTCGACAGTGACCTACAATGCTGTGATCGATGCCTGTAGCGCTGGCAACTGGGAAGCTTGTCACCAAGTCTCACAGCTGGGGGGTTTGGGGGTTCCGGAGGTACATTCTCAAAGTTCTCTCATTTTTCTGGTGAAAGGAAACAGGACAGGTTTTTTTTTGTCACATAGATTGTGAAACGCATTGTGAAAAGCAAAGGGAAATCTGCCGAAATGAGAGGCTAAGCTACAGGAACATTCAACATGGAAGTCCACCAACTAAGTAGTTCAATGTAGGTTTGCAGCGATAAGAGGTTGCGCAGAGTTTGGATATGTTCTACTGTATATCTCTTCCTGCCCTGTTGATTCCTCTAGGAGCTGTCTTTGCAGCTGCTGTTTACCATGCCTTCACCAGATGTCTTCAGCTTTGGCAGCGCCATCAGACTCTCGACTGGAATTATTGAATTCTTCAGCTGAACATCTTATAAATCTCTTAATAATCTTGGCATCAGGTATGTCAGGTATGTATCAGGTATGTATCAGGTATGTATCAGGTATGTCCCAACAGCTCACTACACAGGAAGTAAAAAAAGCACATATCAGGATTGATTCCATAGTATTCGCATTTTTCCGCCTTCGTTTCAACATGCCCTATACCATGGAGGATACCGGCCACGTACCCTAGAAATGGGACCGTTGGATTCGGAACCTGACCATTTTGTTGATCTGAGCTTAAGTTTCAAGAGAAACATAGTGTAATTAGTAATTATGTGTAATGGGTAGCAAATCCACTGCTTAGAATATCTGGAAGCTTCCATTAAAACAGACAAATTTTGGTTTCCATTAAAACAGACCTCGAGAAACTGGCGGTTTCCATGGAAGATCTGACGACATCTGACGACATCTGACGACATCTGACGACCTTTTTTTGGTCCTTTCTGTCCGGCAGGTGCCTGCACCCAACAGAGCTTGTGGCGGTTTTCCCTGCAACTCTTAGCCTCGATGCCTCGAGGGGTTCCACCCAACGTCCTGGGACTCAGTGGCGTCCTGTTTTTGGATGGCCCGGCCAAATGATATCGTGATTATAATATATTATAATTATTATATATATTATATATTAATATGTATATATATATTATGATGAAATCACCAATCTATGACTATTCTCATAACCAATCCTTATACTTGAGACTTGTCATTCATTTTTTTCTGATTCTGCAAAAGCTAAGCTGATTGGGTCGACCATGGCTGATAGCTGTTCCAATTTGGGAGAATAGAATTTGAAGAAACTCTCCAAGCTCTTGAAGATGATAGATGCTAGATGGCCAATCAACATGAACCACTGGAAGCACCTTTGACTTGAGCATCAGGTTGTGACCTACACGGCTGCCATCAGTGCCTGTCACAATGTCAGCGAGTCACTTGCCGCACTTGCGGCACTTGCCGCACGCATCGCTTAAAGAAACACTGCGATATGTCCAGCTTGGCTAGTCGGTCGACCATCGGTCGACCCTTTCTTCACATCAAGGTATCATGAACAGCCAATGAACAGGCTATTTGGCCATCTCCGAAATCAGCAAGAAGATAGATCATGAAACTTGATTAAGTATTTGAAGTTTTCGATAAGTTTTTCGGTATTCGCTGCGAACCGAATAGCATATTGCGGACTCCGAGGTGGAAAGTGGCTTTGCATTTGCTGCACGAAATGAGCCTGAAGGAAGTCAGTCCCAACACAGCCACGTACAATTCGGTACCTCGGAACAAGTCGGAACAAGTCAGAGTCACTGAAATCAGTCAGACAGAGACGGCCAGTCTTTTGAGGCTTTCTCTACGTAATCTCTACGTAATTATCGTGACATGTCAATGTCCGTAAAGCAGGATGCTGTGATACGAGGCAATCGCAGCCTGCCATGATGCTGGTCGCTGGCCCCAGGCATCAGCAAGCAAGATTCAAACAAGATGGTGACGATGTGAAAATATATATGTGAAACATTCCACACTTATCATTGAAACAAATTGAGCGAATTGTTTCTGGCAGACAAGTGCTTCCAGCAGTAAACCAATCTATGAATCACTAGAATTCGTTTGTGGTTCATAGCGTTCAGTGTTCATACTTTGACGCACACGAATACTGGACACAGACATCGGACATAGTGAGATGGCAGGCACTCCAGCTGCTATCGTTGATGCGTGCCACTGAAGTTCCGCCGGATGTCTCCAGTGCCTTGGAAAATTTGGAAACATCAAGTCCCACCCTTTAGCATCCGCATCCAGCCATCAATCTTTATCCATTTGAAAGTTAGACGATGTTAGACGGACGATGTTAGACGTATTGAAGATATTTGAAGCCAGAAGACCAGACTACATTGACATCATTGACTGCCGATGATCGCCGATGGAGCCGACGGATCCGATGGGAGTTTTTTCCCACGTTTTTTCCCAGGTTACAGCGCAGCCATCAGCAGTTGCCACTGGCGCGGCGCATTGGCCTTGCTGAAGGACATGCAATCTGCAGAGGTGCTGGGACGAGGGCACTGAATGAGGCAAACTCCGAAGACGAACAGACAAAGGAGAAGGAGATGCATCCCAAAGATACAGAAAACATCAGAAATCATCAGAAACCATCAGAAACCACACGAAACCAGCATACTTTTTGACGCATGTGGTATGCTACGAATTGTGCGTAGCAGGTTCCTCCGAATGTCTCCAGCTACCGTGGCGTTCTTGACGCTTCGCTGGCAGCCGAGCAGTTCAACCTTGCTCCACCTTTGTTTGCCAATGTTGCTGCGGTGGAGGTCGGCAGATGTTTTTTCATTTTTCACTGCTTGACGGATGTCATTTCCAAATTGAAACATTGGCCCGGCAGGCAGAACTCGCAGCGCTGCCAAGAAAAAACAGTCAACTTCAAACTGTGCGGGATGTCGGGATGTATCAGTGAATGTAGATAATGTAGGTGATGAGGGGAGCGGAAGCCGCAATGAGTGATGCAGTGATGCACTGATTGTTGAGAAATGAGCACTTCAAGATATACAAAGATGCGCATGAGTAAGACGAAATGGTAGGTGATGATTTTCACCGTATGCCATGTGCTTACGGGATCTTACGGGTTTGCCCTTCTCCGAAGCCGTCTTTGTGTCAAGAGCCCGGTAGACCATAGGCGTTGTCTCCGCTTGTGCAATTCGAACATGTCTTCCGGCATTACCCCAACTGATGAGTGCGTCTCTCTCTTCAATGACATGAAGTTGAAGCACGACAGGAAATGGATCATCTTCAAGATCGATGACAAGCAGATTGTGAAGGAGAGGGAGGGAGACAAGGATGCAACCTACGAGAGCTTCATGGCAGCCCTCAAGGAAGTTGCTGAGAATGAGCCACGCTATGCAGTTGTCGATTACCACTACAAGACCGAGGATGGCCGCCCTCAGGACAAGCTGCTCTTCATTGCGTGGTCTCCAGACACTTGCGGAGTGAAACCAAAGATGACCTACGCGTCAAGCAAGGATGCCCTGCTCAAGAAGTTGAACGGCGTTCACAAGGCTTTCCGGAGAACTAAACCTCACTTTTTTAAAATGTATACATGCGGTCATATTCGGTCCGATTCGGATTTCGCGCAAAGTGTTCCTCAAGTTGTTTTTCATCACTTGGCTTGAGTTCAAGCTATAGATACAAGTTTAGATACAAGTTGAAGACGACCTATCAGACACATGAGACAAATGGCACATGGTGTCAGAATACCGCTCAATATTTTTCAAACATATATATATATATATATATATATGTATCATTATGTTTCAATAGATATCAAGAGTCAATTGCTCTTTGTTATTTCATGTTGTTTCAATGTTGTTTCAATGTTTTTTCAATGTGTTCCATCGCCTTGTGGCATTGCAGTCTGAGGCTTTGCAGATCACCGAATCTTCCGATCTGGATCCCAAGGAAATCGAGAGCCAGCTGAAGTGAGCGCGCCGAGTTGCCCAGGGTCCCCAGGGTCTGCCCAGGGTCAGGACGGTCAGGGGCTGTGCAGAGTCGTTCCAATCGCGAACTCTGGGCCATGGTGCCATGGGTCATGTCACAGCGTAGCATACTGTTTGTGAGGTTGATGGACAACCTGCATGTCTTGAAAGTTGTGAAACAGTTACTATAGTTGTACTATTTTGTACTATGTTGTACTAGTAGATTCTTAGATAGATCATCACTAGATTGCTGGATATGCAGTCAGATGTTGACGATTCAAGCTGTGTCTGAGAAATGACAGAACAAGGACATTTTGCGATGCGGCGTTGCCGTGCTCAAAACGGCAGAAACGGAAGCTGAGATCTGGCAAAAGGAGGATAAAAAACCGGCAGGGGCAATTGACGTGTATCGTGCCTTGGAATACAGCATCAATGACATCAATTAGGCCTTTTCAAATGTTTGGTTACATTGTTCAAGACTCCCAAGCATCACAGAAACACTCAGAAACACGTTCTACAGCGTTACTGATGGCTCTTGTCAGCACTTTCTGACTGGCAAACAAGGCGACGACGCAATGCAGCGTTTCGGCTCTGAAATTCAGCAGTCGACAGAAGAGCACGTTCGACTGAAGGGCGGAACCCTCCTGAGGTAGCAAACGTTGAAGTTTCTTAAATACTCTTAAAATCTCTTAAATAGACTTAGGCACCGCAGGAGCCTATGAACATCCCTATGGAATGACATTGAAAATTACTATCATAGTTTCTCAGCATTTCAACGCCATGTGGCAAGACGTTCTGCACGATTTCGCTCGAGATTTCCGCCTCTCCGAAGCGCAGCTTCAAGGCAACATGGCACCTCGGCAGTAAGTGGGACAACGTCAGGGTGCCTGGCTGCGAAAGATTTTTCTTTTCAGGACATACTGAAATTACTGAAGCACTTTGAAGAACTGCAACTGTACTGAATATAGTTGATATAAACATTTTAAACAACTGTATGACATTTCTTTTTCTGTATTCTGAGAGCGCAAAGTTGATCCTGATCGCAAAACTAAAGAGGGTAAAAACTCCTGCAGTAATACCATGTATTGTATATATCATCGATCTGCCCGATAGCGTTGGTTCAAAAGAGCTGAGTGCTTAACGGTGTTAGCTTAGTATTTCATCCCATTGTCGGTTGACCTGGTAAAATACAGGTTATCAGCCGTAGTCTCACTACTTTGCTATGGGGACCCCAATTGACCATCCTCTCGCCGTTCCAGGGTCAGGTCCATCGGCTGTCGCTGTGC
>Ga0126342_10022601_pt1 | contig 10362 bp, 9 predicted proteins | sample Cyp1metagenome_FD_92528 | JGI IMG/M metagenome (GOLD analysis project Ga0126342, IMG submission 92528) | Coral microbial communities from Lord Howe Island, Old Settlement Bay, Australia - Cyphastrea 1 metagenome | ecosystem: Host-associated > Invertebrates > Cnidaria > Coral ...
ATCTATCTCACCTCTCTATCTATCTCTATCTCTATCTCCATCTCTATCTCTCTATCTATCCATCTATCTATCTATCTATCTATCTATCTATCTAATCTAATCTAATCTAGTCTAATCTAATCTAATCTATATAATCTAATCTATCTATCTATCTATCTTCTATCTATCTATTTTTGTATCTATATCTATATCTATATCTATATCTATAGCTATCTATCTATCTGTCTGTCTATCTATCTATCTACCTACCTATGTATCTATTTATCTATGTATCTATCTATCTATCGATCTATCTATCTATCTACCTATCTATCTACCTATCTATCTATCTATCTATCTACTGTATCTATCTACAGCATCTGCCTATCTGAATCTATCTACAGCATCTATATCTATATAATTCTATATATCTATCTACAGCATCTATATCTATATATCTATCTACAGCATCTATATCTATCTATCTATCTACAGCATCTATATCTATCTATCTACAGCATCTATATCTATCTATCTATCTACAGCATCTATATCTATCTATCTATCTACAGCATCTATATCTATCTATCTATCTACAGCATCTATATCTATTTATCTATCTATCTATCTATCTATCTCTATCTCTATCTATATCTATATCTCTATCTATATCTATATCTATATCTATACCTGTCTATCTATCTATCTATCTGTCTATCTATCTATCTATCTATGTATCTATATATGTATCTATGTATGTACCTATGCTGACAAGCATACCATGGCTCACCATCTCTTGAAAACTCATCCCACCAAAATCCGAGATATTCGAAATCTGTTTCAAGCCATCGAAATCTGCCGGAAAATCTCAGAACTCTTTCGGTGGTTCCCTTCATTTCCTTCACAGCTCTTCCCGCGCACCGCGAGGAGTACATGGCGTGCTTCAGCAGCTCTCAGAAATGAGAGTTGATCCAAGAGCCTGGGCCTGCCGTTGAACAACTTCACATTGCTGACTTCGAAACATGCCAAATTGGACCTGTTGAACCTGTTGGACATGTCCCAGAAATTCTTCAAGGATAGTCCCGCAAACAGGGACAGAAGTCAACCCATGATGAAGATAAAGATCCGAACGAACAAAAAAAAACTTCCAAGACACTTCCACAAAACTCAACCACCCGTTCAATAGATATGTCATTCGGTACCACGGGCGCCTGAAACTCAACTGCAAATCTTCACAGGCAGTGAGACTTCTCAAGCTGACAGAGTCGGGTTGCAACTTCAGCTCGCCTCAATCATCCATCAGAGGGGCCCAGGTGGGGCTCCAGGTGGGGCTCCAGGTGGGGCTCCAGGTGGTTCCCACCCCTCGAAAAGGTGTTGGTCCAAAAAATCTATGGTTCTAAACACTTCCAAACAGTTCCGAACAGTTGCATCCTTAGAGTCAATCTGCCTACAACCACTGGGTGCTCGTATCTCAACGTCCTGTGGCTGAGGTTGACACCCAGCCAATCCAGCAACATCAGGGCCTTGCAAAGCAAGTTTCCAGACAATGAATAATACCTTAACGCACACACTGACCTTTGCTGCATCGACGAAGTCTCAGCAGGCTGCCCGCTTTAAGAGAATTCAGACGAGCACTTCGTTGAAGCTGGTGATACATCAATAACAGGAGCTAGATATAAACACAGGAAGCTAGTCACTAGAACTGACCGTAGGGCTTTGCCCTACCACATGAATTCAGGTGCAGAAATCAAGGATGTCGGCATCATCAAATGCCTGGTCATCTACCTTTACATCAGAATCATCAGAGTCACTGTCACTCAGAGCATTGTCGGCTCTTTGCCAGGATTTGATTTGGGGCTTCGCTGCGAATCCAAAATTCTTCTTTGTTTGGGTCATGTACCCATTTTTGACCAAATGATGGTAGCAGCCCACCTGCAGGGAGGAAACATGTGGTTAAAACAGGTTCAATCACCCAGCTGGGCTCATCCTTGAATCCACACTCCACTCCAAGCATATGGATCTTCATGGTACAAGATGTACAAGTTTCAAGGGTGTCTCTGATTCTCTGTGCTAACAGGGCCACCTGGTTCTCACAAAAGTTTCCCAACTTCCCCCGACCTTGGCCACGGGATCTAAAATGAGCCAATGGCCCAGGCCCTTTCTCTTTGCTGCCTCGCTGCCGGACCTGCTCCTCACAAATTTCAGACCGTTGTAAAGCCGCACCTGCCATGGCGAAGCTACGGGAAAACCTTAGAGATTTCAAACTCAATGGATCCAGCAACAAGAGGTTTCCTCTATATAGGTGGTACCCCCAGTTTTCATCCATTTTAACAGCTGGGTACAGCTTTTTTTTTCCATCTATATATTTCCCATGAAAATCATCCATCAACACATATCCAGTAAATTAACATAGACCCTGGCAGTCATCGGGGTTGGTTCAGATTAGTTTCCTCTAAAAAATGGTGGATTTTCAGGGTCCAACTGTGAATTTACCAGAGGCTATCCATCCATACCTTGGGGCCTGACGATGGTAGGCATTCACCTGCACAGTGTCGCCATAGAACTCGGTCCAGAGCTCGGTGGCGCGCCGCGAAATCTTCCTGGGACCATGCTGCCATGAAATCTGCCATTTGCCGCATGAAAAATGGCGGTTTTAATCATGTTTTAAGAGTTTACCATGGAGATGTTGGAAGTTACTATCAAAATCTATCAAAACATTGGGATGTTAGCAACTGTTAGCATGGGGATTTCAGCATAAAACATGGGGAAATTAACAGGATTAGCCTGATTTAGCCATCAAAAGTTGAGAACCGTTAAAATGGTATGTTTTTATATATGTTTGATCATGAAAAATTGGGATTTAACAATCAAAACTGGGCATGTGGGTATGACCATTGAGTGCACTCGTTGGAATGACAAGATGGGGCAATAATTGTGCCCATTCCCACCAATTGCCTCCAAAAAAGAATCTGGCAACAAGTTGACATGGATCAAACATGTCGAAATTGGATACCCGTTCGAGGGCTTAATTCTATGCCACAAATGATTAAAACACGTAAAAACTGCTGTTTTCGGAGCGAGTCGAAGGTCTCTTGACCCATTTCGTCGTCGGTGGTTTCCCCCATAAAAAATCCATAAAATTGCTCCACCAAGTGGCCGAATGTCGGTGTCCTCAGAGAATCCCACCTGCATGATGGCATGTTTGGGTTTCCCCTTCACCTTGCTCCGCAGGGTGACCACGCAGTACGGAACGCCCAAAGCTTTCATGGCAGAGGCACAGACGATGCAGTGCCCTGCACAGTTGGCATAGCCGCGATCCCAGATGTTGGAAGCATAGGTGACAGGCTTATTCCTCGGATTGCCAAATGCTATTTCCATCTTCTGCAATGGTGTACTCGTTTTTCCACCAAAGTGAATGGAAATGAACCCTCGGATGTGAAAAATCCAATTGATTATCCTGGGTTCCACTCCTTTCAGAGGACAATGCGTTCAAAAAGAGAGCCTGGCTGAGAGTTCTAAGCAACTGGCTGTTGTGGAGATGCTTCCATCTGGCTGCGTGCTGTGTTCCATCCAGAAAATGGAGTAGTCATCCCCTCGAAAATTGACTCGACTTCAAGTCGTTTCCCTTATTTTTCTAAAAGTCCTTCAGCCAAAGCCCCATTCTCATTGCCAAGTTTCAAGCCACGTTTCCCAGCTTCCCGTTGTATCGTGACCTGAGCAGTGTCAAATACCTAAATCCACCAGCTGGGCTCAAATAGAAATTCCCAAATGATGGACTATGACTAGAGGCCCACCCATCGTTTCTCAACTCAGCATGTGTCCCCATGGTTAAAGCCCCTACAAGGTAGTAAATCCACCAAAAGATTGTTATGAGTTCCCATGAAACAGCAACACACCACATTTCACCATCTTTCCAATCATCTCTGGGAATCTCCAAGGGGTTTATGCATGTTTATGGCAATTCCACCCCATTTTCCCATCATTTCGGGTCCCCACCGGCCCAGGCCCCACCGGGGCCCCACCGGGACCCCACCGGGCCTTTCCCTTTTCGTAGCGGATCTGCCCCGCCATCTGCCGCTGCAGCACGAAGAGCTGCTCGATGAGCTCCAGGCCTTGGAGCTTCGTCTGCAGCGCAGCAGGGAGAAATCCATCACCTCACCGGACGGCACCGGAGCCAGGGCCTGGAACTGTTTGTTTCAAGTCATATTTTTGGTCTAAAAAAATGCGATTTTTGCAAGGTTTCATAGAATTGCGTGTGCAATTCTTTGCAAGGTTGCATAAAAATGTATTTACTATGTGCCAGCAACAAGAATTGGCTATCAACCATCAAACTGGTTACGACTCACCAAGAATTGATTATGGACCATTCAATCTTGGGGGTTTACTTATGTAAAATCGGAGTGGGGGTGGATCAAAACCTGTGCCTTTCCCAAGCGAATGCGGTGATGAACATCCCCTATGCACCAACATGCACCAACTATTTTGGTGTGCAAACAAGGGTATCATGATCCCGGCCACATCTAAAAAGTGCTGATCTGATAGATGCCCCTGAAACGCAAGGAACCAGCCCCAATCAATCATATAAAAAAAATCAGGGTTGATAATCATGATTTCATGATTTTTATTCTTGAAACCTCCTCCAAAACAAAAACATAAAAGAATCTATGGTGATCTATGGCAAGAATCAATGGTGTTGATGGTGTCACATGTTGCAAATGCAGAACCATGCGTCATCATCATCATCATCAAAAAAACATTAAAAAAACATCAAAATCGTCAAAAAAAAAACATCAACGTCATCAAACAACCGAAAAAACATCAAAAACATTGAAAGTCATCACCATAACCATCCCACTCGGTTTTAACACATGCCCTAGGCACCGATGTAGCGCCCGATGTTTCGTCCCCACGAGGCATCCTCGCGCCACTTGGCCGCGATGCGCGGCTTCGCCAAAGCCGCAGGGGATGGACTCGGCCCCTGGGGACATGAATAGCAATGTGTACATGACATGTTAACATCAATGGTTCATGATAGGTTAACATCAATGATGTGTTAACGGTAGTCAATGATCATTTGTATGTGCTGGTGGTATGGTATATGCATCATTGATCATCATTAAGAATAATGTTGAGAAGCCAAACTTCCGACAATATGGACAGATGAAAAGCAGAGATGGGAAGAGTCAGAGAAGAGAAGAAAAGAGAAGAGAAGAGAAAAAGAAAGAAGAGCAAAGAAGAGAAAGTCAGAAGAAAGAAGATGCAGGTGCGCGAAAAAGTAGGAAAGTCGCGAAACATTGCCTTTTTCCAATGATTTGTGGCTCCGGAGGTTGGAAAAGTAGGCTCCCTAAAGCAGCGGGTGCAAAGCCATCTGGCCAGATGAGAGATGAAAAATTGCACGCCGTTGTGGCGCGAAGCACATTTCCAAGTCAAAATGTACAAACCACCTCAGCTTCGGACCACTTTTGGAAGTTGAGATGTCCAAAAAGTGCACGCCGTTGTTGCGCGAAGCACATTTCCAAGTCAAAACGTGCAAAACACTTCATGTTCGATCACTTTTGGAAGTTGAGATGTCTAAAAAGTGCACGCCGTTGTTGCGCGAAGCACATTTCCAAGTCAAAATGCACAAAACACCTCATGTTCGGACCACTTTTGGAAGCTGAGATGTCCAAAAAGTGCACGGCGTTGTGGCGCGAAGCACATTTGCAAGTCAAAATGTACAAAACACCTCATGTTCGGACCACTTTTGGAAGCTGAGATGTCCAAAAAGTGCACGGCGTTGTGGCGCGAAGCACATTTGCAAGTCAAAATGTACAAAACACTTCGGTCTCGGAGCACTTTTGGAAGTTGAGATGTCCAAAAAGTGCACGCCGTTGCGGCACGAAGGACATTTCGAAGTCAAAATGTACAAAACATCACATGTCCGCGCCACGTTTGGATGTTGAAGCGTCGTTTTGTGTGGCAGGCGCAAGGGATTCTCCACCCTGCCACAAGCGAGCAAAACGTCAGGGTTTTGTGGCATTTCCAAAAACGATGGCGGGCGTGGGACATTTGAAGAAGATCTGCAAAGATGCATTTCGCGTGGCAGGGCGCAGTACACGAGACATGTTTATCAGAGATGTTAGGAGGTTAGGGCGCTGATTTCCTGAGAGGGGTTGCATTTTGGAGCCTCCGATCTGTAGGTTTGATGAGATGATTTTGCGTGATAGGTGCAGCACTTCGTATGACCTGGCATCAATTTTACGTGGCAGGCGCAATATATTCTAGAATATTCTAGATAGGTGGAATGGAAAAAAACAACGCAAAACGCATTGGTACGAGGCCGTCAGGTGTGCACTCAACTTTCCATTTTTGAAGGATGTCTCGCATAATTGCTTCGTTCTTGATGTTGTCAACTTGAAAAATTGGGGAAGTCTCTTAGATGGGATGAGATGAGATGAGGTGAAAAAAGCTGAGAAGACATGAGATGAGATGAGTTGAGATGGGATGACACAGACTGCCGTGACAATGGGCTTCAATGAGCAATTTCCAAGAGAAGCTGCGATGCGATGAGATCAGATGAAATGAGAAAAGATTCGACATTCAAAAGACATGGCATCAGATTGACAAGTCAAGAGCTTGTTGCTGCGAAGCACAGAAGGCCTGGCAGCAACCTATAGGCACAGTCTTTGCTCTGCTCTATACGCTATAACGTTTCAATTTTGAAACTCCCGACTCCGGCTTCCCCGGGAACTACTTGTATGTAATGATATGTACTGATATATAGTGATAATAATGACTCATAATGAGATATGATATAATGATATATAATGATATTTTATGATATGTTACTGATCATTGATGATTATTAAGAATAGTTAACGATTGATGATAATTGTTCATGATCCTGGGTGATAATCAATTGTAATTAATGACAATCCTGAGAATCAATGATAATCAATCATAATCACAATTAGTGGTAATTAATGATAATTGCGAATGATAATCAATGATAATAAATGATAATCAGTTATAATTGATGACAATGACATGAATGATCATTCATGAAAATTAATGACCATGTCTGATATAATATACAATACATGTGCACATACGACACAGATATGATATCATATGCACATCGAGGCATCTCAGGCGATCCTTAGCCTCTGGGAGGGTCCAAGCTCTCTGGCCACAGCGTGGCGCAGTCTTTGAGCACCTGGCAGAAACAGCGTGTGAGACCATGAAAGTGTGGGAAAGTGGGCGTTCTTGATGTTGATTGTGGCAATTCAATTTTCAACAATGAGCCAACCATCTCCAAATATCTCCAAATCCCAAAATGCCCCTCATCAACTCCCACAAACCTCCCATAAGCTCCCATAAAAATCTCATATCCCATGAAAATACTCCCCATCCCAACTATCCCAACCTTGATCTGCTCTCACCTTTGACCACCACATCCTGCCGCCGTCCCCTGGCGCTGGTGGGCGCCGGACGGTCGGCGCGCGCCATCTGCGGCAGCCGCACGCCGCGGTCCGCGCTGCGGCCATCGGCCACGGTGGCGCTGCAGGGCCGGGCTCGGGGGACGGCAGGCAGCATGAGACATCAAGCGACAGGCGACAAACTTCAGGAAATTGATGGAGTTTAAGAGATTTTGACATGTAAAAGTCAGGTAAGTTGGTGAATTATGGTGGGTTTTAACATATTGAAACATGTTGAACCATCGGCTGGAATCTTCAAGGGAATTTACTGTGGATTTACGATGATTTACTGACAAGTTTTGCTGGGTTGGATTAAAAAAACTGGGAGAAATATGGCAAGTAATATGTCTGTGGATTTGTCGGCCATTCAGATCTCTCTACTCTTCGGGTCTCTTTATCATCCAGGTCTTTTGCTTCAACCGGCACCCTTCTGGCACTTGAGCCACAGGTAACAATATATATATATATGGTAAATATTGTTATTCATGCATTGCAAGTGAAAGTGCCGCCGCAAAGTCTCAAAACGACCAAACAAAAAGTCCACTACAATGATCAGCCTGTCATAACCATTGCTTGGGGCATCCCCGATGTTTGGACATCACTTACATCTGGCAAGACTTCGAAGCTCCGCCTTGCTGCACTGGCTGGCAGCTGCACAAGCAGTCAGAGCTGCATTGACAGCGGACAGGAGTTCCTGCATGGTGCTGAAAAGTGGAAGCTCAGCTGATTAGCTGCTGTCTGTGTTCCGTATTGTTCCATGTGACACTGCCCAAACTCAGGCAGCATCTTGTCCCAAACACATCCGTGGAGGACATGCCAACTGTTAATTGTTAGTTTTGAGGGAAGGGCGTTTGGCCGAATGTTCCCCTCCTTCGAGCGCAGATGCGACAGGCTCAGCATCCAAAGGGTCCAAGGCCATTGGCCTTCCACTGACTCACAAATGGGGGGCAGACAGCAGACATACTGTGGATGGAAGAAATCGTGCACCAACAGATGGTTTATCTCATCATTTATAGGGCTTCAACCATCCAAGGTGGTGTAGGATTTCTTCCATCCACAGTATCAAAGTTCACGTCCAGGCAGGTTTGTGGTAACTTCATGTAACTTCCATCCACCAAGGCAAGGGGCCTGCAACTGCGCAGCTGCTGACACAGGAGAGCCAAGCCTCACAAACTTTCTGGTTCAACTTGAAGCTATTTTGGCCTTTCCCTAAATTTGGGATCCCCCCAACCATAGGATTCCTGAAAAAGGCTAAATCTGGTGGGCGGATGGCAATTTTAGAAACCCACATTTGGATCAAAAAAAGTCGGAACGCAGCCAGGCAGCAACATCTGAAGCCTGTCCTGCGCAGCTCAAGGCCTCACAGCTCAAGGGAAGCACTTGGGAATAACCGGCCGGGGCTGCACCGTGGCCTGTCGCCAGCCGTCTGCAAAGGCTTCAACCTGAGATGATCTTCGAAGTGCTGTAGCTGTTGATGCTTTTTGGAGTCTGTTGGGGCTGCCAACTTACGAAAATACACAAAGTACATTGGCATCATTGGCAACCTACTAGGAATTAGCAGAAAAAACTGCATGAAATGGCAATATTCCCACATGTTCCTACAGAGATCTATAGATGGTTCCAACATCAAGGAGCAAGGGACCCTTGTGCAACTGCATCAGGAGTATGTCGAGAAAATCCTTGGCCATCACAATCATTCAGGGATATCCAGGGTATGTAAGGAGCCTGCAAACCCTGTAGCACGGAACCGGAGTATGTAATGTGGGCCTACCACCCACTGCGTTCATATTGGGTCTCTTGGAGCTAAGGTCGATGCGCAGCGAGGAGAAGACTTGAACTGACCTGGCAAGTCCCAGGTCAAGGGGAATCTAACAGTAATTAGCACAACCACAGCACTGACAACCCACGTTCAGCCCTACCCGGCCTGCTCCATCTTCGGCCCAAGGCGCAGGCACTTAGAGCCTAGGAATGCAAAGGCGTGCAGGTGCACAACCTGGTATAACAAGCACGGACCCTACAAAAAAGATCAAAACAGGCCAGATCCTGTTCCAAGATGTTTCAAGCAAGTATGATCAAGTAATATCAAGCATGTTTGATTTAGGGTTCGATGTTGAATTCGCAGAAATTGGAGACTTTTTGGAAGCTACAACAAGAGCCAACACGACTGAGGCTCCCAGCCGCACTCATGGCCGCAACATCCATTTCTATCCCACATGCTGGGGCAGCCTAAGGCATGGGTTTTTACAACACATTGATCCCGGCGGGGCCATCTTCACAAAGCTGGAGTTTTGATCAGGGCCCTAGCTGAAACAAGTTGCAATGTCTGTTGCCAGGACCTTGGTCATAGTCAAAACTGTGGTGTTTGGACGTGCCGGTGGCCCAACAGTGACAGTAACTTCCGGTCAAAATGTCTCTTGCATGCGAAGTTACCAACAATTTTGAAGTTGCACTGAGACCTATGCCGGCATTGAACCGGATGTGAGGGCCAGGCTGCATTTTGCCACAGGAATCTGCGACTGATGTTACTGCCTGCAGCGGGAGACTCATCGCAGAATGGAAACTTTGCCACACTGAAGCCTCCTTTAGCCATGCAATGCCATGCAATGCCATGCAATGCCATGCATGTTTTCTGATGCTCTGCCGTGCGTTTTTTTTCATTCTCTTTTAAGATGATTCGTCGATTCCCTGCGCACTTGGCAGTGTCTTCTTGAAAATCATCAGGAACGCGAGGGCACTCCGACACCTCTTACAAAACTGGCAGAAACGTGAACGGAGCAGGCTTTCCAATCTGCTTACCCATCAGCGGTTCAAAGCTTGGACTGCGAGATTGGCTGCTTTCTGTCCAGAAAGGAGCATGGCACCAAAGGTGGGCCCCATTCTGTTGCAACCACGTGCTTCAGCCACTTCCATGCCAGCAAAAATGAGG
>Ga0126342_10022602_pt1 | contig 10362 bp, 11 predicted proteins | sample Cyp1metagenome_FD_92528 | JGI IMG/M metagenome (GOLD analysis project Ga0126342, IMG submission 92528) | Coral microbial communities from Lord Howe Island, Old Settlement Bay, Australia - Cyphastrea 1 metagenome | ecosystem: Host-associated > Invertebrates > Cnidaria > Coral ...
CGTTACAGAACACGTCTGAATGTCACGAAGTGCCACGCCTGCCACGCGAAACGAAGCAACGAGACGTCTGAAACCTCCAAAAAGGACCACCTCTGCAGAACTTACCATAGGCACGGCCATACGGTCCTCACACGAACGGTTGCGAACGGTTGCGAACGGTTGCGGACGGTTGCGACCGTGAACGCAACGTCTAGCGAACACACCCTCAACCCCCAGACCCCCAGAGTGAAACGGGAACCCTTGCTACGCATTCGGGAAAAAAAATTGAAATCTGTTGATCACTCTCTGCAAAATTCCGCTGCAACGAAAGGCCTCGCTGTATATGTTCTTCCACCATTCGGATCGGATGGGAACTGATAGCTATTGACCCATCCCCAAATCAGCACAAACTGAAATTTGAAATGGTCCCCAGAGCCTCTCTACCAGATCTACCAGGATGTGATGTTAGAAGCCGTATGAAGTAATGCTACGATCAGTCTGGTTTAATTAGATCCATTCCATCTATATAGAATGAGAAACTATCCCTTAAGTTCCCCCTTACGCGGGCAAAAAAAACACGCAAATACCCAGGTCCCCAAGGTCCGCGTCCTTGTTTCAGTGACCTTAAACCCCCCCGAAATTTTCATGAAACCCAAAGAGATCGAATGCGAATTGTTTCTTGGGAGTTTTTTTGCCGCCAAATATAAGGTGAAATACCCGCTGAGGCTGAGAATCGTAGATTCTCCACATTCGCACTGCTTCAGTGATTAAAGTCCTAACAAATGCATAAGCAGCATAAGTCTTATAGGTAAAATATCGAGTAACATAGAGTAAAATAGAAAAACATAGAGTAATATATATATAGAGTAACGTTTGCTTGCGGGCACAGCCCTCTGAAAGCTGCAAAGTCAAAAAATAGAGTAATATAAGATGTAAATATAGCATAGTCACACACACACACTTATACATTCTTATACATATACGGTAAAACGCAAGCCTGGATGTTTCTGAAGTCATGGGCCCCATGGCCTTGGCAGCTGGACGCTTGCCCATCTTGCCCATGGCACCTGGCACGCCATGGGTTAACAAAGTACCCCAATGGTAACCCTACATTTGGTTGCTGATCACTGGTTAATCACGGGTTAATCACTCGTCAATCATGGTTAATCACTTGGGGTTGTTTCAACATGTTGGATGACACCGAATTTTCCAGTGGAATGAACATGATTTTCCCTATTGGACCGGCCATGCTTGCGGGTGCACATACCATATGCCATATTTTCAGACAGTGGCCCACATGAAAACTACAGGAAGTTAGCACCAAGTCCAAAAACACTGCTCATGGTTTTGATAATTTAGATGGTGCAACCACCTGCTTTGCCTACCAATAAGTGGGGCACTAAATTCATATCCAACCCCCCGTGCACCATCAAATGGCCTGTCATATTTGTCTGGAAATGGGGTACACCAAAAGACCTCCAGTTGATGATAATCTATTGATGATAATCATCCCCAGTGCAATTTAATGCTGCCTTTCGGCCGTGCTTAAAGGTTCCATGAGACATGCTAGCCAATCCCTAATTCCTCAGGGGATTCAAAGGGTTAGACTGCGGTTTTGTCTACAGTGCCTTTAGTGTTACCAAAGGGTATAGCCTTTTGAAATTGGGCCATAGAATTGCAATTTTCATGGGGACGGAAAATAATGCATCAATATGATTTAACCAATGGATTCGGAGGTACACTATTTTCACACAAAACCTTTACATACCATTATCATCCATTATCCCATGTTATCAACTTATGTAATCCCCAAAGAGGTGTATCACATACATCGCGTTTCAACACTCAGGACGTCTCCCGTTCGACCTCAGGACGGAGTGCTGACCCGTGCGGGTCGGCAAGGGCCGAGAAGCTGCGAGATCTGGGGAACAATCATGCATAGGCACCATGCTTGGGCACCGTGCATAGGCACTGTTTATAGGCTCATTGCAGTGAGAATCAGGTGGATTCGCATTCCTGGTTGGAGTGCCTTCACGCTGGGTTCAGCTATTTGCGTGAAACGCATAGCCTTACCTAGGCGTCAAAGGACATCACATAACCATAACTCGATTTTTTGTGCGGTGTTTGTGTGTGCTTGCTCAATCAAAGGATATGTACGAAGGTATTACAGTACTTGACTGTAGCTGCATAGCTGTTCTACCCAGTGTTCACAAAGGAATGGCCCCTTGACTCTCAGGTTATTTGTATACAAGTTAAATGGCTATGGGCCCAGTGGTAATATATTGTTCGTACCAACCATCTAATTACTGGGGTACCCAATTTTGACCCATACCCAAATATGTTGCTGGAAATGGGAAGGTCATGCTGCATCTGGTCTGTTTTATTCTTAGAAAATGGCGACATTGAAGCACATAATTGCCAGTCCTGGCAGGCATATAATCTTCAGAACCCATTCTGTTGTGATGCGTCCAGTTACTAACACACAAGTGATAGTTATGAATAAGGAATAAACGGTTCTTCTTGACTTCTTTGGGTACGGGGAGTATGTTGGATTTTATTCTGAGGGGTATAACATGATATAACTCTCAAACATTCTCAAACTGTAGAAATATAATATGTCTTGACTGAACTGTTTTGATCTCAGTGCTACATAGTTACATAATTTGAACCAACCCATCAGTTTACACCCTTTATAACCCTTGTAAAGATCTATCAGGGCCGCATTTTCCAAGTTCGCCCGCAGGCTCTGTCGCATCTCACCTCAGCCATTTGAGAACTTAGCCATCAGGGCAAAAGTGGTTGAAATCCAAATGTTACCATCTAACAAAAAATTGGGTATCCCAAATCATCCAAAATGAGGCAATTTTAGTATTGAAACCCATGTTTTTGATTGGTTTTTGGGGATCTCTGGGGTTCCCTGCATCGCCACAATTTTCTTGGCGAACAGCAACCGGTGCCCCAACGGGCCGATGCTGCATTCCTCCGGGGGCTTAAAAGAAGGGTAACGAGGCTAGCCTCTGGCAATCTGCATATGGCAATCAATTGATGCAATTATAAGACAAATCCAGAAGCATCACCTTTTTTTGTGCGGAACATCATCTCTAAAAACTAAACGGTGAATGTGAATGTGTGATATGTTTCATTGCCAGGGGTACTTAGCCTAAAGCCAAACCCTCAAACCCGTAAGACATGATAAGCAAAAGACGGGATGCAGCTACAAACGGTGGGTCACACTTCCCAGCCATTGATGTTGACGTGGAAAAGGCGTCCTTTCAGGATGGTAATGCATTTGTGATCAATTTTGGTCATCAACTCCCCGAATGGCAGTGAAGAAAGCCGTTCTTGTCAATAGGAGTGGCTACAACCTGTCAATAGAAAGTCGTTCTTATTTATACTATTCCTTCCACTATTTGAAACATTTTGAAACTCATACCACCCCGCCAAAATTGGGCTTGGAAGGCCCATGTAAACTCCTGAAACATAGCAATCCACCATGGTATTTCCAAAAGGTCTAGGCAACTGAAATACGTATTCCAACTGTCATGGCAACTCATGCATTTTTTTAGAGCAGTTACCTTGTCCAATAGAATAGCTTGACACATGTTCATCATGCAAAGTGCTGCTTGTTTGAAGTATTTATCAAGTATAGACTCAGAGACTCCAATTCCATCCCATAGACCTTCATTTCCCCCAAGGAAACTGATATATGATGCTCTCTTTGGGGTTTAAGTCCCCCATGGCTTAAGACAAACCGCCAGCGTACCTTCCAGAACTCTGGCTCGATACTGCTCAAAGCACTGACCTGGGACTGGGACCAAGATTCAGGCGCCACAATGGTCTGGCCACTCAGCGTCTATTCAAAACACTCACAACTGATAGAAGTTTCAGGATCTGCTCGGTGCTTTTATAGTCCATTTCTCAATTGGGGGCATGATCCTGAACATGGTTGGACATATATTGCGTATATATGTCATACAGAACATGCTTGAAACTCAGACAACTGTAAAGGTAGTGACACCTGCCGCGGGGTTCTTCCTGAATTTACCTAGGGAGGTACCATGTGACGTAATGTGAGATGTGCTTGGTCGCGTGCATTTTATTTTGGGATCATGCGCTCAGCTGTGCACATTGACATACATAATCATCATGATCATACATAAGGGAAAGCATTGGCATCTGGTTTGGCTGAACAAGATAGGGATGTTCCTTTGAAGCTGGCTAGGTACAATGTGGATTTGAATCCCTTCAGCTCTTGAACTCTTGCCATCTAGAATATATATATATATATACACATACACACACACATATATATATATAAATCTACCGCGCTTTGAGGTTATATATTCAACAGGCTCGGGAAACCGTTTTCGTGCAAACAACTTCCCCAGAAAACCATTGAGAACTTGAAAGATTGCCCTCGCTTAGAGAGGTGCAATAGCCTCTATACCACGAGGCACAGAGGAACATTTCCCTTTGAGTGTCATTGAAAGAACGCACAATGACACTGGACTCATCCTTCTCCCAGAATCATCTACAAAACACCATGGATATCCATGGATGTCCCCAGTGCATACAAGGCTCTTCGGATGTGTCCGGTCAATTTCCCATCCCCTTCCCAGGAAAATCGTGAGTGACTCTCCCCACTCCGCGCCTCCGACTGCACCTGCGTGTAGCATGAATCCAACTGGTGCCAACCAAGGGTAAAGGGTAAGCAGCTTTTTTAGAAACCTGAAGAATTGGCAGGTATTAAAATATCTTAAGATATATTAAGATAGATAAACATATATTAAGATATATTAAGATACATTGAGCCACTTGAAGGGGATCCTTACTTCTTGGAACATGCCAGCAGGAACTTTAAGTATCTTCAACTTATTCATCTTTTGCTGGGCCTGCTAGATCCTGCTAGGCATACGTGGAGGCCAACATGCTGGGCCTCACCAAGACCTGCCCCATCGACGTGAACCAATCACTGGATGAGGGCCCAAGGTTGCTTCAAGCTGGTTCTCCTGAGGTAGATCATGATCAACTGAGTGATCTTGATTGCTTGCCTGAGCCACTAGAATCACTAGATCAAGTTTATTTTCTGGATCATTGTTTCAAAATGATTGATCATGATTGTTAGCGAAAATAATAGGATCCTAAAATGAACTAAGGCCATATTTTTAGGGCATATCCCTCTAGGCCTTCTGGTAGGTACAGTACCTCCAAGGTATCTGATATCTGAAATAGCCACTGATCAAACAGAGATACCCAGGGCCCGGCCGCACCTCTTTTTTTTTGGCCGCCTCCGCCATTTCTCGCAGGCTGGCATACCTCAGCGGAAGGTCCTCTGTGGGGCGATGCCGTTGGCGCCATTGGCTGAGGGGAATGCAAAGAAGTATGCAGTATACAAAGCGGAAGTAAATAACACTATGACTATATCTGTATTTAATCATTTGGTATCATTTGCATATATATATACACCTAACTTAAGCACATGTCACATGTTTACATATATCATTATATACCTTTGGTTACAAATCTGTACATGCACAATGCACCAAAGTAGTTTACGTCTGTTGGTGATTCCCTGGCCTTAGCATCCCAGGAGCACCAGATTTGTTGGAGACAAGACACTTCTCCTTGATCGTTGGCAAGTACCTTGGTGAGGTGTACAGCAACTTCTCTGAGACTTTCTTTGATGACTTAATAACGGCGGGGAAAAACACTGCGAGCTCCTACTGGTGCATCAAGCAAACGTGTATGTTTATGACTCTATATTGTTGTCGGTTCATTGTTTTCCTATGTTTTACTTGCTGAATATGGATCAGAAGAAACGTTGGTAGATATGCAAATTATGCAAAACAAACATGGAACATCTGACTGGCAGGTTTCAACTGGTGACCTGATTTAGAAGGATTTAGAAGGTATTGTCACCTGGACTTCGCAGCATCGAAGCCTGGTGGCAAAGCCGTCCCAAGACTGATCCGTGGCTTTGTGGTAATTTTCCCAAGTCAAATTCGATTTGGTGATGTCTACATTATTTTGCTGCCACAAGCGCCGCAAACGTCCATCTTTTTCCAAGTTTTACATGGTCAAGTCCGGATACTGTTGACTAACATCCCCATGTTTGGATAAGAATCGACTTTTTTCCCGTGTTCAACCTGACATTTGTTTGCCAATGTTAGTCCTGTGTTTGCTGGTTGAAGTCCATATTGGATTCTAGACTTCCCTGCGTGTGCTGGTTCCCGCTACAAGCCAAAAAGGACAGGATATATTGGAACCTACATTCTGGGCTGAAAATCGCACGCCTATGTAATCTAGAAAACCATATCTTTAATTCTTATTTATTCCGTTCAAACTGAACAAGAAACTATATATCTAAGACGGTTCGGAAACTCAATTTGTAGCTCCGAACCGGACCTTAATTTATTTCGGGACATTTCGGGAATATGAATAGTCTGAATAGCCATTCAGGGTTTCCTCGATAGGGGTAGCCCCTGGCATCATCCAAGTCATGACCATTTTGGTAGAGGGAGCCATGAGGCCTCACACCCACCGCTGTGGCTCCCCGCTCCAGAAGGTTCCCCTTGCCATCCAGGCTCTCAAGCCACTGCTTCAGCTCCAACTCATTCTCCCGCGACATCTGGGATGGCTGAAAAAAAAAACACAAAAAATGCTGATTTGACCAATAAAAAGGCTGATTTAATGGGTTCAAACAATATTTGTAGTTAATGGCATATACCATGATATAACCAACCGTAAATGGTGATACAATGGGAATATAGAATGGGAAGATAGTTGGATGTGTTTCACCAACACTATTTAGGACAATGAAAACATACTTGGAGATACTACCCTTAATTGAACATAGTGATGGAACATGGCCTATTTAGTTCGTAGTTCATTTACATTTTACGAATGGTGATGTATCATAGCTGTCATAGCTATAGGCTGAATATGTTGAATTATCGGAGGGTGGGTTTTGAATATGTACAAGTAGTATGTTTAACACTTCAGATTTGGATATGTATTATACAATTCTAGTTTAAAGTTTGGGGATTTAATATGATTTTACAATTTAACCATCAACACTTAAATTCATCCGATTTAAGCATGAAAACATGGGGAACACCATCAGGGCAACGTGGGATATAAACAACAGTATCTCTCTCTCTCTCTCTCTCTCCCCGGACTTATGATGTAGGGGATTTTGTTTAGCCAAGCAATTGCCATTTTGCTCAGGAACCAAAACAAGTTAGAATTGGGGGATCCCAGTTTATGGTCAATGAATGGTGATACAGAGAAAATATGAATGGTGGACTAACTAACAGCAATGGAAAAGTGATGATATCCATGTGGGATTTTAGGGGTGACCAATGCTTGGACAAAACGAAATGGGTACGACATAGATGGATACTGTATGATAGTTCAGAATGGTTCTCCGGATAGAGGTATCCAAATGATTGTGCTCGCTGTGTGGAGCATTTGGGATACGGACTATGAGGATTTTTTTGCGATTCATATAGGCATTGCTGATATACTAGATGGCCTTGAACCCACTCTACCACCACGGCCAAACGGCCTGCTAAACGACGCAACACAAAAATGCATGAATGAAACACAACACTATCTGCTAAGTAACTTTTTGATATTTTTGACTTCAAAGGGAGGTTTCAAGGCATGCCTAAGATGGGCCTAAGACTTAAGACTATGCTGCAAGAATCACATAGAATCATGTTGGGAACCATGCTTTTATTTGAGAACTACGCGGGGTTACTAGGTTGCCATGTCACCAAAAACCAAATGAAACATGTCAAAACTTCGGACCATTATGGCCGCCTCTGGACAGAGCTATGCTACCCTGCGCCTGTGATAGTATAAAAACATAAGAAAACTATTTGGCTGGGCACCATTTACGGACAATAATCTGAACTCTCCAACTACCTCAGCAAGGTTTAATCAAAATCACACAAAGGAGCAAGTACCGGAGAATTTGTCAGATCCTGCTGTCAGCAAATCCAATCTCCGGTTTGGTAGTTTCCCGCATCCTCACTACAACCAGGGATGGAGAAGCAACCTGTTCTGACAAGGTTTCAAGTTCTAATATCTGATATTTATTGATATTCCCTCTATATTCTATATGTATAATACGTTATAAAACATCATAATACATTGGGGCCCTGTTCTCACCCGCCAACTACTTCTTGATCTTCACCACGCTCCCGTCCTTCGGAACCTTCGGCTCCACTTGCGCAGTGCTGTGGCGGGCACCTGGTTGGAAGCGCATCCCCGATGATCAACCCGGTCGTTAAAAGAAGATACGGAAAACCATTGAAAACCAGCCATGCTAATTGACCCGAGGGTAAGTGAGTGATTTGCAAACACAGCTGAAACTAGGAAAACCCAGTTGTGTCTAGGTTACTCAGTTGCTGCCTTGACCATTCACTACGTACCTCAAGTGCACATGAAACCATGTGCTTGTTTGAACCCATGAAAGTATGAATCAATATCAACATCTCAAATGGCGCCCTTGATTAACTAGTCTACAGCAATTAGTTTCCGTAAAAAATGAAAAATCACTAAGTACCAGGTAGTGCCCGGCACGCGTGGGGGCGGAAGTTTTCAAAAATAGGACGTGACGTGACTATAGGAACCAGTTTGCAAAAGTTTTGACGTGACTATAGCTTACAGGAATTGTTGGTGAGCTGGAAAGAAATGAGTTGAAATGAAATGAAATAAATGGAACTGAAACGAATGAGTTGAAAGAAAGGAATGAATAATGAATCATTGAATGAATGAATGCATGCATGTATGCATGTATGAATTAATTGTGCCGATCTCATCTTCCAAAAGTGTTCCGAACACCTCAAATTTGTTTAAGATTTTTATATGAAACCGAGCTCTCGCTACAGTCTCGTGCACATTTTGCCAACCCCATCTTCCAAAAATGGTCTGGGACTCTCAGTTTCTTTTATGATTTTTATGTGAAATCGAGCTCTCGCTAAAGTCCTGTGCACTTTTTGTCGACCACTTTTGCAAATCCAGGCCCGCAACCGCGGAAACAGAGACCCTACAATTTTACCAGAAAAAACATTGGCTTTCGCGCCCGAGACTGTATTCAAGCCTGAATTCACGCGTTCCGGACCTGTTACACTTCCCATTGCTTGATGATGATGTGGTAGCGGTTGACATGATGATGTGGTTGACATGCTGGTGAGAATGCTGCCCATGACAACCGTCCGTAACTCTGAAGTTTTTCAACTAAACTTAATTTGATAAATCCATTACTATTCTTTCTAAATATATGTAGGTACAGCTTAGTTCAACGCAGTTGTTGACAAATGCGGTTGATTTGTCTATATAAATATATATATATATATACTACATACCCAATAAAATAAACATCTGCATCCATTTGAGATCCGTCAAAATTCTTGCCACAAGGCGACGCTTGGGGCTTGAGGATGGCCCTTGCGGCTCCTGACGCCGCGTGTCCCACATGTTTTTGAACCAATCCGTCTGGAATTGAGGGTACAATATGTTCACACAAACCCATTATAACACTAGTTTAATTTGCATGCTAAATATCCATATATATATATATATATGTATGTGTATGTGTGTATGTGTGTAGGTGTGTATGTGTTTATGTGTGTATGTGTGTGTATGTGTGTGTGTGTGCGTCTGTATGTATGTATGTATGTATGCATGCAAGCATGCATGCATGCATGCATGTATGTATGGTGCAGTGTCGGCCAGCCGACCCCAATGGGAATGGGTGTTCAGTCTTGCTTCTTATGGTTCCCTGTGGTGGCGGGGTGTTGGGGCTGTTGGTGATGAGTGGCCAGTCCTGGTTCTTATGGTTAGTTGTATGTATGTGGTGCATGTAGGTATGTTTGTATGTATGTATGTAGGTAGGTAGGTATGTATGTGTGTGTATGTATTGTCTGTATGTCTGTCTCTATGTCCGTCAGCCTGTCTGCCTGTATGTATTTATGTAGGTAGGTAAGTAAATAAGTAAGTAAAAAAGTAAGTAAGTACTGTAAGTAATGTGAGTAATGCACGCAATCAAAGTATATAATGAAAGTAATGAAAGTAATGAAAGGAATGGAAGTAATGAGAGTAATGAAAGTAATGCAAGTAATGAAAGTAATGTAATGTGACTTAATGTAATGTAACGTAATGTATGTAATGTAATGGCATGTCATGTAGAATTAAGCATGTAGTGTCATGTCATGTAATGTTACGCATGTAATGTTGTGTATGTAATGTTAGCTGTGAATCGGAGGTTATCTCCCCGATTATGTGCTGTTGTTTGATCTTGAGGTTGATGTTCTCAACAACGACGACACGGGAATTGCAGTTTCAGCATGGCGGCGTTTTTCTCTTGGCACCTGC
>Ga0126342_10022603_pt1 | contig 10362 bp, 15 predicted proteins | sample Cyp1metagenome_FD_92528 | JGI IMG/M metagenome (GOLD analysis project Ga0126342, IMG submission 92528) | Coral microbial communities from Lord Howe Island, Old Settlement Bay, Australia - Cyphastrea 1 metagenome | ecosystem: Host-associated > Invertebrates > Cnidaria > Coral ...
AGAAATTTACCACAAATCCTCCTCTTTAACACCTGTTCCACACCTCACATGGTAGACAGACCAATTTACAAAACCTTACTAAACTAAACCCCCCTGATCTGATCCCCGATTTCGGGTTGGGGATTCAATCAGATAGATGAGTTGGATTGAGTTGGATGATCGGCGCCCTGTCCAGGACTTGACTGAGCTGACCGAACTCTCCGACTTGTCAACAACCTCGGAGGCGACTCACTGGCAGTGCCGTGCCTCACATGGTCGATAGAGATACACGAGTGTGTAGGGCCTTGTAGGGTGTCGGTCACAAATAAGAACCTGCTCTTGCACGCGTACTGAAGCAGTCGAAAGATTCCGCATGGGCATTGTCGCTTTCACTTTCGATTTGTGGAGCCAGGAAGATCCTATTGATGTGGTTGACATGGAGGAGCTGTTTAGTTGCTCTGCTCTCCTCAAGGGACGAATGTGTTTTGCCCATTTGAACGCAAGGAGATTGCAGAGAACAAGAATCCTACTGCAAAATGCCACTTGACTAGAGTGGCTTTGTGGAGCCTGGAAAGACTTGAAAATGACATCGTGCAACTTCTCGAATGGTGCCTCTGAAGTTTCTCTATATCCTGCAGTATGAGGGCTTGTTGATCTGAAATGATTCGAGCATATAGTCAGATGCTGATGTCAGAACGACAATGCTTTACTAAGACAAATGAAACACACCTGTTTCAAACGCAATATTTTTCTCGAAGGGTGGGCGGGGTTTTGCCTCGCTTTGTGTCATCATTTGGTGCCATGGGGACAGGCCACAGGGGCCTCCACGACTGCAGTGGGACGCATGTACAACCATTAGACATCCTTGCTGTCCTTGTGGCCAGGAACCGAGAGCTTCCTACAGGTGAGTCGGTCCTCCCTGGCGGCGAATCTGTGCCTGTGGCCGCAGTACCTCCGGTGCTAGCTCCGGCTCGGGCAAAGGGGCCGGCAAAGCCCTGATCGAGCCGTTGACTTGTGGACACCGGTGCTGTTTTTGGGAGCAAGCCTGCACCAGGAGCGAGGGGCACAGCCATCACAGTTGCTGGAACTGCCGCCACAAAACACAATGAGGCAACGTTGGAAAAAGAAGCATGTTGACAACCTTCCATCAAGGGAGGTTCATTGCGAGCCATCAGGTGTCCCGGTGGGGGATAGTGTTGATCCTGCGCTGGATGTGGATGCAGATATTGGTTTTGAAGATTTCTGTTTCAAACTATGCATAGTGAAGGCTTCTATGCCTGCTGGTTGCAAGGCATCTCCGGTAATGCAGAGCTGCCAATATGGGATTTGAGGATCATGTGGTGGATGAGACTGCACCTGTTGGTGAGAACGTGCAGAAGAAACCCAAGTTGAACTTTGTAGATGCTGCAGCTTCAAGCATGGGAACTGACACTCGTGACTTCTATCCAGTCAGCTCAGGCTTGCCTTCTGATCTGGTTCGAGATGCGATCCGATTTACGGACAGCAAGCAAGTTCTTTTCCCTTCAGAGAAAGGCAGGCTTAAAGCTATCATTGGTGAGAGGCCATTGGTTGAGTCCTTGGTGCCCAAGGCGAAAACAAGCTCAAACAATTTTGTGCAGATGAACATTGCTGTTGGTGAAGGGCCTTCATTGCGTGCGGCCATTGAGGTCGAACGCAAGACCAGTGACAAGGCACTATACATGAGCGTGGTCAAGAGCTTCGGGGGAGGTTCTTACAGTCAGGAGCGTGACATCAGGCGGTCATCAGCTGTCAAGCTTTGGTGGGAGCTGTTGAAAGCCCATCCAGATTCATGTGATCCTGGACGTGCGACGATGGCTGAGGCGTCACTGGGCATGGAGGACAGCTACGGCATGGGGGTCCTTAGTGGTTGTTTTGCGCTCAAGAGCTCAAACCCGCTTCTGAAGCGCTATTTCTCACTCAAGAGCTACAGTGAATGGTTGTGAGGACGAGGATTGGCTGACTGGCTGCCTTTGGTGGAGCAGCATGTTTGGAGATGCCTGCAATACTTGCGAGTGTCAGCAGCGCCGCCAACCAAGGGATGCAGCTTTGTGGAAGCGGTCAGTTTTGGTCACTTTGTGCTCCACATCGACGGATCTAGAGGCATTCTTTTCCCTTGGCCACATCTGAAGTCGTGCGCATGCATGGTCGCTATATAACCGCGTCATAGTCGGCCATCTGCTTCACATGATCTACTCAAGGTCAAGATGGAGTGATCTCTTGGCGGTGTGCAACGTCTATCTTGATGAGAGCTCAACTTATCTGGAAGCCATGGCTTTCGCTCACAAGGACATCAAGAGTTCAGATAAGAAGACGCGCCTACTTCCAATTGTTGCTCCAGAGGTTGGCGTCGTCGGCAAGTGCTGGGCCGAAGAATTCCTGGAGCTGCGTGGGTTGGCAGGACTTACGTGCCCTGGTGACAAGTCAGAGTTCATGCTGCCAGCGCCGAGCCAAGCTGGATCTGATGATTGGACATCTCGATATCTGACATCACAGGAGGCAAACATGTTCATCAAAGCCTTCCTTCCTGATTCTGCAAGGCAACTTGGCGGTCGACGTCTTACGACCCATTCAACAAAGGCAACTGCCCTCAGCTGGGCGGCAAAGTGTGAAATCAGTGGTGGAGATGGGGGCCACTGCACTTTACTCGCGGGACATTGCTTCAGCTGCCCTGAGAAAGTTCCAAAAAGTCATTGCCCTGATTCGCGACGAGGCACTTCGCCACGATGCAAATCGTTCTGGCATGGTGACTCCAAGACCTCCTCCTATACTCCCACGGCTGGGCTTGTGACTCCAGTGGCAAGAGTTGCTCCTGTTGGAAGCGGGTTGCCAACAACCCCTGGTGAGGGGGGAGTTGGGATGGCAACACGTTGGAAAGTATTCTCCTGGCTCACCATACCAAGGTGCTGCGCGCTCTGACACAAAGTCAGAAGCGGGCGGGGCGTGGACTTGGTCGAAGAAATGGGCTGCTGCGATGGTCTGACTCGAGTAGCTCTAGTGAAGCTCGGGCTCTGAAGGCAGCCTTGATGAAGAGGAAGCGCCTGAAGCACAACCTGTGCGTCTTGTAGCGCCACATGCTCCTGAAGTTTTTTTTCTGTGTCTCATCTTTGGTGATTCACAAGACCAAAGATGCTGCAACATTTTGTTGCAGGCGTGTAATGGGTAGCAGCTACGAACGAGCACATGAGCCATGTGGGCTCAAGTGCAGCCGATGCTTCCCTTGACTGTGCACACGATTTTGAGGGTGATAAAAGTGCGGGTGAGCAGTTGCAATGGCGACTTGAAGTGGTCATGGTGGTGATCAAGGCATGTGAATGCACATGTCATGTGGTTAGTCGATGGATCAACATTTAAAAAAAGATTGGTCCATGGGTTCATTTTTTGAACAATGGTGCGCACCCACACTTCAATTCTTTGCTTGGATTTTTTATTTATATATATATGTGTGAATATCGTCCCGCGCTCTTGCATTTCCCATCTTCCTATTCTGAATATACACTGGGAACGTTCTTTAAATGCAGTGATCATGCAGCAAGTGAATCAAGCAGCTTGCTTTGTTTTTGAGAAGTGGTTCAAGGATGACGAGCCAGTTAGACAGCAAGCCACGCCTCAGGGCTAGCGCCAAGGAATACAACCTTAGCGATGCTTTCATCCAGTTGTTGATTGACAAGGGCATTTCCACTTTCGGTCAGCTGGCCTTCGCCGTCTTTCGGCCGGGCGCAGATGAAGCAGAATTCAACGCTTGGGCAGCTAGGGTGAACGATGGAAATGCTCCTGCTCTAGGTGAACTAGCCTCTCTGCGCCGTTTGCACTTCGAGTCTGAAATAGTTGCCACAGCAGTGTTGCGTGCTTCAGTAGAGACGGCAGACCAGCAGACTCCAAAGCCTCTGCCTGTCGCTGAGCGGGCAGCGAGGCTGATGGAGTTGAAGAACAGACTGCAGGGTCTCAACATTCAAGGCTCTGGGGAGCCAAGCCACAGTCTGTTAGACGAGACTTGTTTCCAGTACGAGTCTTGGGTCCTTTGCTATGTCGAGCCAGCAAAGCGCAACTCCAGAGAATCTGAAATAGCTTCAGGCAAGACCAGCAAAACCTTAAAATTGGACTCAAACACCTTGACAGTCAAAGCGCAGAAGAGCATCCCGGACGAGACCGTGTCCACTACTTTTCATCTTGCCCAGTGCCCCAGGCGACGTGGACTTCGCGGGGCTGATGAGTTTTCAATCGCACGAGAAGTACGTGGAAAGACTTCTACGACACCTTTCAGTGGAAGCGCCGCCCGGTTTCCACTCAACCACACTGAGTCAAGTACTTCGAGCGAACCGGGAAATGTCAAACTTGGAGGACATCAGGCCAGTCTTGAATGCTAAACCTTTAGACGGAAAGTTGACAGAAGCCTTGCGAGACTACAATACGGTGTTCCATCTTCTGCCTTTGCCCAAGAGTGTTGCAAGGGACGAACCTTACATCCAACGAACCGCTCACTCTGTTGCCAGTGAAAGTTCTGCTCCGTATCGTCCCGAAGGCAAGTCAAAGGGCAAAGGCAAGTCAAAGGCAACTGGCTCCAACTCAGCTCCGCAAGGCATGGTTGGGTGCGCTGGCAGAGATGGAAAGAATCGCCCAGCTTGCTTCAATTACAATTTGTCCGCTTGCGACAAAGCACCTGGAGGGGGAACCTGTCCAAAATGCAGGCATGTTTGCCTCAAGGCTAGATGTTTCCGTGTCCATCAATACAAAGAGGCTCATGCTTCAGAGATGCCTACTCCCAAGCCTGCTGAAAGGCATCAGCTCCCACAAGTGAGAAGGATTTCACCCAAGCCGTTTTCTTGGATTTTTTGGGTGGAACTGCGGGGTTGAGTGCTGCTTTCAAGAAGAGAGGCTTCTCCAACTGCGTTTCCATCGACAAGCATGTCCCTAAGCTTCTGAAGGCAACAGTGACAAAGCTGGATATTATGACAAGAGGCAATCAGCTGCTTGTGCTGGATTGGATCAAGTCTCCTCAAGTGGAGGCAGTCGTTTTAGCACCACATTGCGGATGGCAAGTATGGCGCGAAACATAGAGATAGTTGATGAGCCGGACGCACCAGCGCCCCTTAGGTCTCACCTTCAACCTGATTGTTTGGACAATCCGACTGCTGCTGATTTCGTACGTGTGGAACAATCTAACATTTTATATTCCTTTGTGGCTGAATGTTTTTATGACCTTTGCACCCAACTATACAGAACCGTGCGTGGTCGAGAACCCTGCTAACTCTTTGTTCTGGGAGACTAAATGTGGTGCGAAAGGATATACACTGAGCATGGCCACACACAGCTGCATCAGGCATGCGCCTACGGTTCGCTGAGGCCTCAGTGGACAAGGTTGACAGCTAATTTCCCAGAAGTATCGTCAATCAATGGTGTTTGTCCTGGAAGTCACCGCCACGCTGCGTGGGGTTTAGTCTGGCATGGCAACAAACGGCGTTTTGTAACAGCACTCGAAGTGCATTATCCTGCCAATTTGCGCAATGCAATTTGTGAAGCTTTTGTTATGCACTTGTTCAAGCGTGGTATTTCGCCCCCAACTGCTCTGCCTCCAAATGCTACAGCTAAGATTTTCTCCGGCGCTGCCTCCACCTCTGCAAAGGTGCAAGCGATGATTCCGGAATACAAGTCTTTTGTCGCAGTAGCTTTTGATGAAAACCATTCCATGATCTGGCCACGCTTGATTTTCAGGAGTTTCGTCTTCTGCACACTTTTTCTGCTTGGGCGTGAGCAAACAAGCGAAACAAATAAGAATGGGATGTCATCAAGTTCATCAAATCTGGATGAGTTCAACTGCGTTCTGAAGCCATGGAAAGTGCAGCAGCAGATAGATAGACAGCTTGAATGTGCAGGGGCCAATGGTTTTGACAAAAAAAAATGGAGTTTATTGGATTGAACAAGAGTTTGGCAACAAAGCCATGGAAGCAGTGCACCCGCTGGCGCCAGAGCTCGCCATTCCTGAGGTCTTGTTGGAAGAAATCAAATTTCAGGCGAGTTCAAATGACTCTGCAGTGGCAGGGGCTAGAGTCAGCTTCTTCAAGAAGTGGACTGCACGAGCCAGAGAGCTGGAGCAACAGGAAAAAGAGCTCAAGGCGACCATGGATGAGTTTGTTGCAAAAGCGACTGCAAACAAGCGTCTGCTGCTTTTTGAAGAAATGCTGGAGTTTTATGGATATCCCGACATGGGGGTTTGTGATGAGCTCAAGCAAGGCTCGACACTGGCAGGTGACATTGACATTCAGATGACAGGAATGCTACCGTGTAAGTTCTTGCCAGCCTTGTGTACCTCAGAAGAACTTTTGCATAAAGCTGCGCTTATTAGAAAGACCATCATGTCTGAAGATGGCTCCTCTGGCGATGCAATGATAGATGATACGGCTTGGAGCAACACGCTAGAAGAAGTTGACCGTGGTTGGTTGGTCGGTCCACTGTCTGATGAGCAAGTGGACGAGCACATGCCGATCTCAAGGAGGTTCGGCTCAATACAGAAGAGAGACAAGGTCGCGTTGATTGATGATTTCTCAGGATCTGGTGTCAATGGATGTGTAGGTGTTACAGAAAGTCCAGTGTTGCATACAGTGGATGTCGCTTGCTCGGCATTACAGCTGTGGTTGGACGCTTGTGATACGCAAAGTTCACCTTCAGGTTATCGTTAATTGGGCCTCAATCATGACGGCAGGAGGTTTGCGCACATGAGAGTGTACGATCCGCATGACAAGAAGATGAAGCTTTTTCAAGCAACTGTGCTACATTTTGGTGCTGTGAGGAGTGCGCATTCGTTTTTGAGGTGTGCCCGGGCCATTTGGTGGCTAGGAGTCGTTGCTTGCAAGCTTTTTTGGACCTCGTTCTACGACGATTACATTGCTTTGATCTCACGGTCGTCGCACTTATCAAATTGCCTGGATGGATTTTCGCCGAGGAGGGTGACAAGTGCGTGCCTTTTGGGGACAGCTGTGAAGCGTTGGGCTTGGTCTTCAATTTGGGGCTCTCTGCAAAGGCTCCATATTTACTTCAGACACGGAGTCCAGAGTTTCTGAGCTGTGCACTGAGCTGGACAAAGTGTTGGAAGAGTAATACTTGCGCTCAAAGACGGCACAGCACCTCTGTGGGCGGATGCAATTTGCAGATTCTCAGATCTTTGGCAAGACAAGCAAGAGGTGCATGCGTATTTTAGCAGATTTCAGCGAAGGTAAAAGAGCGAGACTACAGCCCAAGGACTGTTTTCCTGAAGTTGTTCAGAAACTTGTTGATGTTTGGCAAACCGCGAGAGATAATTTTTTCTCGACGTGGAAACGCACTGATTTTCACGGACGCTTGCTATGAACGAGAGGGCGATGTGTGGCCTTGCGGCATAGGTGGTGTGTTTTATGTGCCGGACGGACGTACGGCATTTTTCTCCCTGCCTTTGGATGAAATAGTGAGACTTTGGCTTGGCGAACGGCAGAAGAAATAGATCATTTTCGAAGCTGAGACTTTGGCTGTGCCGGTGGCGCTACAGACTTGGATGGTTGATTTGTTAACATGGAAATGCAGTCTTTTTGTAGACAGTGAAGGTTGCAAATTTGCTGTGATGAAAGGCTTATCAAACAATCCGACTGTTGATTGTTTGGCCGAACTTTTTGTAGAGGCAGAGGCGGAATGTAGGGTACCAATTTGGCTGGCGAGAGCATCATCAAAAAGCAATACCGTTGACCACCCTTCGAGGCTTGACAGCCAAGCTGAAAGAAAACAATTTCGTTGATCACAGTGATCGTGCTGCAGTGGTCCTGGAAGCTGTTGCACACAAACTTGAAGTGGGGAGACGAACGTGAGCAACAGCCATTCTGGAAAAAGGAAGATTGCATTGCTCTTTGCCTTGCGTGGTTTGATGAGTAAGATGATGTCAGAATGACAATGCTTTACGAAGACACATGAAACACACCTGTTTCAAAGGCAATATTTTTCTCAAAGGGTGGGCTGGCGGGTTTCGCCTCGCCTTGTCTCATCATTTGGCCCACCGTCCATCCCCATCACCGCTTCACAATTTCACCCCAGGAGGCCGAACCCCAAGCCAGACGAAAGTAAGCAACAGCCATTCTGGAAAACGGAAGATTGCATTGCTTTTTGCCTTGAAGGGTTTGATGAGTAAAATGTCATTTAGTTAATGTAGTTGATCCATGTTGATCTTTTCCCATGTGCTCCAAAGTCTCCAAAGTGCGCGTGGCAGCAGCCACACAGCGCTGCGCACAGCGAGGTGATGACTGCATTTTCCGCTTGGGCCTGGGCTTCGAGGGTTTGCTGGCATGGCACCTGAACGGTGACCTGGCAGAGTCTCTACAGATGTCTACTGGGTCTACAGACAGTCTATGCAGAATCTATGCAAACACCATGCAAACGCTATGCAAACGAGCAGAAACGTATATAGGTCGCAAACTTTGAGTTTGAGCATATGCCCATTCACGTCTGGGCATTCATCCTGTGACTTTGGTAAAAAAAATACCATATGCAAAAGAGTTCCAGGATTGGCTTGGTGCTATCAATCAACATGACTGAAACGGTCAATCCTGTTATTTTTTGCATTTCGTTTGCACGGCTGGGGTTAAACACGGCTCAGCCCAGACGTCATAGCAGCACTTTGTTCGATGGACGATTGCAGCGAAGACTGCCACTCCGCTCAATGGATGTCTGTTGTGGTCCTCATGATGGTTGTGACAGCAGTTTCATTTGTGGTAGTTATTGATGCTGCTTGTGAGGGCATTGATTTGTTGTGATGGAGTGCTATTGCGGCCTATTCAGATTGAAGCATTTGAAGTGCAGATGCTTTTCAAAGGTAAGGGAGAATGGGAAGGCGTGACCATTGGCTGCTCGAAGGACAGCACTTGCTTAGGCTGCGAATTGCGCATGCAGTTACAGGGTTCTGGGGGCTGCGTTCATAGTTTTGCTTTCCTGTTTGCAGTCATAATCATGGTGACAATAGGGAAACGTTACAAAGAGGGTAGCGATAGGCAACTGTTCCAGGACCCAACCTTCTACTACAACATGAAGAAAGGCATTGTGGTGTCTTGGCTCAATTTGCTCAATTGGAAGCCTCTTTGTAATTTATCTATGCCTTGAAATCATGACCAAGAGTTCATAGACCTGGCAGAAGCACATTTACCGTGTTTGTGAAGACACTCCGGCTTTGCACGCGTTTGAACAAAGACTTTTGTCTAGCTTCCAATGAAGTTTCACAGGAGGAGGGGGAGGGGGAGAGAGAGGGAGAAAAAGAGGGGAGAGGTAACCGCCTCGTGTGTGCACGGGATTTGGCCCTTCATTCATCCAGATCATCATGATCATAATCATGATCATGATCATCATCATCATGATGATCATCATCATCATCATGATGATCAGCAACACCATCATGATCAACATGGTCATCAAGGTCATTTTCATCACTAACATTATCATCCTGATCATCAACATTACCATCATCAAAACCATCAACATCAGCAGCATCATCGACATTGTCATCACCAACATAATCATGATCATAACCACCATCAGGATCAACGTGGTCATCGACATCAACGTGGCCATCAACATCAACATGATCATCAACATTGCCATGGTCATCATGATTTTCATCGCCATTCGCATCAGCGAATTCAACAAAATCATCAGGATGATCGTGATGATCATAACAGCCATCAACATCATCACGCGCATCAACATCCCTTTGGTTTCTTGTGGTACCTTCACGGTCTAATGCGTTCTCTTGTTTCATGTGCGTAGGGTGCAATCACTTCGACCTCGTGCTTTTGCGGAATGCAAGTGCCGTTCTTTTTTCAGGTTCGAAGCGGCTGAGACATGAAAACGTTCTGTGGAACATCTATGCAGAGATATGTTTTGAATTTGCTAGAGAAAGGTTTCATAACCAGGATATGTTGAAAGATATTTTCCTTCTAAAAGACCATGTGTCTAAAGGCTTCTCTGTGTAACAAAAGCTTCTCCATGTAATGACGTGTCTTTGTGAGAACTTGTCTGCGTAAAAACGTCTGTGTATAAACCCTTCTGTGTTGGAGAGCCTGTGTGCAGAAGCATCTTGTTGTACATGTTTCTCTGTGGACTGTGTCTCTGTGGAAAAACGTCTTTGTAAAGAAGCAGCTCTGTGTACAAGCTCCCGTTGCCCTCTGTTCCCCTGTTCCCCCCCGGTTCCCCTGTTCCCATGTCCCCCCCTGTCTCACCCCCCCGTGCCCCTAATTTTTTATAATTTATACACCTAAAGGTTGGTTTGTCTTATCTGACCTTCCCCTCCTCCTCCCCCTCCCCCCTTTTCTCCCTCTTCCCCCCCTCCCCCCCCCTTCCCCCCCCCCTTCTCCTTCT
>Ga0126342_10022604_pt1 | contig 10361 bp, 6 predicted proteins | sample Cyp1metagenome_FD_92528 | JGI IMG/M metagenome (GOLD analysis project Ga0126342, IMG submission 92528) | Coral microbial communities from Lord Howe Island, Old Settlement Bay, Australia - Cyphastrea 1 metagenome | ecosystem: Host-associated > Invertebrates > Cnidaria > Coral ...
AATAGTCCGAAACCGTTTCAAACCGTTTCCCGCTACTTGCTAGGTAATAGTCCGAAACCGTTTCAAACCGTTTCAAACCAATCCCTAGAAGGCGTAACTTGAATTACTTTTTTAGTTTTTTTTTATTAATGCATTTTTTGAGGTAATTTCCAAAAGTTTCCAAAACTTCCATTTATTTAGGAAATAGTTTCTGCAAATTGGGTTGATTTAAGAAATAGTTTCTGTAAATTGGGTTTGTTTAAGAAATAGTTTCAATTAGTTTCCCAACTTAGGGTTGATTTAGGAAATAGTTTCTGTAAATTGGGTTTATTTAAGAAATAGTTTCTGGCCTCCACAGACCAAGAGGCCAAGGCACTCCCCAATATAGAGTACATTGTAATCAAATAGAGTACACCTTGGTTATTCCCATCTTGCTGTACGGCATGCCTGGTTCACATGTTCAAAGTGATCAAAGATGATCAACATTTGGCAGGTAAACTTGGGGGTATAGGACCATCATGGACCATCCAATACGATCTAACTGGTTTCCCATTTTTGTAATCGGCAATGATAGTTTGGGGGAGTTGGCAAGACAATTTTCTTTCTTGAACATAAGTGTATCATATGATACATAATGATGATATATCGTCCATATACACAGTCCATATACACATAAACAATAGCATATAATGACAATGGCAGCATATATGTATGTATATATATATATGGCACAATTTATTTGATATACACATATAATATCATGTAATGGCACCATGTAATATCATATTATATTGCCATTTGTATCATATGATCTTTAAATGGCCCTTTCTGTTTGCCCAAAAAATCGCGCATTGAACACCGCCGCTCATCCCACGAGGCTGAAGTGGTGGGACCCCCAGCACCACCGCCTTCCACCAGTCATTCCATGCTGCTGCACACGCATTTGGAGGTCGACCTTGGTTAACGATCTTGCCCTTTGTGCTGTTGAACATGTTGAACACTGAAAAAAACCATTGGTTAACCATGGTTAACCAATGATTTTCTTGGGCATGGCATGGTATGGCCATCATGATGGCATAGCCAAATGGTCTTTTTTGTCTAAACTCTTTGGAGGTTTGAAACACACCGTGCTTTAGACCCGACATTGCCATCACTTGATGTTTCATGTGGGTTCGAAACCTTGGCTAGAAAGAGGACTGCCAGGGGGGCTCGGGATTGCCAATTTGAAAGTAAGTGCGGCTGGGGGGTACAACGCATTACAACGTAGTTGCGCATTGAACTTCATCGGATTTAAAGGTTTTTAGTGGTTTTAGAGGTTTTCACCCATAGCCATGGCTAAAGAGGGATACTGATGACTTCCAGGTGCATTTTCAATGAGGAACCAACACTTTCTGTTTGACAAACATGGTTGCCCCATGTTGCCCCACCATCGCCTCACAATGGTTGTGTTCATTGTCATTGTCATTGTCATTGTTGTCGTCGTCGTCATCATCATCATTCAGTCACGTGTTGTGGATTGTTTGTTTTGATGTTGATTTTGGTCTTGTAGTTTTTTTTTTCTCCATATGTTGTTTGAGCGGAAAGTTAGCCAGAGTTTCCAGTCACCCAGATGAGCCGACTGGGCCAGGCAAAGGACCCTCTGAAAGGTTGGAAACAGTTGCTGGTGAAGACTGGGTTGGGAACCCTGGTGGAAAGGGCACCTGGGAAGGATAGAACATATGGAAACAAGGAGCTGAACGGAGATGAGGGGCATGAAATACAACATAATATAACAACATTTGTTGCGGCAAAACGCTGCGGTGTCACACAATCCCTCCACCGCGAAGTTGTGGAGTTGAGTGAAGACTTTAGCTGCTCCTGGCCTCCTGGCAGTTGCGTGAAGTTCTCGGAAAATTTTGGATGCCAAGTTGGCTTCGGATATTCACCAGCTACGGCACTTTTTTGATGGGTTGTTTTCATGACATGTTCAAAATTCGATCAAAACACTGGATAGCTTTTGACGGACTTGGCCTGCAACTAGGTTCAAAAACAGACTCCGGACGCGCATCGCTGGAAACTTTCGCCCAGGTTGATGGCTCGACGTGCAAGACGCTCAAGCTGTATCAAACTGATGGTGTTGAGAGGCGGCTTACTGAGGGGGTGCAGGGTTGGTGACTGCTGTTTGGGTGAGGAATCTTCAACGGGAACAAACCAATCATAGGAACTAAGGCAATGGCATTAAGGAAAGAACTAAATGCAGGCTGATAGTTTCACATTTTTTAAAAATACTTTCTAGGACCGGGACTCCCACTTGACTGGAAGGGAATTGAATCGTCATTATGTCATGTGAGCCGAAGATATTTAAGTGAGAACTAAGGATTGTTTACATCACTCCCATTCACTCCCTATGTTCTTGTTGAAAGCAAGGATTCTGATAGATTTCTGCCCGGGGCACCAGCTCCTCTTGTTTGAGGTTGGCGGAGTTGCTGCGTAAGGCGCCAGAAAATCTGGGGCATTCATTTATCTCCAATCTATGTCCATCCTTGTTGCCATTTTGAAGGTGTTTTTTGATGTTTTTTGTAAATGTAGAATTATTGGAGCCTCGAGGGCTGTGTTTTGCTGGACATGAGCACTTGTTGCTTGATGTTGGTTCTGAACATCTGCACCAAAACAGTGCCGATTTTGATGCGTAGGCGTAGTTACGTAGTTGGTGATTTCGAAAAAAGGTCACAGGGCTACGGCTGTCAAAATTAGAGGATCCGTTGGGATCCAATGATGTACTTCTTATGCTGCTTATGTTCATGACTTCAAACCTTTCGATTTCGGGAGTCTACTCCACATGGGTGTGTCTAGGTCCTCGCAGCCAGACGACAGAGCTTGACATGAGTGGACACACAATCTGCATATTATCTGCATCATAGTGAGATGTCTTACCGCATCCCCCGTTTTTTTAGTTCTTTGAATTGGTAGAAGGGAAAATCTACAGGAAAACCTACAGGAAAACATACCGATCAATCCATTGGATCGCCGATGGCGGAAGGGACCGATGTTGGAGGACTCCCAGAATTTTTTTAGGACATGCCTGGAACCTTTGCTGAAAAAAAACAACGGGTTTCAAGTTTCAACTGTAGAATTTCGGAAGGAACAGCATTCCATTGACTATCAAGTTTGATCATTAAACAATATTAAACATATTAAACCTCTATGAAATCCTTGATTCTTGATGGTTAACTTCTTTTTGATTGACCTAAACTCCAACATTTTCCACCCTTCCAGGCCTGCAAAAGCTGGATTGGCCAGCGCGGCAGTACATCAGCCCAACATGGCAGCCAGGCGACCAGCGGAAAAAAAACCATCAGCTGCGATGATTTCCAACGAAATATTACTTTATAATATAATATATATAATATATTAACATATAATATATATATAATATATTAACATATAATATATATATATATATAATATTAACATATAATATAATATATTAATATAATTTGATATAATGATATATATATATATATATATATATAAATATAATATAGTTATTTATACATATCATATTTATTTTGTTGGTCTTGAAACTAGAGTACTGTGCACTAAAAATATCCATTAGTTTGATCATCTTCTGTGAATGGGGATATCAGAGGAGTTGCAGCGTTCGATTTCCCTGGACAACATAATAAGTTGCTCAGACTTTGCACTCCTTCTGGTGCGAATTGTGTTGTTTTGGAATTGGGCGACCATCGGTAAGGGTCTAAAATATTCGATAACCTTGATGATTTTCGTGTTAGAATTGGTTCTATATCCATGACATGACTCTTGCTTTTTTGCTCGCTTGACCGACCAGTCTCCTGTAGGAATGGCTGTGGTTGGCCGCAGGGTCTAACAACTCAGATCTCACAGTGCTCACCCTGCCCTGCAGTACGCCAAAATGAAACTGTTCCAGCAAGGTTTCTAGGGGTGCTGCTGCTCAATCTTCACTCATCTTCACATGGTCTGTCTGGAGATGGATACCCCCAAGTGGCAATGAAAAGATGAAATCATGATAGTCATGGTGGGTAAAAAAAAACAACCTGTTTTCAGACTATACCATATGGGGCAGATGGGTTTGTGTGAAAATATGGTACCTCCTAAAATCCACTGCTTAGTTATCTTCCCCTTCAAGCCCGATCAATTGGGCATATATTTCCATTATGAGACAGACCTAAAACATCCTAGAACCACACTGTTGGCTATCTCTTCCCCAATATTGCAATACTGTTACATCCCCAAGAAATACACGTAACGAAAAACGATCTTTTGTCCCCGTTGTATACCCATTATACAAACACGCATTGTATATCCATTGTATCCCCATTGTACATGGTATATCGTGCCATATATCTTCACCGGACGTGGCACGATTCGACGATTCTCCAGGCGGCCGAGCAAAGTGACAGGCAGCCTCCAGTTCTAGGCATCCCACGGGATTATTTCATACCCATAGGATCCATGGTGCTGCTATATATGGTAACATGGATCCCATCAATATAGTCAATATACCCCAAATGTTAGCATTAATATATTTATATATCCTATACATGGATCCTATGGGATATCTCATTCTGAGACCAGAAGTTTGCTTTTTCGGTTAATCTACAAAACAATCGAAGGTAGTTGACTATCATTGTCCACTTTTTCTTGTAAGACTAAAATCGCATCTTTCAGGGCTTGCTATCAACTGATTCCCACCGATTTTGTGAGAAGTTGTGATTGAGTCGACCACAATGTTCACAGGCCAGAGGTTTTGCCCAGCACAACCAACCATGAAACCTCTCCGTCGTTTGCTTGGCAGGTTCTTTTGAGTCAACCGTAGGTCTTGCAGCAATCTGTTAAAACGACGGAGTCGCGCAAGAGAAGTTTCCGTGGTCAATGAAGAACCCAAATCTGGCGAAGTTGAATCACACTGCCGCCAAAAAGTTGATGTTTTATTAAAGGCCTCCACTGCAATGGTAGCTACTTGGGTAGGTACATTCTGGTACATTCTGGTACATTGGCATATGATTGGATATGGTGGTATATGACGGTATATGACGGTAATTCATTAATGATATGATATTATGTGAATAGTAAATAATGCCATGCTGAGTGTATGATGGTAAGAAGCTACCCATGTGTGTATCGGGGCGTAGAACCATTGATATCTCAACTGCATGATCGATGCAATTCAATCCATGGTTGGGTCTCTCTGAAGCAACACTGGACGATTTAACTGAATTCCCGCTCCTCTGGCGGAAGCTCATGATTGGAAACCGTCGAATGGAAGGAACTCAGACAACTTGAAGAAAAAATATCGCTTTGCTATGGTTTGTTCCCCAATTGATCTTCCAGTAGTTTTGTGTATTTTTGATGTCCTTGACAAATCATTGATACCAGTGTAGAAACGACAAGCTGAAGTAGCTGGAGCTCAAGCAGTGTCCTCAGACACTCAGCTAGTGGGTTTCCTCTTAGAGGCACTATGGTACAATTGCAAATATATGATTCCGAAAAAATATAAAATATAACGACCTCACTGCGACCTTGCTATAAAATGATGGTTTTTAAACGATAAACGGGTAACTATCCCAGAACGGCCGAACCTTTCAGGTCGTCAGGTTGGTGAATTCGTATATAATTTATCAGAGTGATTTTATGCCTTTCCATTGCACTTATAAATCTTACTGGTATAGTCTGATTACTGTCATGCTCATGGGGAAACAGGTTTTTTTTTTAACCGGAGGTGTTCGGAGATGTTTTCCCATGGCCCAATTGATAAGTTGCCGACCTGAGCGCCGAGGTCAGCGGGTCCCACCGAGATTTGGCAGCCATGGGGAGCCCAAATTTCGGAGTTTCACCTGAGCACACCATAAAGTGATGGATTTGGGACATCGTTTTGCAACAATGACATTCGGAGTCTGTAGTTTTCAAGTCATTTTATTGATGTCTCTTGCCGCGGTACGAGTGTTTTGGAGGATGCGCGTTGACTGACAGCTTCAGCCTGCCTCAAAAAGCCATGGCGGAGAATCAGACACAACCACCTGATGGAACGCTGAATCCCTCTGCATGTTTTTTTTTGAGCCTCACATGGAAGATATGATGAGAATTGGATCGAGATATAGCAGATATGGGAGGTCTGGAGGTGGAGTTTCGCTCCAATGACGTTCAGCTCCATGATCCAGGCTAACGACTTACTTCGATAATCCCCAAAGTCGGGAGGCAGGTAGTATAGACGGTATAGACGGTATAGACGGTATAGACGGTATAGACGGTACAGATATGAATTTGAAATGAATTGACATATATTGAAATATGAATTGACATGATATGAAAAGCCGAAAAGCCGCTTCGCAGGTGTTCTGTGCAAATGCTGGTGACTCAAGATGTGTTCTGGCCAGGCACTGTGCACAATGGGTGGGTTGAAGGATGTTGGAAGCGGCACACAGACAGCAGATGGGGTTTATTGTTGGTTGTGTTTGTATCCGTTCTTGGGAGAGACACATGTCTCCTACTCTTTCGGAGAGGTAACAAAGGTTGACTATACGTCATCATACAGCATTGATGTATAGACGGCGCCGCGGCATTGATATACCTCACCTTCTGGAAAGTTCCCCAGTCGGCTGCAGGGGTGAGCGTGCCAAGAACATGTCGCGAGACCACAAGCCCGAGCTGAAGAGTGAGAGAAATCGCATTTACAAGGCCACTTGGTGCGAAGATTTTGCTGCTTGTAGAATCTTGTAGATTCTCCAGATTTTGCAGGAATCAGGAATGAGAATCCAAAAATTGTGGATATTTTCCCTTGAACTCCGTGGTTCACCAGTGGTGACTATTGGCAGGTCACAGGAATGTGATGGAAAGAAATGAAGAAACATGTGAAACATGTTAAGTTCAGTGAGCCTTCAGCATCCCTCAACATTTTTGGTAAACCAAATCCCTCAACATCCCTCAACAATTCATCTCATGGAGCATGTTATAATGATTCATCATGGTTCATATTCCCCATCCCTTCGAAGCACATCTGTAGGCGGGCGGCTTTGTTTCTCCAGATGGTCGGGTTGATGGAAACCTGGTGCGCGAAGGGCTGGCGGCGGTGCCACGTGGTTGGGAGTGGTTGAGATGGATTCATGTATTAGATAGATTTAATTTATATAGGATACCTTGTTTAACGATGGAGAATGATGGGAGGTTTATTAAGTTAGATATTAAATTATTTTAATAGATAGTGATGGAATATCAATAGAGTAGACCAATGTATTTGTGGTTATTTCTGTCAGAGTTGTTGTTTCATCCCACGTTGATGTTTTCCTGCCTTTTTTCCCCCTATCAACAGTACGAACGCCTTATCACCCATTCCTATCTTGACAGTTCTGCCACTTCAACTTCAACTAAATATGGCACATGTCTTCCTGTGAAATAGAGTGCCCTTAATCACCATAAACCATGGGGATTTGACAAATTAATAATGGTGAATGATGGCTAATGGTTTATTAACTACATCATGTTGCCCATGAACATAGCATTTTTTTGGGTACAGCATATCCCATTTTGAAACACATGCATGTATGAGCTGGGAAGTGATAGCAGCGCTCACGGCCAGAACCTGTCGCGTTCCCTGGGCGACTTCGCTTACAAGAAGGACAAGAGCCGCAAGGCATAGCGGCAGCAGCCTGGAGGATGGATCCCCTGACATGGTGGAGTTTTTTGTCCACAGGAATGAGCGGTTGCGCCTGTGAAAAACATACGTACACTCATTGTAAAATTATGAAACATCATGTAAAATCCATAGAAATTGACACAGCCCAACCCCCAAACCATGGCGGACGGAGGCGGTTGAGCAGAAGATCTCAGCAGAGGCGGAGGCGAACCCTGGGATATCATGGGGGGTTTAGTGGTTAAAACTTAGATGGCTGTTTGACAAATATCAGATAAATTAAAATAGTTACTTACCAAGGGTAGATAGAATAGGATATACCATTATATGATCAATATATGTATATATATAGGAGCACCTGAGCCTTGTTGGTACATGTATACTATATACAAGTATATATCACACACATGTGTATATATATATATTATAATTACACGTAATATATATATATACATACATAGAGAATTGTTGTTTGATACTTTAATCTCTCGCTATAGGCAGGTCCAATATATATATATATATATTATAGATGTACCAACCAGCTAAACGTCAAGTTGTTGCAGGGCATCTTTCAGATTGCCATTTTTAGGCGGTGGATTCGATCAATGTGGACATGTTGTTAATTGTGGCTATGTTCATCGGCGAAAAGAAAGGAACTCATCAAGCACAGGAACCAATGGATACCAATGCTCCAATGCTTCGTCGGACGAGTCTAGTTTGGTTCATGCGTCGATGGACAATGAGAGCTTGGTATATATTATATGGAGGTAGGATCAGGTCTTGAATATTGAATATTGCTTCTCTTCTTCTCTCCATTATTTCAATTGTTTTCACTTTGGTCCCGCTTCTGCGGTGCTTTTCCCTTCGTCTGCCTCCTGCATGTCAAGTCCAAAGTGCAGACTTCAAGACCCAGTCTCCTTCCCCGGCATACAACATTCTCCCCAAACCCAACCGTAGTGGTCCCTTGGATGATGCGATTCCACGCCTTGGCCCCTTGGCCCCTTGGATCCCTTGGTGCCTCGTGCCGCAAAGGTGAAACGGGAAGCGCTGGGACCTGCTGACAAGTTCCTGGCCATAGGCCACGACGGCCTGTTGGCCGCCCATGGATGCCACCCCCGGTGACCCTCTCAATCCCAACGATGCTTGGTGGATTCGCCTTTGTTAGAAACGGTGTTGGTGGGTAATAAACCCTTAAGATCCCTTAAGTATAGAACCCCAAGAAGATCCCCAACAAGTATAGAACTCATGAACTCGTACTATAATGTACTATAAGAAAAGAAGTATAGAACTGTTGGGGTCAGCGATAGTGCCGCCAGAGTCCTGAGAGACACTGAGTCAACCAGGAAAACACACATCATTCCCACGACGAAGTTTCACCGTTTAGACACCTTCGATGCCTTCGGAAATCAAACATGGCAATGGGAAATCCATGGAAATCCCCTTATCCCATATGCTCCATGGAATATTTATATACCTACATTTGGGTCATATATGGGGCAAATGTTGGTAAATATTCCATGGAGCATATGGGTATACAAATGGAACTTAAAAAATTTCTTTCAATGGGAACCTCATCTCCCAGTGGGGGAATTTTCCAGCCCGGCGTGATGGTCAGGCTGTGATGGGATCTTCGAAAAAGTCTCAAGCCAAGAGCTGGTGACTTTTCTACTGCCCCACATCAGGCGAGGCTATACCGAGCTACCTGGGGTCGCTGTAGCAGCACAAATATCAACAAGAGTACAAGAGGCGTTCAGCCATGTATTCACAAGATTTTCCCTCTGGTAATTTAACATAGCTACTGAAAATGGCCATTTATAGTGGATTTACCCATCAAAATTGGTGATTTTCCATAGCTATGTTAGCTTACCTTGGTTGAAGATGTATTGAATGAGTAGCCTGATAGTCAAAGATGTGTCATGATCGCCACAATAAGCTCCAACCAGCTGTAAATCAGCACCTCCTCCTAAGGTCCTCACATCGGTTGTGCTAACTCAGCTATGAATGTTCACAACGCGATTTCACGTCGAGTTTCACCATATATGTTCCACCGTATTTTAGACTTGTCCATCCCAATTTGGACTTGTTAATGGCCTTGGGATTGGTTTTTAATACCATGGTACCATGTTGCAAACTAAAAAATAGACCCTGCCATGGGTTGGGGCTTGGATTTTTCATGTTCCTCTAAACATGGGCATGATGGCAGATCCCCAAAAAATATCGGTAAAGTCCTAATGTTGCTGGTTAACTCATTTCCGTAGAGAACCAGTAAGTGGTTATTAATGTTGGTATGAATTATGGGATACCAGATGATACCATCAATATGCTTCTTTTCTGAACTTAAATAATTACTTTTTCATGAATTGATACTAAGATCAATCATTAACCACTAAAACATTGATGCTATTCCCCCATTCTTTTTGCCAACCCAGTTTCGATCAGTTTCCCTTCCAGTCTGACACAGGAGCCGTCGACGTAAGGATGTGCCGTTGTCCAGTGCGTAACTGGGCAGAAATCCATAGGGAAAAATAGCGTTTTGGAGAATGGCTATTCTGATGTTTTTGAATGGGAGAATTCATGGGAAAATCATCTATAAATGGGGATATACATGGATATATAATCCTGGTTGCAATTTCCTCTACAGAATCGAGGGTGTTGGGACCCCAAAAACCTTCGATTCTGGAGAGCCAGTCTGAAACCCTACCGTGCTACAAAATCAAGGACCATGGGCTGGCAA